>ENA-OQKF01001376-OQKF01001376.1-human-gut-metagenome-genome-assembly--contig:-NODE-1376-length-11129-cov-3.157608_pt1 | contig 11129 bp, 8 predicted proteins | sample MGYA00242617_ERZ504784 | MGnify/ENA primary metagenome ERZ504784 (study PRJEB26092, sample SAMD00036364) | human gut metagenome | host: Homo sapiens | study: EMG produced TPA metagenomics assembly of... | reverse complement strand
ATATGTTTGTCACATATAAAATCGAATATGTAAGAACAGTATCTGTTTTTGCCTAGTGCTGTATGGTGTTGGTGATTGTATGATTGCGTTGCTGTATCGTGATTGCTTGAAGGCAAGAAAGCCTGGATTTGTCGCACTCGAGATATTGGGAATTTGCGTGACACTGGCAGTGGAAAGCGCAATGTATGGTACATTGCAGCCAGTAATGGACGTGTTTCTCTCTTTCGTTTTGCCTGGGTTGTTGGTGACGATTTCTGTTTTTAAGTTGTCGTCTTTGGTTTATGGAGATCATATTTGCAATATAATAAGTTCGATTCATAGAGCGGGATATGGTATTTATGGATATCTTGTTGAGCGGTATGTGTTTTCTTTTTTGGTTGTAGTGCCAATATATGCCGCTGGTTTTATTTTTGGAGTATTGAAACATTGTTTTCATGATTATTCCATGGCAATGGCTGATGTAGTTTCTTTTGTTGTTGTTTCTTTCTTGGCTTTATCTGTGATCATGGTATGTGCCATCAATTGTTCTGTCGAAGCGGATTCCCAGACATTGTTGCAACTTCTGATACTTCTGGTATCGAGTGGCGCAATGGCCTTGCTGATGCTTTTGCAATATGCTTTCATACCGTTTTATGTATTCTGCATAGCTGCTGTTTTGGTGACATTATGCGTAAATATGATTATCGCGAGAAGAGAAAAAACAATGTACTGCAAGACGCTTCTCATGCTGAGTAAATAATGTAATTCATTGAAGGGATATGCTGTGGATATTGTAAAAAGTATGTATGCGGATACCATCGAAGAACGCTATTCGTTGATTGATGACGATGACGCTTCCGGTGATGATTCGTTTGTCGATTCTGTTATCAGTCAATGGATGTCGCGAAATTGCGCGTTGCGCCCCGATGATTTTGCCAGCATGCTTGAGCTTCGTGGTTATGATAAGAAAAAATATGCGAAATGCATTGATGGAAAGTCGTTTTTAAAGGGAAACAAGGGCAATCTTTCTTCATGGTATTCTGATTTTGAAAAGATATTCGCCTTCTTTTCAAACAGCAAATTCGTTGAAGATATTAACGTAGGATATGTTAATATCTTCATGCCTTTTATTCTTTATGCGGAAAAAACGCTGAGAACAACAATTCCCGATTCGCAGATGAACTCATATGACAATGTTCAAAACAGCATAAGAGGAACATTGGCTAATCGTCTGCTGAACATCGGTTTGAAAACACTGGTGTTGGAGATGCGCCGTGAGAACGCGGATGGGAATTTGCAGGGGGCTGACGGGCATGAACGTATGCTTTCCTTCATACACATGGCTTCAACGTATGCGTATCAGCGGTTGTTGTACTCTCGGTATCCGGTGCTGGCTCGCATGCTGACACAAGCGACCACGGATTATATTGCCTTTATACGTGAAATGTTCACAAGACTTGAAGAGTCTGATTCGGAACTCAAGATGTTCCTGAAGAGCACTGTGCCGCTCGTGTTGAGTGATATTCGTCTCGATGGCGGGGACGCGCATAATCATGGTCGTACGGTCGCCATTCTGGAATTCAATAATGGAAGCAAGGTCGTTTACAAGCCACGTGATCTTTCGATTCATGTACTGTTTGCCGATCTTGCTCATGAATGTGAACGGTCCGATGATTTCCTGCCTCTGCATGTCTCAAGAGTGCTTCCCGAAGATGGATATGCGTTTGAGGAATTCGTGCGGCAGTCGCAATGTCTGACATGTGACCAGGTATCTCGTTACTACCTGAGAATCGGCGAGCTTCTCGCCCTGGTGTGGTTTCTGCACGGCAATGACATGCATTATGAGAACATCATCTCCGATGGTGAATATCCGCAAATCATCGACTATGAGACCGTGTGCTCCAACTATGTGGAAATGGATTCCCAGAACAGTCTGCGAGAGACCGCTGACGTGAAAGTGGCGAGGCGGTTGCGTGACTCGTTGGCTGGAACGTCCTTCCTCCCGACACGCATGGTGCTGAATGCCGAAGGAGAATCAATCGATTTTAGTGCGCTGAATGTCAAAGATCAGGAAGTCCCCACGCTATTTCCGGTACCGGTAATGCTTGATACGGACGGCGCTTGTTTTCAAAAGCAACATGTCGTTTTTAGTAAAAAAGATAATGTTCTGCATTATAACGATGACGTCGTTAATCCGTCTGACTATGCTCATGAAATTCTTGATGGCTTTACACGTGGAGTGCATGCGTTGGACCGCATTTCGGACGATGCGTTATGCCGCATTCTGCAACGCGGGAAAGCAACGGTTCGCGTTCTCGTAAGGGCCACCAGCGTATATGCTCGCTTCTTGAATTACATGCATCACCCGAAGGTGCTTGATGACATGACTAAAGTAGAGGCGATATTAGAGAATCTTTATGTATTCCCATACAAAAACAAGCATATCTTTCTTAGTGAGTATCAGCAGATGATTCATGGTGATATTCCAATGTTTGTTACTTCTCTTGATTCCAAGATATTGAGGGATGGAGAAGGAAGGGAATGCGGTCCCTCATTCGCATACAGCGCCATCGAACGTATTATGCGAACCAAGAGACATCTTCATGAAGAAGCCAGCTTGCAGGAGTCTCTTATCAGAAATGCATTCCATATGCCAGTGCGCCAGCGTCCGGCAATCTCTTCTTCCATCAACGAGTGGCCTCTCATGATAGGCCATTATCTGGTTGATCAAGCGATACTATCCGATGATGGCCGCACGGTATCGTGGATCTGCACAAAGCAATCAGGGGAATCTGAGAACGATGCGAATGCCGTTGGCGTGCCTTCTCCTGATCTGTATGACGGATGTGGTGGAACCGCCATTTTCCTGGCAAACTTGTCACAAGCTTTTGGCGATAGGCGTTGTGCCGATTATGCATTGAAAACAATGCGGTCAATCCAATTACGTACCTCGCCTAGCACTTCGGAATCGGCTTTTACCGGTGGGCTATCGCAGATATACCCGGCGTTAATGCTCCGGAGCCTTGGCATAAAGTCCGATATCTTGACGAACTCTGCTTTGCGGATTATGGATCGTTTGGAGCGTTATGTGAAAGACGAATCCGTGCGATTGTCGAAGGTCGGTAAGGCGAACAGGTTTACCTACCGTATGGATTACCTTGCCGGTGCGTCTAGTGTGATCATACTGTATCTGAGGATATGGGAGCTTCTTCAGGATGACGATATCCTCATCCAATTATCCCAATTAGGAAGAATCGTTGCAAAAACAGCTTGTAGATTGCAACGCGAGGAAAATGCTAATTCGGACGACAGTTTTCCTGCCGGCGCAGGGCATGGTCTTGAAGGAATCAGCGTAGCTCTGTGGCGTCTGTATGCCGCCGTCGGCGATACCGAATTTGCAGATGATGCGCAAAAGATATGGGAAAAGGCCATGGCGAAGCATAAGGCTCAGCCAGTACGGTCCTCAAGGGAGCGCGGCAAGTGGTGTCGAGGTACGGTCGGCCTGTTATGGGCGCAGAATGAGATTGACCGATGCACTGCCTGCGGACGTCGTTTTTTTGATGATGCAGGCAAGCCCTTCCCTGAGTTTTCATCGGTAAAACAGCTCATCGATTCATGCGACTGGGTGGACGATTCTTTGTGCCACGGTCGTTCCGGTGCGATTGACGTTCTTGTCTCACTGGCCCGGAACACGAATGACGAACGATACTCGGCGTTGGCACGTCACCTCATGGACGATATGGTCGCTGCCGCATCGTGCAACAAGCATTTTGATTTTGGGAAGGTCTCTGCATTCCCGAACATGTCGGTATTCCTCGGACCACTTGGCGTGGCATACGCCATGCTGAGGGTTCAGAATCCAGATGTGCCATCACTGCTTTCACTGGAGATCTAATGTACAGAATTTTTGCCTACTGTGGTTCCCGCAACCCGCAATCCCGAACATTGCAGGCCATCGTCTTAATACAACAATGGCTTTCCTCACTACAAGACAGTATCGATACGCAAATATCGTGGACCATATGCACGCCTAAAGATCTGCGTATCCTTCCCTCTGACGGTACAGCGCAGGAATTCTCGACCGGCGTTGACCGGCAGGAGTTCCTTGGAATCGATGATTCGGGGAGATTGAAAACAATGATTGAGCATTGCGATTACCTGATTCTCGGTTCGCCAACATATGGGCATAACGTGTCGGGTGACATGAAGATCGTAATGGATAGATTATGCTACTGGTCTCATTTGTTCTATCTGAGCGGCAAGCCGGGGATGCCCCTCGTAAGCGCCAGCACGAACGGATATCTCAAAGTTGGCGATATGCTGGAGCGTTTCATGGATTCTCTGGGCATTGTCCGAGATCCGACTGCATACAACACATATGGCATGCCTTTTGAAAACAATGAGGCACAGGGCGCGGCTCGGCATATTCTTGCTGCGCTTACGTCGCACGAGGCTTCCAAGCCTAATGGTTATCAAGAGGAACTGTTTCGTTCTTATAAACGGTCGTATATCCGCCGGGATGAACAAAACGCCGAATATCGGTATTGGAAAAAGCACCGCATGTTCGATTGTGACAGCTTGGCGGAGTACTTTGCGTCATTACCACAGGTGGAGCACTGAAAGGAATACACATGAACACAACGGATATTATCAAAGTAAACGACTTGACCTTTGGGTACAAGCGTAAGCAGGCGGTGCTCGAACATATCACCTTTGCAGTCCCCAAGGGACAGTCATTGGCTATTTTGGGCTATAACGGTGTTGGGAAAACCACGTTGTTCGATCTCATAGTTGGATTACGGCGGCCCTGGTCGGGGTACGCTGCCATTAACAAAGCGTTTGTTCCCTCAATGAGAGACGTATTCCAAATGACCGAACAGGGCGGCCTTGTCGACACGATGACCGTGCGAGAGAATTTCAAGTTCCGCAAGATGCTATTCAAGCCAAAGGATGACGATAAGACCTTTTTTGAAGCCTTGGAGAAGAATCCATTGGTTCGGGCATTCGAATTGAACGACCAGCTGGACAAAAAGGTCTCTGACCTAAGCTCAGGATTGCGCAAACGAGTGGGAATAGTGGCCGGCATGATGTTCGACCCGCATGTCATCATGCTCGACGAACCCACGAATGCCATTGATCCGCTGACACGTGATCTGTTGATTGAGTATATGGGAAGGCTGCGTGCCGATAACCGTACGATACTTACGATCACCCATGACCTGCATTATTGCTGGAACGTCTCTGATCGTATTATCGTGCTTGATCACAAGCGTATTGCCCTGGATGCGATGCTCTCCGATTTCAACTCGTTCGATGAATTCTCAAAGGCCGCGATGCTCGGCAAAGAACATGAGCATGTTGATTTTGGCTTGTAAGTTAAGAGGAGGCTTTGTATGGCAGGGCATTTGCGTATCCCTCTCGTCGAACAGGGGGAGCACAGCGAATGTGGCTTGGCTGCATGTGCCATGATACTCAAGGCGTATGGGCGCGATTCCGGATTGGAGGATTTGCGTAATGCGTATGGTGTTCCTCGTGGCGGGCTAAGCATCAACAATATAGTGACCATTCTGAATGATTACGGGGTGACGAACCGGGCCGTTGCAGTACGGAATATCGATGGATTCAAAAAACTGGATTCGCCGTCCATCCTGCTATGGAATCATCATCACTTCGTAGTCTTGAGCCATTACGCATTCGGCCGTTTCTATATTATTGATCCGGCGAGTGGACGTTCATCCGTGCGAGAAGAGGATTTTCGTAGGCACTGCTCCTCGGCGGCTGTGCTTACCGAGCGTGCGGGAGAGAAAAGATCCATTCGCGGGGCATGGCGCGACTCGAATTGCATGGGAGTGATTAAGGACTTCCTTGTTTCTTCCCCGGTTTTCGTGTTGAGTGCCATAGTATTGTCGCTTGCAATACAAAGCTTGGGATTGATTCCTCCAACAGGAATGAGATTTATCGTCAATCGTCGGCAGCTGTGCACCAGCGAGGGGTTTCTGCTGGCCGCGTTCGCGATGATGCTTGTTTCTTTTGCGCTGTATTACCTGATTTCCATGCTCAATGGATTGGCGAACGCTCGATTAAGGATAGGGTTTGGGAACTTTCTATTCCGCAAATACATGCGGGGAGTGTTTGAACGAGAGTTTGCCTTTTTCATAAACCGAACAAGCGGCGATATGATCTACCGGGCGAATCTAGTGGCTGTCGTTGAACAAATGCTGGCTACCGGAATGATTGGATCGCTGGTATCCTTCGTGTTTCTTGCCGTGTATTTGGTGATGATGATCAACTACTCACCGCAGCTCACAATGGTGACATTGGCGATTTGCTTTGTTATTCTCATGGTCTCGACGATATATGCTGCGAAATCCAAAAAGCTGGTTGATAAGGAGACCGCTGCACAATCCGCAGTGCAACAGTCCTTTATTGAAATTTTCTCCGGAATAGAGACCGTAAAAAGCATGAATCTGGAGGGCTTCTTTTATCGGCGCTGGTCTGATTTACTGCAGAAGCAGCTTCACTTCCAGTGGAAGAGGGGCAAACTCGATGCATGGATGTCGTCACTGTCGGCGGCACTGGAATTCGTATTGCCTCTCGCCATCATCCTATGCGGTTCCGTGCTGCTTGTTCAAGATATGGTCGACTTGGGTACGGTAGTCGGATTCGTAACGTTGGCTTCTTCGTTTGTTGTGCCATTCGGCAGCATCATGACGTCCATTGGGCAGTTTGCTGCCGTTCTCTCATATATCCGCAAGATTGCAGACATTATTCCATCAGGAAAACGAACTAATGACGGGCATATGGATTATGAGATGCGGCATGTGGATGGAGAACATGCTCCTCTCCAAAGAGTCTTGCCGAGTGATTCCCAGAGCGGCAAAGAGATAACGGGAACAGGGGAGAGCCAAGAAAATCCCCCGTGCTATGCTGCGCCGCATTCCGAGCGTATCGATAACTACGGCCGGGAGAGTCTGACTGCACACAATGTCTCATTTTCGTATACGGTTTTTTCCAAGCCTGTAGTAGAAGACATTACTTTACATATTCCCAAGGGGCGCAAGGTCGCGATAGTAGGGCCCACTGGTTCGGGGAAGAGCACGGTTCTCAAGCTTCTTTCCGGATTGATTCGTCCGACGCAGGGAAGAGTGATGGTCGATGGCCATCCATGTGAAGAGTTGCCGCTTTCGTGGCGTGCAAAGAACATTGCTTTTGTCCATCAAGATACAACGGTTTTCAATATGACGTTGCGTGAGAATATCCTGCTGCGACGGACATCCGTGGATGAATCTCGATTAAGGCAAGTGTGCAAGGACTGTTGCATCGATGAATCGATGATGAATCCGGGCTTGGGACTGGACACCATGATCAGTGAACATGGTTTGAATCTTTCCGGAGGCCAGAGGCAGAAGATCGCAATCGCCCGTGCCATGGTGACCAATCCGATGTTCATGGTGATGGATGAGCCGACCAGTGCGCTGGATAATGTTACGGAAAACAAGATAATGAGAGCCCTTATGCGTGCGCCATACGCGTGTGTGGTGGTGGCGCACAGGCTAAGCTCGATACGCATGTTTGATGAGATATATGTGATGGATGATGGGCATATTGTTGAACATGGGTCGCATGAGAGCTTAATGGCCGAGGGGAAGTTGTACGCAAAGTTATATCGTCAGCATTAGTACTGAATACGCTGGCTGTGATGATTTTTGCTCTGCTGTTTTCTCTATTCGGCTGTCCATTCGGACGAAATCGGGCAAATGAGTGTTGTTCCGGACGAAATCGGGCAAATGAGTGTTGTTCCGGACGAAATCGGGCCCGAAAGCGTCTGAATCGACACCCATCTGCTGCACGGTCGGTTGTTTCAGGCGAATGCAGGGACAGGCTAATCAGTCGTCCGTGTCGCGCCCTGCAGCACCGGCGCTGTAAAACGCCTATTGCGTAGCACCGGCAGCGTTCGCCGAGCCTTCTCCAACGTATCCCGGTCGAAATCCGCGAATACGATGTCGTCGCTTCCCGCCTGTGCGATCACATGCGCCAGCGGGTCAACGGCCATGCTATGTCCGATATTGTGCGCGCTGTGTTCGCTGCATGCCATCAAGTAGCATGTGTTCTCCAACGCACGTGCCTTGCACAGTGTCGTCCAATGGTCCACCTTGTCCGCTCCACGCGCCCAGGCCGCCGAAACAACCAGCACGTCCGCGCCGGCAATGGCATGTGCCCGCGCCAGTTCGGGGAATCGCAGGTCATAGCAGGTCATCACGCCGAACCGCCAGCCGTCGATGGTGATAAGCGGGGGAACCTCATTACCCGGTTTGATTACGTCGGACTCACGCTCGCCGAACGCGTCGTACAGGTGGATTTTGCGGTAGGCGAGGCGGATCTCGCCATTGCCGATAACAAGAAATACGTTGCTTGGTTTGGGTGCTGTCGGATCAATTACGTGCACGGTTCCCATAAGCGTGACGCCGGTTTGCGCACTGATCGCTCGCAGTACTGTGACGAACGGACCGTCGATTGGTTGCGCATGGTGCGCCGGGTAATACGGGTCGGTCGCGTCCCGTGCAATGATGCCCGCGGTGAGCAGCAGAGCACGGGCGCCGGTGGCTGGGGCCTGCATGGCATAGGTGCGGATGGGCTCGATATTGCGGTTCGGTTCACGATCGACCGCAAACTGTGCGATGGCGACTCTCATACTCGGCATTCTCGCACGCGCCCGTTAACGGCAGTGTGCGGTCGAAATGGACGAATCACGCGACAGGGCGGTCGAAATGGACGTTCTCGGGCCGGAATTCGTCCATTTCGGTAGCCAAATCACGGATCTCGTCCAAATGGGTAGTGGAGTTGACCGGGGCAGTTGGGTGGATCGGCCGGATGGGGTAGCCGGGGTCAGCCGGACGGGTTGGTCAGCTGGGTTGACCGGACGGGTTGACCGGGTCACCCGGGGTCGGTTAGCTGGGGCGGCCGGGCTGGCTGGCCGGGTCAGCCCGGCCAACCGGGTCAGTCGGACGGAAGCGCCATCAGCCGCCGTGCCAGCGAAGTGAACTCGTCCGCTAGGGGAGTGCTGGCCAACGCGCCTTCCGGTGTCAGCACCGCAGGCCGGCCAGCCTCACCGGTCTCGCGCAGTTCGGGCATCAGCGGCAACTGCGCCAGCAGCGGCACGTCATGGCCCAATGCCGTGCTCAACTGCTCGGAGACGCGCTCGCCGCCGCCCTCACCGAAGATCCGCAGTTTCTCACCCTTGTGCTCGTAGTAACTCATGTTCTCCACCACGCCGCGCACCGTCATCGGCACCTGCAGCGCCACCAGTCCGGACCGCACGGCGATATCCGACGCGGACGGCTGCGGCGTGGTCACCACCACCAGTTCGGCATTCGGCAGCGCCTGCGCCACGGAAATCGCCATATCACCCGGGCCGGGCGCCAGGTCGAGCAGCAGCACGTCCGGCTCGCCCCACCACACGTCGGAAAGGAACTGCTCCAAGGAACGCTGCAGTCGCGGCCCGCGCCACAGAATCGCGCGATCCGCGCCCGCGAACATGCCGATTGAAATAAGCTTCACGCCCCACGCGGTCACCGGCATCAGCACGCCTTTAAGATTCGTTGGCTGCGTCTGCACGCCGAACAGCCGGGGCAGCGAGAAACCGTAGATGTCCGCGTCGATGGCGGCCGTATCGTAGCCGAGCGCGGCGAAAGTCGCGGCAAGATTGGCGGTTACGGAGGATTTGCCCACGCCGCCCTTGCCGGATGCGATGGCGAAGATGCGCGTTTTGACGCCGGGTTTGCTGAACGGGTTCTGCCTGCGCTCCGCTTTGAGCGTCTGCACGAGACTGGTCAGCTTGTCCTGCGGCATGGAACCGACTTCGATGTGCGGCACGAGCGTGGCGCCGGGGGAGTCGGGGTCGGTGTAGGAGCGCACCGCGCCGTTGATCTGATTGGTGATGGTTTCGCTCAGGGGACAATCCTTGACGGTGAGTTCCACGTGGACGGTCACGTCGATGACGTCGCCGCCATTGCCGCCGGTGCGTTCCGCCCGCACGGCCTCAATTGATGTGATCATGCCGAGATCGGTGACGGAACGGCCCAATTCCGGGTCGATGACGTGGCTTAGTCGTTCGAAAATGTTCGCTTCAATGGTGTGAATGTCGTTCATGATCCTCCTGTATGCGCCTATCACCTTAGCGCCACCTTAGCGGGTGGTCTTCTGCCACGCCAGAACAAGTTCGGCCGCCCATCCCCTCCTCGCGGGTCGGGGCGGGCGGCCGATTCGTGGAATTCCTGCGGCCACAGGCGGAATCCGCCGTTACGCTTCGGCGGAAACGTGGCTGGCACGCCAGATATCCGGCTCCACGTAGATCTCCCACTCATACCAGGGCAGTGCGGCGCGGATGCTGCGTTCGATCTTGTCCACCGTCTCCACGTCGTAATCGCGGTCCAGCTTGGAGGTCTGCACCTTCAGGCACAGCAGCACCGCATCTTCGTCCATGTGGATCGCCTGCATGTTGATCAGACGCTCCACGCCCGGCGTGCCGGTCACGGCTTGGGCGAGCAGCCTATGCGTACGCGGATCGACATCCTCGCCGAGCAGCAGCGAACCGGACTTGAACGCCAACGCGGCGGAACCGGTCACCAACACCAAGCCGACCATCAGACCGCCGATCGTATCGTACAGTTCGTCACCGGTCAGCATCGAGCAGCCGATGCCAAGACCGGCAAACAACAGACCGATCAGCGCGAGCGTATCCTCCATCATCACCGACGCGAGTTCGGCGGACTTGGTGCGCTTCCAGAAGCCGATCAGCGAATCCTCCTCGACTTTCACGCGGCTCATGCGCTCGCGGGCCTCCTTGATGGACGTGTGCAGGCCATAGCCTTCGAGGCAGGCGGAGATGATGACCACGGCCAGCGCGGCGAGCAGTTCGAGCGAGTCGACTTGGCGGTCCACGGAGCCGTCGAGCAGTCCGATGAGCTTCTGCGAGGCCTGGCTGACAGCGAACACGCCACCGACGAAGAACAGCAGTGTGGCGACGATGAAGCTGGCGAGGTATTTCGCGCGGTGCATGCCGAACGGGTGGTCGCCTTTGGACTTGCGGTCAGAGGCACGGTCGCCGAACATGAGCACGATTTCGTTCGCGCAGTCAGCCACGGAGTGGA
>ENA-OQKF01001375-OQKF01001375.1-human-gut-metagenome-genome-assembly--contig:-NODE-1375-length-11129-cov-4.212507_pt1 | contig 11129 bp, 9 predicted proteins | sample MGYA00242617_ERZ504784 | MGnify/ENA primary metagenome ERZ504784 (study PRJEB26092, sample SAMD00036364) | human gut metagenome | host: Homo sapiens | study: EMG produced TPA metagenomics assembly of... | reverse complement strand
ACTAATGTTCCAACACCAATTAAAATACACCCTATCAAAGATTTCATTGTAAATTTTTCGTGCAAGAAAATAAAGGCAAGTGCCAAGGTAATGACTACACTTAACTTATCAATTGGAACAACTTTGGAAGCTTCCCCCATCTGTAACGCTCTGTAATAGCATAACCAGGAAGCTCCCGTAGCCAATCCGGATAGAATCAAAAATACCCAGCTTTTTCGACTGATTTCTGATAATCCGCTTTGTGTATGAGTCAAAAATACCATTCCCCACGCCATCATTACCACTACAACAGTTCTTATAGCCGTGGCAAGATTAGAATTTACTCCATCAATACCAATCTTAGCCAGTATCGAGGTCAATGATGCAAATATTGCTGATAGTAGTGCAAATATAAACCACATAAATTTCATCTCCATTTCACGCTTACAGATTTGCGGCTTCTTTATCAAAAATTATATCATACGCAAAATAAACCGTCACTGTTTTTTGTACCTTTTTCATATATTGTAACAACAGATTCTGACAGTGTCTTATCCTTCTCCTGACAAGAAAAATCCGGTCAGGGATCTGCCGCCACATACCGCAGATACATCCTCGACCGGATTTTTTTCTTCCTTATTGTAATTGTATATAGGTTTAACAGCTTTATAATTTTAATATTTCTCTTAGCTTTTTCAGTGACATCCGGTAAACGATCATCTGGTAAATACAGATTATAACTGCAAATCCTACTGTACATCCAAATGACATCCACTCCGTACTCTGGATTCTTTTATCATTTCCGATATAGATGATCATCAGAAATGATAGGATCAGAAACAGTCCGATTGCCGTCGGAAGCACAAAGATTTTCCGGAGCTGGTTCTTGATACAGCGCATGATATAAGTATTTTTCGCACCAAGTTTTCTCAAATCGTCAAACATTTTCTGATTCTGCACACCGATCGTAACGCTTCGTGTATAAGCGATGATGCCGATTGCTGCCAGGCAGATGCAGGAGACATAGAGAAATGTCAAGATCATAATTCCACTCTCGTGAAGATAAGTTTTCATCTGGATCGGTTGAATCTCCGGATTGAATTTCCAGTCATGGTATAAATACGGATCTTCTGGATCCATCGGCTCTGTCATCCGATAGTGATAAGGTTCTCCGGCAGCTTCTGCCCGATCCTCTTCAGCTTCGTTATATGCATTCAACACTGCCATATCTTTGCCTGCACGTCTGACATACTCTTTCCGAAGTTCGATTGCAAAATCATACACATTTTCACTCTCTTCCACATCAAAGAAAATCTGTTTCATCTGGCGCTGTTCTGTCATCTGTGCCGTGATCGTCTGGAAGTCGCTGTCATTTAAAATATAGCGGTGTACATTTGCACGGTAAAACATGCGGTCTTCCACTGTTTTGGCAAATTTCAGATTCAGCTGTGCTCCGGTTTCCTGATTTGTCACAAGATCCATATCGGTATATTTCTCCCAGAAGTTTTCTGTCTGCTCCGGCAGGATAATCTGTGCAAATGTTCCTGGCTCTACCTCCACTTTTGTCCCGGTATACTGCTCATAGACAGATGCACTGATAAATTCTCCATAGGCATATGTCTCATAATAATCTTCGATCAGCTTCCCATCATCTGTCCAGTCTCTCTCGACCCCGGATGTCTGAAGTTCTGCAAAAAGAACTTCCTGATAATCTGTGATCGTCACTCCATATTCGTCTGCCATCACCTCGATGTCTTCCTTCTGGATCTCCTGCTCTGTCTGTCGGTAAATCAGATTAAAATCTACCGGCGTATCTGCCATTGTGCGAAACATCACAAGCTTGTCTGGGATATAGGAGCCTGCGTAGAGTGCTGCACCGGTCAGAAAAGCAAGGATACACATATTCCGGACGGTCTGTCTTCCCTGAAATTTCATCATACTGTTGGAAATCAGGTTATGATAATATTTCTGCGGCTGCTTCCCTCGCTTGTGATAGACGATAAAAAATACAAACAGCATATAGATTCCGACTGCCGCTACGAGATAGACTGCATTCCAGATAGCCGGCATCTGAAATTTCAATAAATTGGCGGTAAGCTGTGGTCCCGCATATCCAAAAAGCAGACCCACCACAAGAAAGATTCCGCCTGCAATTCCATAGCCTTTCTTTACAAGCTGAAGCGGTTCATTTTTCTTCTCTTCATTTAAAATATCCATCAAATTTGTCCGCCTCATATAGCGCGCTGCCATAAAAAATAAGATGAGCACTGTCACCGCCGCAAAGAAAAGACTGATACCAAGTCCCGCAGCCGAAAACATCCTCCGCTCCAGAATATCCTTCAGAAACGTGTGAAGCAAGATCCACAAAATCCCGACTGCAGCCACTACTCCAAGTACAATCCCGGATATGATTCCCTTTCCCAGAGACAGGCAAAGTTCTTTGTACAGTTCTTTTTTGAGCCGTTTCTTCGACATCCCAAGTGCTAGAAACACTCCGGTCTCACGGCTTTTTGTCCGGAAAAATAACCCAGCCGCATAAATATTAAAGATCAGACATCCAAGGACTGCCAGTGCAAAGATCATCATGATCATCTTCAGCGAATCTCCGCCCTCCGGAAATCCTGCCTGTACCACTGGACTGTACAACACACAGACAAAGGATGTCACAAGAAAAATCGAAAAAAAGGTACAAAATAGTAACTGCTTATAATTTTTCTTGTTATATCTGCGAAGTTTCAGGAAAATACTGCTGCTACTCATCTTCATCGCCATCACCACCATTAATGATTTTTAATTCTGTCAGAAGTTCATCTAAAAATGTTCTCCGATCCCCGGTTCGGATCAACTCTTTATAGATTTTTCCATCTTTCATGACAATGACACGGTCACAATAGCTTGCCGAAAAGCTGTCATGCGTGACCATGAATATAGTTGCATCCAGATTTCTTTGCGCTGCAAGAAATGCTTCAATGACTGCCTCACTAGATCTGCTGTCCAGATTTCCGGTCGGTTCGTCCGCAAGGATCAGAAGCGGGTCGTTCATCAATGCTCTTGCCACCGCAGTACGCTGTTTCTGCCCACCGGAAATTTCTGCCGGATATTTGTCTGCAATCTCCCAGATGCCAAACATCTTTAACAGCTTTTTCGCCTTCTTTTCCATCTTTTCGTACGGCGCATCTTCGATCACCTGCGGGATGCATACATTTTCAAAAACTGTCAGTCCGTCTAACAGCATGAAATCCTGAAAGACAAATCCAAGTTCCTGATTACGGATTTCTGCCATTTTTTCTTCTTTTAACTGCGCCAGTTTTTTGCCGTTTAACAATACCTTTCCTTTTTCGTATGGGATAAAGCAGGAAATACAATTTAATAATGTTGTCTTTCCGCTTCCCGACGGCCCCATGACCGCAACAAACTCTCCTTTATGAATCGTAAAATCGACACCTTTTAACACTTCGTAAGTATCTTTTCCAACCACATACGATTTATGTAAGTTTTGAACCTCCAGCATGTGCTCTCTCCTCCTCTTTCTTTTTCTAAGAACATCTTATCAAAAGAAAGTTACCACACAGGTACTGAAATGTTACAATCTTGAAACATTGTTGAGAGTTTTACTCTACAGATACGCGGATCCGCTCTACCAGACTTCCACTCTTTTCGATTTTCTGATAGGTCCATACCGGAACTACAATACACACTACGAATAAAATTAGTGTTGCTCCCAGGAAAGGAAGCGCCGGGAACCAGAATTTGGCACCCATATAGTTCATCGTCTGATAGATTGCATAAGTAATTCCAATTCCAACAGTTAACGTCAAGAACAACACCCCGCCTGTATAGAAAATACCTTCCCACACAAGCATTTTCTTCACCTGCCGTTCGGTCATTCCCACACTTTCCATGATCGAGATTTCTTTCTGGCGGCTCTGCATATTTCCGACAGAAGTATTGATATAGTTCATGACTCCTATAATTCCAAGTATCAGAACGATTCCGAATCCGATTTCCATCATGTGCCCCTGTGCCGCTTTTACATTTTCTGCCTGCTCGATTTTAGAATCCCATGAAAAATCAGTTTTATTGGGGCTTTCTTCTATATTGGAAAGAATTGATCCTCAGTCTCTTTATGATATTCTTCCGCATAACGGATCCCCACTCTGAAAACGATCGGTTTTTCTGTAAACGCTTTGACTGCATCATCGATGACGATCATCGTAGGTGGAAATCCAAGAAGCGATACATAATCCCCGACGTCTGTCATACCTGCGATTTCAAATGTCCGGGTATTTTCCGGATGTACATATTCCTCACAGGAAATCTGCTTCCCGCGCAGCTCCTTTTCATCTAGTCCGAACAATCCATGCCTATATAAAATACAAGTCTTGCCGCTCAAAAACGCCTCCTCATCCACCGGCTGTTCCATTTCTGCATTCAGCGCCCGGAAATCTTCCTCCGTAATCCCTACCAGAGAAGATCCAAAATTTTCTGGATGCTGCTGATATTCTTCGATATCGTCCTCATAAGGAATATTCATCCATGTTTCATAAAACTCCCGCATCCAGACATCTGTTACCTCTTTTTCCCATGGAACGATTGTAGGAACTGTGATAGTTGGAAGTACTTCTTCCACTCCATCTGTTTGACGGATCTCATTTAAGAGTTCTTCATTTAAGATCGGATGCACTCCCTGAATCTGTTCTTCTCCTTCTGCGGCACGATTCAAAACCATGTTGTTGATCGTATCATTTTTCAAGACCATATCCAGTCCCATGTAATTATAGGAATACTCTCGCGCCGACTGTGTGTGCAGCAATGTGATCAGACAGAGAAATACAGAAAGGCTGGCAGCAAGTGACAGCATAGTCACCATCGTCTTTTTCTTATTCCGTGTCAGCTGTTCCAATGCCATGCGAACAATCAGACTTCCCTTTCGTGTTTTGTGCCTCTTTCTCACACTGGAGACTACACGGTACTCAAGCGCTTCGACCGGTGAGCTTTCCACTGCAATTTTCGTCGGTTTTCTTCCTGCATACCAGACAGTGCATCCAGTCAGCAACACGGTCAATAAAACGACGATCGAATGAAAGGTTACCTGCACCGCTCCCATTTCCTTCCCAGATACGAATGTCTTTACTACGACCGGAATCAGAAAGAAAGAAGTCCCTGCTCCGATCAGAATCCCTGCAAGCATTCCGATGCCACCAATCCATAAAAGCTGTTTCTGCATCAACTGCCGGATCTGACGCCCGGTCATCCCAATTGTCTGTAAAAGCCCGTAATACCGGATATTGCCCGCCACAGACAAATACATAATATTGTAAATCAACAGATAGGCACTCAACACTGTAACAAGTGCGATCCCTGACAGTCCCAGAAAGATTTCAGTTGCATTTCCATACTCATACACATAAAATAGCCGCTGTGATTTTTTAAGTTTCATACTGTCAATAAAAGCCTGCTGCGCTTCATCCGACATCCATTTTTTACAAAAGGAAATATGACAACGGCCATAATATACCGCATCCAGCTTCTGCTTGTCACAAAAGGCTTTTGACATATAAAAATTGTCTGTATCGCCGTATCCATCCCAAATACCGGAAATTCGAAAGGTTTCCACTTCCCTTTTCTCATTGATCTCATACACAAATGTAATTTCATCTCCGATTTTCTTGTCTGAAAACCCACACTTTTTCAGAGCATCTTCTGTCACCATCACCTCGTTTTCTTCAACTGGATAATGACCTTTCACAAATTTTCTGGCAGGTGCCATCATTTTCTTCCAGTAAGTATCATCTGCATACAGCAAACCGACTCCCGGTGTCTTGTCCGCCTCCGTTTCTGCGACTACACCTGACACCATTACAACACCATAATGCTCTACAGTTGGATTTTCTTCTAAAATCTCTTTCTGTTCTTCTGAAATTCCATACATGATTGCGTCAAACTCAGCCCCGTTCAAACGGATATTCTGTTGTCTCTGCATTTTTAAATAGGTAGCTCCCACGGTAAAAACACTAAATAGCAAAAATGAAGACAACATGATTGCCAGAACCATAGATAAGCTGCGTCTTCGATTGCTTTTCAAATTGTTCTTTGCCAGCCGTTTCACAACAGCCTGATTGTTATTCTTCAGCATAGAACTCACTTCCTTTCACAATCTTTCCATCTTCAATCCGCACAATTCGGTCCGCCATCTGCGCAATGTCATTGTCATGGGTGATCAGAACGATCGTCTGCCGAAACTGCTTTGCGACAATTTTCAGTAAGCCCAGCACATCATGACCAGTGGCTGTGTCCAGATTGCCGGTCGGTTCATCGGTAAACTGTACCCCTATCCCTTTATGCCTTGAAAATAGGGGCTTTAACAGTATGTACACTTGTGTACTGTGTACTACCATAAAAATCGGTACCCAGACCAACTGTCCAAGTACCGACTTCTATTCAAATACTAATATTTAAATCCAAAAAATCTATTTGTATCTTCATGTTCACGATCAAATTCTGCAACAACCATTCCTTGTTCTTTTATGCTTTTTAAATCTTCATCATTTATTTCGGATTTATTTAGTGTAATAAAATATTGTCCTCTCTCTTTTTCTTTTAAGTATTCATCAACATAATCTATAATTTTAGCCTTTGCACCTGGATTTGGTTTGCAATATGAACCATCATGTATAAGAATTTTACACCCTGAATCCAAATCAATCCTATTAAGAAAAAGTGCTAAATCAAACATATTAATTTTCATATATAAACGACCATGTGAATTCTCATCAGAAATTTGACAAGTAATTTTGATACGCCCTGTTGCTGCACTCTTTTTCACATTGTTTTCATAATAATATGTCAGATCCCCTTTTTCTCCATATGCTGCTTCCGTCAATGCAATAAAGTGATTTTCAATATTACTTATATTAGTAGCATACTGATTATATTCATGTTCATACTCAAGTGTTTTCTCAATAATTTCTTTTCCTTTTTTATTTAGTTCTTTTGTTAAGTTGTTAATTTCATTGTACTTATCAATTTTCATCTTTACATCAGCCAATTTCTGATATTCTACATTTAATTGCTGATTTATATTGTGAATATCATCTACTAATTGTGTATTTTGGAAAATTTTGGTACTTTCTGAAATTATATTTTGCAATTCTTTTTTAGTAATCTGCAATTTACTTAACTCTTCTTCCAGCGTCTCTATTCTGCTTTTAAAATAGTCGCCTCTATTTTCAAGCATATATGAAAAGAAATATTCCATATCTTTATAGTTTTTTTCTAAATCTTCTGGAAAATACTGAAGCATCTGTTTAAAATATAACTGCAAATTTACCAATTCACACATTTTCTTATGGCGTTGCTCAAGCCCCTCTATACTTTGCTCAAACTGCCTTTTACTATATTCTTTTTTGAAAATTTGTGATTCAACAGCTTTTAATTTTTTCTTTGCAAGAATATATTTTTCTTCATCGTAATCAATCTTCTCGCTCACATCTACAGTATTCAGCATTTTCTCCATTTTGAGAATTTCTGATTCTAATTTTATTTTTTCTTCCTTCAACTTACTGATATCTTTAGCAATTGTTTTGATAATTTTGATTTCATTATGTAATGCATCTTGTTCGCTCTTCAGCTTATTTATATCGCTTTCATAATTCAGTGGAAGTAAGGATAAAAAGTTCAAACATTTACTATTCTGAATAGCATTTCTTCTAGCTAATGTTATATCCCCAAACCCTTGTTTTTCATCCCTGATTATGTATTCTCGGATTGCTTGAAGAGAAGGAATATCTTCTCCATTTAAATCTTCAAAAATAATATTCTGCACATACTCTCGGTAACGATCTAATTCGTAAATATTCCAACCTTTTATATCCATTACAACTTGCTCTGCTACATAGCCATTAGAATCATCAATGATCTGTCGAGCCAAATATTGAATCTTATCTTTATTTTCTATTTTTAAGACAATTAAAATATCTCTTTTGGCAAGTTCTTCTTTATGCTTAAAATCATTTGGCATTTTTTCTCCAAGTATCATCCGGATTGCATCGATCATTGCCGATTTTCCTACACCATTGGAATCTTTTTTAGCAACCCCTAAAATCACATTCAATCCATATTCATTAAAAACATATTTTTTAATCACCTGTTTTTCTTTTAGGGATATTACATACAGTTCTTTCAAAATCATATTATTTTACCACCAGTTTTATCTTTTTATCATTCATTTCAATTTTTCCTATTCCATAAAGGAAAAGCATAGATAAATATATACACATTTCAATATTTACACTTATTTCTGGACAAAACTTTTTTTCATATAATTCAACCAATTTTCCAAACTCTTTTTCACTACCTTTTAATAGTTCAATAATATTACTTGAAATATACAAAATATTTTCTTCAACAGACGAATACTTGTTTACTTTAAAATAATCCATTATTTCCCTCATCTTCAAATTTTTTCATTAAAAATATCGCATTCATAGATTGACCAATATACTAAAATTTTAAAATATGTCTTTAATATAGAATTAGAATAGTTAAATTCATCTTTATACAATTGGAAAATATTCTCCACAATCAATTCTATTATTTCATTTCCATTATCTGCTTTTCCTAACACCTTATTATATTCTGAAATAATAATGTTGGGAATACTTTCACGTTCTATAGGTGTCAATAATGTACTTTCCATAATTTCATCAATTATAGGAAAATATCGGCATAAAGAATGGTAATGTTTCTCTACACTTTTGTTGCATTTCATATTTGAAAATTTTTCAAATACATCTTTAGGATCTATATTGGTTTCCTCATTATCAAAATATTTCGATTTCTCGTGAAATTCCATCATGAACCGTCTAAATTCATCTTCATTCACTTCTTCATCCTCAAATGAAGAAACTGTACTCTTTTGAAATCGTTCAAGTGTAATTTCTAATTCTCCTGAAACAGCTCTGCGCCCGTCTATTCCTCCTATTGTCCAACATTCTTCATTTACTAACCATTTATAAGGTGTTATTTTTCCTTTCTTTGTATTCATATCCAATTCGCCCATCAGAAATGTTACCGTCGCATAGTCATCAACTCTTCCACTTCCACACTGATATGTAGGAATTACCCTTCCTGCATTTAAATCATAACTATAAGCCCCTTTATGCTGATGACCACATAGATAAAAATCAATATTATAATCATTGAAATTATTCCAAATCTTCTCTTGGTTTTCTTTCAAGAAGCAGGAAATAGGATGATGTCCTACAGCAATATTAATGCTACATTCTTGATCTTTTAATTGTTTTATTGCATCATAAAATAAATTTTTTTCAAGAACTAACTTTCCTTCGTCTTGATCTGTACCTGCTGTAAAGGCTGTATTCATCAAAAAGACATTATATCCCTCTCGCTTTTCTACTTTATATAAGTAATCCTCATCTTGTAACTTTACCTTTTTAAAAAAGCTTTTATATTTTTTGAAATCTTTTTCTAATTGCTCTACTGTATCTTTCTCAAACTTAAAATTTTCTCTTCTTATTCCATCCAGTAAAACTGTTCTTGCCTGATTCCTTTTTATATCATGGTTTCCAGGAACAATAAATAAATTGTCACTAGATACATTGCATATATGTTCCACAGATTCTATAAATTTCTTTAACTTTGCATCATAGCTTCCGTTACGATAAACCAAATCTCCTGACACCACAACAAAATTTATTATTTTACCATCTATTAATTCCTTCAATTTATCAGCGATACTATCTCTCATTCTTGTTACTTCATAATCTTCATCCCCCGAAAAATGTATATCCGATAAATGTATCCATCTCAATTTGTCCATAGTACCCTCCCAAAAGCATTCTGTTTTCATTATAATATTCTTTTCGCCTTTTGAATACATTTTTAGACAAATTCTTCGCAAAATTCTATTTATTTTATCCCCACAACCACCAGCAGGCGCGTTCTTCACGCTCCTGCCAGTCGCTGATTGTTTTCTTCTTCATTAAAAATTCTTAATCAGATTCAAGTCTCTTTTATTCAATGCCTTCCGCATTGCTTCACTTTCTTTTCGTAATGTCTCGTTCTCTCTTTTCAGTTTCGCTACCTGTTGCTCCAGCTGCAGGATACGGTTGTCCATTGCCATATCTAAAATCTTTCTTCTCTTATCTACCATGCCAGCCTGTAGCTGCAAGGCACGATCTACTGCCTTTCGCACTTCCGGGTTCTTATAGAAAAATCCTCTGGACAGTCCGGTCTTTTGCATCAGTTTGGGAACGGTCACTTTATCCTCTTCTTCAATCATTTCCTGGATTGCCAGTTTTGCCCGCTGGATTTTCTCCACGCTCTGTTTATGGTTTACTTCCAGCATCTTGTCATATTTGCTCATATTCTTTCCCCCATCCGGCCAGGTTCGCCCGGATCATCCGGCTCATCTCTGCTCTGATTTCTCTTGTTTCATCTGCGATGATCTGAAGGCTCATCTTTCGGTAAAATTTCACATTCTTTACGGATGTATGCCCCAGTAGTTTTGCGATGGTCCAATCATCCAGATGCATCTCTGTCAAGCGGATTCCATACACATGGCGGAACATATGCGTTCCAAATCCGAATAATTCGCCGTTATCATCCCGCAGGTCTTTTTTCTGAATAATGGCCATCACTCTATTTTGAACGGTATTGTACTGCAAAGGTTTCCGGGTATTTTTCTCATCTACAAAAATGTAAATCGTATCCCCATACATTTTCTCAGTGTACTCAATTGCTTTTTCGATCAGCAGTTCCAATTCTGCACTGATGGGTTTCACAAATGTGTTTGTTTTCATCTGTCTGATCTGAATCATGGGATGCCCATTCTGCCGATACAGGCAGTCTGTCTGCAGGGTAAGGGTATCAGATATCCTTGTTCCTAACATCTGGTGGATGACCATAAGCCGCTCCATCTGTTCATCCAGTTTCGCAAGCGCTGCATTAAAACGAATAAGCTCACTGTCTGAATAAGATTTTATTTTCGGCTGCACCTGTCTGGGCAAGTCGCTGGCCCGGCATAAAATTTCTAAGTGTGGATACCCATATAATTTTCCGATGGTTTCAAGCAGTACCCGGACGTTCGTCAGATCTGCCCGGTAATTATTTACGCCCTCCGCTTCAGT
>ENA-OQKF01001371-OQKF01001371.1-human-gut-metagenome-genome-assembly--contig:-NODE-1371-length-11165-cov-2.690524_pt1 | contig 11165 bp, 8 predicted proteins | sample MGYA00242617_ERZ504784 | MGnify/ENA primary metagenome ERZ504784 (study PRJEB26092, sample SAMD00036364) | human gut metagenome | host: Homo sapiens | study: EMG produced TPA metagenomics assembly of... | reverse complement strand
GATGTGTGTGGGGGTGGTGGCCTCTGTAGGTGTGCGCTGGGGTGCTGTCTGGGGCGGGCAGATGCGAGGCGAAAAGGGAATGGCGGCCGAAGAGGACCGTTGAGGCGTGGTCGGACCGCGTGCCCGGAGACCGCGAGGACGCCTATCAGAAATCCATCACGATGGGGCCGACCAAGAGCGGGACTTGGGAGCCGACCGGAGAGTTGCGCACGATTGAATGCGCATATGACGCGGAGCAGGTGAAAGGTCTGACGCTGAAAACCATGAGTTATAGTCGCTTGGTGTGCCCCGGACCGAACGGCGCCACGACCGAACAGATTGCGGAATCCCTGTCCTCGCCCGCGCGGCAGGCGCTGCGGGAATGGGCAGAATACCCGGGCCGCACAAACAGCAGCCAAACGGTCGAGAAGCTGTGGCTCGTGCGAACGTACCGGCGGACGATCAGATATTGTCCGTTTGCGGAAAGCGGCGCTGTGCTGGTGTCCTATGCGGCGGAAGGATATCCGCTCAAAGCCTTGCTGCCGGTACTGATTCCCGTATGGGCGTTCAGTCTGGTGCTGGCGCTATTCTGCGCGGCAGTGCTGTCCGGTGCGCAGCTGCGCGTCTGGCGCAAACAGGAGCGCGTAGAGCGGGTACGCCGCGAAACGACCGCCGCGCTCGCACACGAGCTGAAAACGCCGCTCTCCGTGCTCAGCGCCACCGCCGAGCTGCTCGGTGATAACCTTGCACCGGAAAAGCAGGGACATTATCTGGAGGTTATCCGGCAGCAGGCGCAGCGGATGGACGGCAGTGTGCGGCAGATGCTCGAACTGTCGAGACTGGAGACCGGCGCAAAGGCTCTGCGGCGAACGGCGTTCTCTCTGGCAGAATTGGCGCAGGAGCGCCTGCAGGCGGCTCTGCCGACCGATTCCACCATCCACACCGAATTTGCAGCACAGGGCGAATACGAGGTCAATGCGGACAGGGCACTGCTCACGCGGGCACTGGATGCCCTGCTCGAGAACGCCGTACAGCACACGCCCACGGGCGGCTGTATTACGGTTTCGGTTGCGGACGGCGTGTGCGCCGTCTGCATGCCCGTCGCGCGCGTCGCGTGTTCCGTGCTCTCGTCGCGGTCACCGTCGCCTGCTGCCTGTTGGGCGTGGGCGTTTTCGCGTGGCTTGGCGTGGAACAGGCCGGCACGGCCCGCCGTGCCGCCGAATCCTCCGCGTTGGCGGTGAAGGACGACCATTCGGCCGAACGGTACGCGCGCATGGTCGCCAAAGCCCGCGCATACAACCGGCGTCTCGCGGCCACACCGCAGGTCATCGGCGAACTGTCCGGCGAGGACGGCGCCGTCAAGGGCGATTTCGGGTTCAAATCCGACAGGGAGTACCAGAGCCTGTTGGATTTCGGCGACGGGATCATGGCGACAATCGAGATCCCGTCGATCGGCGTGGACCTGCCCGTCCGGCATGGGGCCGACGCGTACGCGCTGGACAACGGGCTCGGCCACCTGCACGGCACGTCCCTGCCAGTCGGCGGGACCAGCACGCACAGCGTCATCACCGGACATACGGGAGTGGCCGACAAGGCCCTGTTCACCCGGTTGACCGAACTGCGGAAGGGCGACGTGTTCTATGTTAAGGTCGCGGCCCAGACCCTCGCCTACAAGGTCACGCGCATCAGGACGGTCGACCCGGACGATCTGAGGAGCGTGCGCGTCGAACCCGGCCGCGACCTGGTCACGCTGGTCACGTGCACGCCGATCTTCCTGAACACGTACCGTCTGCTCGTCACGGGCGAACGCGCGAGCATGCCGGGCGACGCGCCCTATCCCGAGGACGCGCCAAAGACCAGCAGGCGGGACATGCGCCCCTATCTCGTGTCCGGCGTGACACTGCTCGCGGGACTGCCCGCGGCGGTCGTCGCGTCCAGGAGGAAAACCCGCCCGTACGGGAGACACGGACGGAAGGACTGACCTTGGACGGCGTCACGTGGGGTAGTCTGTAAGGGTGTGACGCCACGCCACCGCCGACAGGCCGACACGCCGATGACGCCGATATCGGATTGGGGGCACGTGGAATGTTTGACGGAAACGTCGCAGGGATGTTTCCACTGGAGCCGGATCCCATGGAGGGAACGGCATTGGAGGGTAGACAGATATGAACAAGAAGGCTTTCAGCGTCGCGGTCGCATCCGTGGCGGTCGCGGGCACCATCGCCGCACCGGCCATGGCGGACGAGACCGCGGTCACGCCGGTCGAACAGGCCCAGCAGGCCGTCGTCCAGGCGCAGGAAGCGGTCGACCAGGCCGCGGCCCAGCAGGGCGCGCAGCAGGATCAGGTGTCCGCCGCCCAGCAGCAGGTCGCCAATGCCAAGGACAGCCTCGACCAGGCCAACACCGGCGTGCAGGACGCGCAGCAGGACGTGCAGCAGGCCCAGCAGCAGGTCGACCAAGTCCAGCAGGACGTGCAGCAGGCCCAGCAGAACGTCGAGGACACCATCAACCAGGACCGGAACGTGCAGCAGGCCACCACCGGCGTCCAGCAGGCGCAGGACAGCCTCGGCCAGGCGCGGGACAATCTCAAGCAGGCGCAGGAGAAGGCCGACCAGACCGCGAAGAACGCCAGCAAACTCGAGAAGGCCATGAACGACAGCCAAGCCATCCGCGACGACGCCGCCAAGGCCAAGGAGCAGGCCGACCGGAAGGCCAAGCAGGCTCAGGCAAAGGTCGACGCGACCGACAAGGCGAAGCTCGACCAGGACACCGCCGCCAAGAAGACCGACGCCGCCAAGGCGCAGGAGAAGGCCAACGAGGCCCAACAGGCCGCGGACAAGGCGCAGGCGAAGAGCGACGAGGCGAAGGCGAAGCTCGACGAGGCCACCCGCCTGGCGGGCGACGCGAACGATCCCGCCAAGGTCAAGGAGGCGCAGGACGCCGCCCAAAAGGCTGGCGAGGCCGTCAAGGACGCGAAGCAGGCGCAGGCCGAGGCCACCGTCGCCGCCGCGACCGCGAAATCCACGGCCGACAAGACCCAGTCGAAGGCCGACGACGCGCGGAAGAAGCTCGACAAGGCGAACGACGCCGCCGACCAGGCGAAGGCGCAGGCCGACAAGACACAGGCCGCGCTCGACAAGGCCCAGGCGGACAAGACCACGTCCGACAAGGCGCTCGACAAGGCCCAGGCCGCGAACGACAAGGCCCAAAGCGAGTTCGCCAAGGCCGACCAGAAGGCCGCTGACGCGAAGACCGCCGCCGAGAAGGCCGCCCGGCAGGCGGATGCGGCGCAGGCCGCGTACGACGCGGCCGTGAAGGCCGCGCAGGATGCGAAGAAGGCCGCGGACGAGGCCGCCGAGAAGGAGGCGCAGGGCGCGGCCGGCTGGTTCCAGTCCGACAACGCGGAGCAGGCGTACAAGTATCTGACCGATTCCAGCGTCTCCCAGTACCTCGAATACACGCATATCGGCGCGAAGGACGATGCGACCAGCCTCGACAACCTGCTCAAGGCCCTGGACATGATCGACGAGTGCAACAAGCTGCGCGCGGAGAACGGGTTGGAGCCGTTGAAGGTGTCGGAGACCGCGTTGGCCATGGCCATGGTCCAGGCCAACTACGCGGCCAACGGCCACTACGAGCACAACTACCAGTACGACAACGTCGGCGAGAATCTCAACTGGGGCTTCGCCGATGACGATCCGTACGATGGTTGGTACACGATGGAGAAGGAGACCTACGACGCGGCCGTGAAGTCCGGCGACTATCCCGACCTCGCCAGCCTGTCCGCGTACGACGTGTTCCGGAAGTATCCGGACCTGTATTACAAGGTCGGCCACTACCTCAACATCGTCAATCCGGACTACATCGCCACCGGCATGGCCTACAGCGGCTACGGCGAAACCAACTATGACCACGCGTTCACGCAGGAGTACTTCAACGACTGGAACTCCTACAATACGCACGACACCGTGTACGACGCGGCCGTCTACCGCACCATGGTCGAGAACTACGTCAACCAGGTCCGTTCCGCCCAGTCCACGTACGACGAGGCGTTGAAGAAGGTCGACGAGGCCAAGAAGGCGCTCGACAAGGCCAACCAGGCGAAGGCCGACACCACGGCCGCGCAGGCCGCCGCCGAACAGGCCCAGCAGGCCGCGAAGGCCGAGGCCGCCGAAACCGCGAAGGTCCTCATCGCCGCGACCGCCAAGAGCCAGCAGACCCAGTCCGCGTACGAGCAGGCGAAGAGCGCGAACGACAAGGCCCAGGCCGACTACACGGCCGCGGACACCGCCCGCCAGTCCGCCCAAGCCGACTATGACGAGGCGAAGAGCGCGAACGGCAAGGCCCAGGCCGACCTCAAGGCGGCCGAGACCGCCGTCGGCCAGGCGCAGACGGCTCTGGACAAGGCGCAGGCCGACAAGACCCAGGCGGACGAGCGTGTCAGCATCCTGACCGACGCGGAGAACGCGTTGGCCCAGGCCCAGTCCGCCTACGACGAGGCCAAGAGCGAGGCCGACCAGGCCCGGCAGGCGTTGGAGGCCGCCAAGGCGGATCTCGACGCGAAGCAGGACGCGTACGCGCAGGCGAAGGCCAAGAGCGACGAGGCCGCACGGCAGGTCAAGGATCTCGAGGCCGCGTTGGCCGACCTCGACGCCAAAACCCAGGCGTTGACCGCCGCGCAGAAGGACCTCGACGCGAAGACCCAGGCCTACGAGCAGGCTTCCACGGCCCGCGACGACGCCGCCAAGCAGGTCGAGGCCGCCAAGACCGCGGTGAAGGACGCCGAACAGGCGCTGTCTGACGCGCAGGCCAAGCTCGAGCAGGCCAAGCGGGACGCGCAGGCCACCGACGCGGTCAAGGCCGCGCAGGCCACCGTGGACAAGGCCCAGGCCGACCTCGACGCCGCGAAGCGGGCGTTGACCGCCGCTCAGGCCAAGCTCAAGGCGGCGAAGGCCGCGCAGGCGCAGGCCAAGGCCGCCGTGGACAAGGCCCAGGCCGCATTGGCCGCCGCGATCAAGGCCGCGGCCGACAAGAACGGCTCCAAGACCGACAACAACAACACCGGCAACGGTTCCGCCACGGTGTCCGGCGCGCAGACCGGACAGACGGGCCTGAAAGCCAGCGAGACGGCCGCGCAGGCCGCCGCCGCGAAGGCCGACAAGGTCATGGCATCCACCGGCGCGAACACGAACGGCATGCTCCTCGCGGCCGTCGCCCTCACCGGCATCGGCTGGACCATGCTCGACATGAAGCGCCGCCGCATGGACGTGACCGCACGCCACAGCACACGCTGACCCAAATCCCCCTCCAATCCAGAACAAGCGGCCGGAACAGGACCCATGGAAACCCGTACGACGGTTTCCGGAACTCCCGTTCCGGCCGTTTTCCTTTCTGGTGCGTCAGAACTTGTAGACATGGTGCACCGCAGGGCGCCGCACCCCGGGACAGTATGGGAGCGTCGAGAAAACGAAAAACCGAACGAAAGGCCCACGGAATGGCGCAAACTACCCGGCAGCAGATTCAAACCATGTTCGATTTGATCGAGACCTTGAAGGAACGCAAATACCTTCCAGGGGAATCGAAGATCTCCGATGACCGCATCACCGACGCGCTGCGCACCATGGTCGAGCCGAACGGACTCATGGACGCGACCATCGCGAAGGTCCTTCGCCCCGACATGTCCGGAGAGGAGTTCGAAGCGGTCGCCATGTTGGACGAGGAGGCGTCGTACGGACTGTTCGACACGTATCGCGCCATCATGATGCCGTCCGATTACGACGTCTCGCACGCCATAGCCTGCGCGTTCAAGCAGGACATACCGCGCCTGTTCTCCGATTTCGCGCTGCAGATCCATCCGACGTCCGACCGCGCCGGCGCGTACCGCATCGCGGCTACCGTCAGCTATATGGAAGGGGATCCTGCGGCCAGATGCAAGCATTTCGCCGACCAGCTGTACCGGGTCAAACCCGAGGACGAGATGCTGAGGAACCTGTCGGTCGCACTGATCCATGGCATCGAGCCGGCGCGGACGGCCGGCGCGGACGGCATCGCGGCCGAACGCGAACGCATCCAGGCCCAAAGGGAACAGACGGACGCCGGCGAAGGACTCGCCGCGGAAGCCATGAACCGCGTCGCAGCGCGCTGACAGGGAAAGGACTCTCTCAGGATGGACGAGATCGACGAATGGACCGTCGGTCCGATTCCCATAAGGCCGGCGCCCGGACCGGCCGCGCCAAGGCCGTCTCCCGATGATGCGGGCGCCCGCCCCGTTCCGTCGCCGGAACCCCGGATCCCGGACTCATCCGAGAACCGTCCCGCCGCTTCGGACAAGCCTCCGGTCCAAAGACCCAGGCTCAAGGGGCTGTCGCATGCCCGTACGCCCGAGATTCCGGACATGCCTCCGTTGCCGTCGAGGGCGCCGTCCCGGGACAGCATGCCGTCCGTAGCTCCCGCGCCCGCGCCGATCCGTCCGGAACCATCATCCTTCGTGGCCGCGAGTCCGGAAAGCGTGCGCGACGGACTCGAGGCCGTCGCCGACATCCCTCCCGAGACCCACGGCATCCCCCGTGCCGCCGTCATCGTCTGCTGTTCGGTCGTGGGAGCCATGCTCGTCTCGGCCATCGCCGGAGGCTGCGTCGTCGCGGCCGGCCGCGTCCGGGAAGCCAAGGCCACGGAACAGTCCCGCGACCGATGCGAATCGTCCCTGGGCAGGCTCTCGTCCGCCCGACGCGAACTGGACAAGGCCATGGAAGAGGCGGAACGGACGTCGAAGACGGATCCGAAGACCGTGAAGGATCCGAAGACCATCGACAGGCTGAACCGCGCGGCATCCGTGAAGACGCCCGGCATGGTCTCCTGCGACGCGTCCGACGTGGACGGCCTGGACACGGCCGCCGTGAAGGCGGACAGGAGCGCGAAGACCTCCGTGAAGGCGATACGGACGGCCGTGAAGGCGGTCGAGGCGTCGAAGCTCGACAAGACCGTCGACGACGCGTCACGGCTGCTCAAGGATTCGGAAGGCAAGGTCCAGGACGCCAGGACCCGGGAGACGTTGTCGAAGGCCATCAAAGCCCGCGATGCCGTCGCGATCGCCAAGGCCGTCAAGACCGTGAACGACTCGAAGGCCGCGAAGGCGAAGGCCGACGCGGAAGCCAAGGCGAAGGCCGAGCAGGAGGCCGCGAAGCGGAAAGCCGAAGAGGAGTCCGCCGCCGAACCACAGCAGTCCCAGAACGTCCAACGGCAGACCGCCGGAACCGGACAGGGCCGCGCCCAACGGCAGGAGAGCGTCCAAACGCCGTCCACGACGCAGAGGCAGCAGCAGCCCTCGACGCCATCCGCCCCATCGTGGAGCGTCCCGTCGGAAAACGACGACGGAGGAATGCCGGACACCGATCCAGGACTGTGAGAAGGAAGGAACGAATGAACGTCCAGAACCAACCGCCTTTGCCCCGGGCACCGCATCCCCGGCCGGCGCTGACCCAACTGGTCCCTCCGTTCGCGGCCCGTCCGACCGCCGACCGCGTATGGCTGGTGGCGGCGCATGGGGGAGCGGGGTGCACCACAATCCGCATGAGCGCGAGGGACCGGTACGCGGACGCGGGACGCGGCCTGCCGGTCAGCGCCGACCCGCGTCTCCCGAGCCGGGTCGTGCTGTGCGCCATGTGCACGGGACGCGGCCTCGAAGCGCTCCGCGCGCTGCTCGCCGACTGGAACGCGGGACTGTTCGGCCGGACCGTCCTCATGGGCGTCGCCGTCACCATGCCGTTGCCGAAGACGCCGCGGGAGCTGCGCAAGGGCGCGCTCCTGGTCGGCTCCGCCGCGCCCGCGCTGTGGAGGCTGCCCTTCATCCGCGGACTCGACCTCGACGGCTTTCCCGAAACGTATCCGCGCGCGTACGCCAGGATGCTCGCTGACCTCGAAGCGGGCGGGAAGGCATGAGGGAACTTGTAGACGCCGTGCACCGCCGCGGCGTCGGGGATGTGCGACCGTGGAAGGCGCACCAGCAACGAACATCAAAGGAGAAATGATGCTTGAACACATCGCATCCGCCGCCGCATACGGCATGGTCCTCGCCGACCTCGCGAACCCGAAGGCATGCCTTCCGCCTGGATTCTCCAGCCCGGTGAGCACCGCGCTCGGATGGGTCAAGGCCCTCGGCCTCGTCGTCGCGATTGTCGCGCTGATCCGCATCGGCGTGCACGTGCTCCGCCAGCAGGGCGACGGCGTCCCGGACAGGGACGACACGTTCGACAAGCTCATCAACTGGGTCGTCGGCATCTTCATCGTCGCCGGCGCCCTGGCGTTCATGAGCGCGCTCGGCCTGTCCATCGCGGAAAGCTGCTGAGCGGATGGCGCGCCGGCGCAAGGGCCGCCTCGTCGCGATGCTTCTCGCGCTGGCGGCCGTCCTGTCACTCGCGGCCTGCGGAGGACCGAACTTCGACGCTTTGAAGGACGACCTCAAATTCGGCGACGAGGAGATCTCCGACGTGATGACCACGTATTCGATGAAGATCCCCCAGAACAAGCCCGGAAAACTCATCCGCAGCCCGCAGTACGCCTGGGCCAACAAGAACCAAGGGAACGCGATTGCCGCCGCCGGATCCGCGAAGGTCTACTTCGTCGCGAACCCTTCCGCGCAGTGCGACGCGCTCAACGCGACCAACTCGCAGATCTCCGACGACGACGCGTCGGAGGGCGCGGGAACCTGGACATACGTCTCGTCCACGAGATCATGCGACAAGCAGCGCAAGCTCAGCTGGCTCGAGAAGACCATGTGGACGATGTACGAGCAGCAGTCGGGCGACACGATCGACTGGCTCAGCACCAGCCGCAACACGCTCGTCGCCTCGTCGGGAACCGTCTCCACCCTCCAGAACTCCGTGCTGCCCATGTACGACGCGTGGGACACGAACGTCAACAAATACCTCAACATCGCCCAGGGCGTGCTCATCGTCGCGGCCGCGATCAGCCTCATGGTCCTCGCGGCGCGCATCGTCTGGCAGATCGGCAACGGCTCGGCCGGCATGGACGGACACCTGCTGGGCAAGATCGGATGGATCTTCCTGGGCGTGTTCATGGGCTCGTCCGCCGCGAGCATCGCCCTCACGTTCTTCAAACAGGCCCACATGACGAAAACCGTCGTCAACGGCGTGCCCACGGCCACGGCCGGACGCTCCACTCCGGCCCTCGCGTCATGGACGCCCGGATCGGGAGCCTCGTTCTTCGTGTCCGACTGGGTGAGGCTCCAGGTCGACCCGTTCCTCATCATCGCGGCCGTGTGCGGCGTCGTCGCGGCCGGCTTCAAGCTCATCACCACGCAGGAGGGACGCGAACTCGTCCCGTTGGGCAAGGCCTTCATGTGGGCCATGCTCACCAGCGTATGCCTCGCCGGATTCGTCAACCTGTTCCAGGACACCGTGGACACCTGGACCGCGGGCGTGCTCAAAAGCGCGTCCAACATGATGCGCGACTCGTGGCAGCACAACACGCTCGCGGCGACGGAATTCTTCAACCTCGACTGGCCTATCGCCCTGGTCCTCACCATCGTGGTGTGGTTCTGCAACCTCATCAGCAAGGTGTTCTGCTACCTGCGCGCCGGCCTGCTGCCCATCATGGTGGGCGTTGCCCCCGTCTGGGCGGCGATGAGCTGGATGGAGACCGGACGCCAGGCGTTCGGCAAGGTCATGGGATGGCTGTTCGCTTTCCTTTTGTACAAACCCGTCGCCGCGCTCGTCATGGCGACCGGAAGCGCGATCATGGTCACCGCGACGGACGGCGACGACAGCCAGGCCATCACCCTCATGCTCACCGTCAGCGTCATCGTGCTCCTGCCTGCGATGATAAAGCTCATCGTCCCGGCCGTGGCGGGAAGCGTCGGCGGCGGCGGGGTCATACCGTCCATGCTCGGCGGAATCGCGGGCATGGGCGTCATGGCCGCCGGCGGCGCGCTCAAGGCCGGCGCGAAGGGCGTGGCCGGAGCGGCCGGCAAGAAGAACGCCGCCCCCGACGGCGCGAAACCGTCGGGAGCCGCGCAACCATCCGGCATCGGAGCCGGCGGCGGACCGGCGGGAACGCAGGCGGGCTCCTCCGGCGGCGGAGGACAATCCACGTCGTCGGAATCCGCCGTCCCTGACGGCGCGAAGGACACGGCGGACAATCCCATGCCGTCCGGCATGGACCAGCAGTCCGCGGGCTCCGGCTCCGGAGGGGCCCCGGACGGAGCGAAACCCGAATCCTCGTCCACCGCCGCGCGGATCGAACAGTCCGTCGGCCGTTCCGGCTCCGACCCGTCGGCCCCGGCGGGCGCCCGCCCGTCCGGAGGCGCGAAGCCGTCCGGAGACGGGCCCGACGGCGCCAACCGCGCCGCGACCCGCAAGACCAAGGAGTTCTAAATGGCCTCAAGCACGACATACGGCGACTGGATGCGCCCCAGCGCGGGCGGCATCCGCAACATCGGCAAGCCGCTGACCTTCGCGGGCCTCGGCGTGCTCGTCGTCACGCTGATGCTGTCCATGGTCAACGTGGTCGCGGCCATCGCGACCGCGGTCATCGGCATCGGCACCATCGCGGTGCTCGCGGTACGCGACCGCGAACATCGAAACGTGCTCGACCGGACCGTGGAACGGCGCTCCTGGCTCTCGGAGTCCAGGAAGGGCAGGGCCCTGTACCGTTCCGGACTGCTCGCGCCCGTCGAATCGGGCGAATGCCGCCGGCCCGGCATCCTGTCGCGCGTCTCGCTCGTCGAGGCGAACGACGGGTTCGGCGACCGGCTCACCCTCGTGCGCCACGGGCACACCGGAGAATACTCGCTCCTGCTCGCATGCCAGCCGCAGGGCGCGGCCCTCGCGGACGACGACGTCGAGGACGCGTACGTCGCCTCGTGGGCCGGCCTGCTCGAGGCGCTGGGCGGCGAGGCCGGCGTGACCCAGCTGGCCGTCACCGTGGACACGTCGCCCGACTCGGGCGTGCGCTTCCGCCGCAACCTCGCCAAGCGCACTGTCAAGGACGCTCCCGAGCTCGCGGCCCGCGCCATGGCCCAGATCATGGCCCAGCACGCAGACGGCGGCGCTCCCCACGCCGTGACGCTCCCCTTGACTTTCCGCTACACCGACCGTGACGGCACAAACCTGGAGCCAGCGCACGCCGCACCGCGCCCAACCCTGCTCACCCCTGCCACACACACGACC
>ENA-OQKF01001367-OQKF01001367.1-human-gut-metagenome-genome-assembly--contig:-NODE-1367-length-11190-cov-2.996294_pt1 | contig 11190 bp, 8 predicted proteins | sample MGYA00242617_ERZ504784 | MGnify/ENA primary metagenome ERZ504784 (study PRJEB26092, sample SAMD00036364) | human gut metagenome | host: Homo sapiens | study: EMG produced TPA metagenomics assembly of... | reverse complement strand
GGATAATGTCTGAATCCCAATTACTTCTATAATAAAATTCAAAATTGCTGTAAATACAAAAAGATAGAGAAATATCTTAATTGTATGGCGAAGTGCTGGTTTTAAAAGTCCGGCGTGGTGATCATGACATCCACAGTGATCACAGAGATTTCCACACTCTTTTGGAGTTGCAATTTGTTTCTGCAGGAAAAGATCAATGATGTATCCTGCTACGACCGCAATCACAACTTTTACCGCAAGGAGTGTCAGAACTGTCTTTCCCTGATCCGGATTGCCAAGCAAGATCAATACTGCTTCATCTGATGTTGCAAGAAATACAGAAAGCAATGTTCCTACCGATATAATCCCTCCTGCGTAGAGGTTAGAAGCCATGACTGAAAATCCGCATTGCGGTACACAGCCCACGAGTGCCCCCACAACCGGACCTGCTTTATCTACATCTTCCAGTGCCTTTCTTGTCAATTTTGTCGAATAATGCTCCAATCCTTCAATTAATAAAAATGCTGCAAAAAGAAATGGAAGCATCTTTAAACAATCTGCCAACGCATCTGCAAGTACATCTATTATCATTTCCATATTATCACCTCTAATTCTATGCCTTATTATCTAGTTACTTATTATGTTCTATTCTTAGTAACACAATCCGCAATATTATATCTTATTCTTTTCCAAATTACAAGAACTCCTCTGCAAATTTACAGGAAATTCGAGGCAATACTGTGAGGTACGGTACAAATCAAATATCACTTCATCATTCTGCAAATTTGCAGGGGAGTCCCTTTTCGATATTATATTTGAAACTTTTTTATTTCTTTTTCAATATGTTAATGACTATGTAAACAATTTTATGTAATCTTATCTGTAATTATAACGGGCTTTTGATCTCTTCATGTGCTCTTCCATAGCTTCTGCAGCACCCTCTCCGTCTTTTGCAAGAATAAGACCATAAATTTTCTGATGCTCTTCATAAATTTCCTGAAGCTGTCGTCCGTCAATCATTCCCGTCTCACTGACATGACGCATCAGATTACTGATTGTCTGAAGCATACTGTAAATTACAGTATTCCCGGAACACTCTGCAATACTGCTGTGGAACTCCAAATCTGCATCCAGAAACTTCTTATAATTCTGCTCTACATATGCCTGATGGATTTTATGTGATACATCATACAGACGATTCAGAGCGCGATCATCTACGCAGTCAGCTGCCAGATAAGCGGCTTTCACTTCCAGAAGATCTCTCACTTCCAAAATAGACTCTGTCTGATTACCATTCATAAATAAAGACCAGGAAAGTGGAATGACGAAAAAATTTGCTTCATTTCCACTAATATAAGTTCCCTGCCCCGGCCGGATATCAATCATGCCAAGCACATCCAGAACTTTCAATGCCTCACGTACTGCCGAACGTCCAACTCCAAGTTTTGTCGCAAGTACACGATCTGACTCTATCTTATCCCCTTTTTTCAGACTCTTATCAAACATCTGCTCTGCAAAATACATAGTCAGGCGATTCAAAAGTTGATTAATGCTGCCTTTTTTAGACTGAAGCTTTCCAAGCGCTTCCGGGCTTACATCATCCGGTAACAGAATATGTATCTTCTCGGCAAATTCTTCTGATGGCATAGAAAAATGCATAGAATCAATTCCAAGCTGTTCTGAGACACTGATAATGACATCATTCATTCTGGGACCGTCTTTTGCCTCCAGGTTAGACAATGTCGCGATGCTCATAGTTGGCCTTCCTTCTTCATCCGACAGGAATCTGTCAATGAATTCTTTTTGAGTCAGCCTTAAAGCTCTTCTTAACAATCGTAAGTTTTCTCTTTTGTACATCGGATTTAATTCGCCCATATCTTTTTCCCCGTTTCTTTCTCGAAAGGCCGCAGGATATCTCTTCCTCCGGCCTTTCGAATCACCATTCATAAATAATTATTTTTTCGGATTACTCAGCAAGAAGCTTTTTAGCAAGACCTGTCATAACAACAGAAGCTTTTGCAAATTCACTATACTTTGTAAACTCTACCGGGCAGTGACTTCTTCCGTCTTTACTTGGAACGAAAATCATAACTGTCGGAAGCACCTGACCGATCTCAAGTGCATCATGTCCTGCTCCACTAGGAAGTCTCATATAAGAATATCCTCTTGCTTTGCAGTCTTCTTCCATGATGTCAAGCATACCTTCATCCAGCATAACCGGCTCGATCACAAGCTTTGTATCGATGTCATAGGATCCACCCATAGCCTTCACTTCACGGTCTAATGCTGCACGAATTCTGTTTGCGATATCATTAATATTGTCGTTGCTCTTAGAACGAATGTCAACTGTAAATTCACATTTTTCAGCTACAATGTTCATTCCACCAGGTATCGTGTTAATGTATCCGATTGTTGCAACTGTTCCGTCAGCTTTCTCTCTTGCCCAATCTGGGATTTTAGAAATAACCTTTGTTGCTGCATCAACAGCATCAAGACGCATATCCATTGGAGTTGTTCCGGCATGGTCAGCTCTTCCGTTTACTGTTACCATATATCTCTGGATTCCAACGATACAATCTACAAGACCAATCTCAATATTCTTTGCATCCAGAACCGGTCCCTGCTCAATATGAAGCTCAAGGAATTTTCCGATAGAACCTTCCGGCCATTTTGCATCTTCAATCTTCTCTGGATCAAGTCCATATCCCTTCATGGCATCATAGATAGAAATTCCATCTGTATCTTTGTAATGTTTGCAATATTCAACATCTCTGTGTCCAAGCATAGCTCCGGATCCAAAATATCCTGTTCCGAAACGCATACCCTCTTCATCACAGAAACCAACGATTGCAAAGTTTCTCTTTGGTGTAAATCCTTCATCTTTTAACTGTCTTGCAGCTTCGATCGCACATACAACTCCAGCGATTCCGTCAAAGTCTCCACCGTTTACTACTGAATCATAGTGAGATCCCATCATAACACATGGAAGATCTGGATTCTCTCCTTTTAAGATACCGATTACATTTCCAGCCTCGTCCTCATGTACTTCAAGACCAGCCTCTGTCATAACCTCTCTCAGGTAATTTACGGCATCTCTAGCCTCTTTTGTAAATGGAAGTCTTGTACATCCATCTCCTGGTGTTGCTGTAAAACGTTTTAAATGCTCTAAATTTTCAGCAAGTCTTCCTGTTACTTCTTCAATTGCTACTGTTCCCATAGTCTTTTTTTCCTTTCTGGTTACAATAATTACTTATGTTTTGGTGTTAAGATAAACACTTTCACCGGTGAATAGAACATAGCTGCCATCATGATTACAAATCCAACTGCACAGGCTGCGGTTGTCCCGGTATATAAACCGAAAAGCATAATAGCAAATGCAATCATAATTACGATAAATGCTAATGTCAGTCCACCTTCTTTAGTTTTAAAAAAGCTATTCTTCTCCATTGTCAGCACTCCTTTTTTCCAGATTCAGGACTTTCTTATAAAGCTGTCATAACAAACAATACTGCTCCAATCAAAATCGTAGCCGGTATTGTAATCGCCATAAGCTTTTTCATAACTTCGCCTTCGCTTCCAAGGATACTTGCTGTTGTCGTACCAAGAATAATCTTGCTCGGGCTGATTGCAGCTCCGATTGCACCACCAGCTGACTGCGCTCCAAGGATTGCAGCGGTATTAGCCCCAAGAAGTTTTGCGGTTGTCATCTGGAAACTTCCAAATAAAATATTGGAACTCATGTTACTTCCTGTCATAAATGTTCCAAGAAGTCCTACAAATGGTGCAAAGATAATGTAAACTTTTCCGAGTACATTTGCAATTCCATTTGCAAGTACAACTGTCTGTCCTGTTCCATCCATAATCTTTGACATAATAACAAGTCCGATAACTGCAATACCAGACGGCATTGTCATGGAAACAGATTTCACAAACACTCTCTTCGTACCACCTTCACCGATCCATCCATGCTTTTTGTAATAAACAAGACCAATGATCGCTGATACAAACAAGAACATACTTGCATGAGTAAATGGAGCTAATGGTGAAAAGCAATCTACTGCTTTATTTACATAACCATAACCCGTAGATGTCTCCGGAAAAGCAAATCCAAATTTAAACTGTCCAAGCACTGTGTTCAGTGGTTTTACAAGTAATACCACCAGTGTGATAATAGATAACGCAAAATATGGTACAAATGCCTGAACAAGTGTCATATCCGGAATTTCTTCTTCTCCATCGGCTGCAGCAAAATCACGATTCATGATCGGGCTGTCCTCAATGCACCACTCATCTTTATACATTTTTGTTCTTCCAAGAAGAAGAATGACTACCAATGAAATAACTGCCGGGATGAAACAAGCCAGTGTTGTGCTTACTTGTGTCAGCAGAAGTTCTCCGCCTCCCTGAATGACTGCCATAATTGCTACGGCTACAAATCCTTTTTTCAGTGCTTTTCCTTTACCGTAGAACCAGCATGTGGCAAAACCACCGATTGCTGTCCAGATAAATAAGAAAAATGCTGTCCACATAGCTGTTGTAAGATACTCACTGCTTCCTACAGCAAGTCCGGCTGACATAGCCAGAGAATCCCACGCAGCTCCAAGTGTACCGAATGTATTTCCCCACGCCTGACCGATAAGAGGGATAATAACTGCCCACAGCGGTTTCACACCAATACCGATCAAAAGAGGTGCTCCTACTGCAACAGGTACGCCGAATCCTGTGATTCCCTGAAGGAAACTCTCAAAAATCCAGCCCATTGCAAGTACAAGAAGCAATTCGTTTGGCAAAAGTTTACGCATACCATTACGGATTACCAAAAATGCTTTTGCCTCATCTCCAACCTGATACATCAGAATTGCAGTCCATACAATGATCAATATGATCAGTGCATTCCACACACCTTTCGCACTTTCGGAAGCAAGAAGCGTAATGTCTGCTTTATAAAAAGCAACTCCAGTAACTACCGTTATCAGTAATCCTACCGGTGCCGCCTCGGTCGCTCCCCAGCCACACTTGATCATTAAGATCAGAAGTGCCGCAATTGGAAGGAACGCCATAATCCACATAAATAGATTTACTGGTATATTCATCTTGTTCCATCTCCTATTTTCTTCTCATTACTTACAGATGTGGGATAACTCCCACATCTGATATAACTATTATTGATGGATCACAGTTCCTGTCTTTCCGGCAATTCCTTCTGCCGCTTTGTCAAGAAGTGTAATCAATGTTCTTCTTCCTTCTCCTGACTCGGCAAAACGAATTGCTGCTTCAATCTTCGGAAGCATAGAACCTTTTGCAAACTGTTCCTCGGCAATATACTCTTTTGCCTGTTCTACAGTCAGATCTGAGAGCCATTCCTGATTCTCTTTGCCAAAGTTGATCGCAACTTTTTCTACGGCTGTCAAGATAACCAGATAGTCTGCTCCAAGCTGAGCTGCCAGAAGGCTGCTCGCATTATCTTTGTCAATAACTGCGTTGACTCCGACCAGTTTTCCGTTCTCACTGATTACCGGAATTCCACCGCCACCACATGTAATCACGATGTGTCCTGCATTTACCAGTGTCTTGATCGTCTCAAGCTCACGGATTCTCTGTGGCATCGGAGAAGCTACAACTACACGGTAGCCTCTTCCTGCATCTTCCATACAACGCACGCCATTTGCTTCATTTTCTTCCGCCTCTTCCTTAGTAAGGAACCTTCCGATTGGTTTTGTCGGATTTTCGAATGCCGGATCATTCTTATCTACTTCTACTTGTGAAAGGATTGTAGATACTTTTCCTTCAATGTTACGGCTGTAAAGCTCGTACTTAATTGCATTCTGAAGATCGATTCCGATATATCCCTGGCTCATTGCCACGCTTGTCGGAAGCGGAACCTGTTTATAATTCTCATGCGTAACAACCAGGTTGTCCATAGCATTCTGGATCATTCCGACCTGTGGACCATTTCCGTGTGTTACGATGATATCTAATCCCTGCTGTGCAAGGTCAACAATTACTTTTGCAGTCTTAGCCACTGCCTCTTTCTGCTCTTCTACATCTTTACCAAGCGCATTTCCGCCAAGAGCAATGACAACTTTTTTCTTTTCCATGGCTGCCTCCTATCTTCCGGACTTATGCCTCGAATCCAAGCTTCTTAGCGTATGCTACGATAGCTTTTTCGAAACACTCGATTGGCGGGTGAACTGTACCTGCTCCAATCTGTCCTTTTCCTGCTACTTTGTTAGCAATACCTGTGTTGATTACTGGTGTGATACCTTTCTCAACTACAAGTCTTGCATCGATTCCAAGACAAATTCCCTGGAAATTCCATGTAGGAACTGTGAAGTTCGGGTTTCTGTCTGTAACGATTTCCATCATCTCGTTACTTGTACGAAGAGCATCCTCGTATCCGCCAGCACCTACGAATCTTGTTACAGCCGGTGCTGCAATCATTGCCATACCACCGACACCAAATGTCTCTGTAATAGCACTGTCTCCCATATCCGGGCAAGCATCATCTGCATCATATCCTGTAAAGTACAGTCCCTGTGGTGTATTAACCGGACCTGTGAACCACTCGTCACCCATACCAGCAATACGGATACCGAACTCATATCCGTTACGGCACATTGCTGTAACGATTGTTCCGTCTGTTCCTTTACGTGCATCATCCATAACAGCCTTACCTGTAGCCATCATGATGTTCAGGAAGAACTGATCTGTATCAGCAAGGAATTTGATAACATCATAGCGGTCTTTCTCGCTGATGTCTTTCATCTCTGTAATAAGCGGAGCCATCTCTTTTAAGAATACAAGAGAAGCTGCAATATTTCTCTGGTGGAACTCGTCACCCATTGCGATTGCTTTTGCGATCAGTGGGTTAATTGCAAGTCCATTCTCCATAGAACGAAGAGCTTTTCCAAGTGTTGGACCAAGAACATCTCTCATCCAACGAAGTCTGTTAACAACTTCCTCATCATAAGCTCCGAAACGAAGAACTTTACCAATACCCTCGTTCATTGTACAGTAAGCTCTGTTAGCTCCTGTCTCGTTCTCAACTACAAATACTGCCATGTTAGGAGATGTGATTCCACCCATAGGTCCTACTGCGTTGCAGTGGTGGCAAGGGATGAATTTGATCTCGCCATTCTCAAGCATTTTTCTAGCTTCTTCTTCTGTCTCTGCCCACTCCTCGAACATTACAGCACCTACGCAAGATCCCTGCATCGGGTCTGGCATATTCTTGTAATCTACCGGAGGACCTGCATGAAGAATTACTTTTCCATTATTTTCAGCAAACTCTGGAATTACTTCTTTTGCACGAACGTTATCTTTTAATACTGGCTGGCTTGCTACAACCTTAGCAATCACTTCACGGTTCTTCTCTTCGATTCCTTCGTAATTTCTTAAGAAGTTCAGAGTCTTAATAAGTTTTACATTTCCGCCTGCCGGTGGAGCCCAGTCATACTGTACAACTTCACATCCAAACTCTTCTACAACTTCTGCGAAGCTCTTCAGTCCGATGTTGATGATACGTGGTTTCTCAGAAAGAAGCTCTTTTAATGTCTCAGCTGGTGTATGTTTCTCACATGCAACAACCTCTTTTGCGCGAATCTCTTTCTCTGGCTCCTGGAAATCTCTTCCGATAGCGTGGATAGCTGTCTGACATGCAAGCTTGTTGTTCTCACATACGATAACTCCAGCCTCTTTTAATTTGTTAACTGCCTCATCATATCCCTGATAATCTCTTCTTGTTCCACATACTGTAGCGATGAAGAATACTTTTCTTCCTGCTGCATCTGCTTTTGCCTGAAGTTCTTTGATTGTCGGGATCAATGATCCTGCCATATCTGCGTGTGAACCATATCCAAGCATGATGTCAAGAAGAACAACTCCTGTAGACGGATCATCTACTGCTTCCTGCATACACTCAATACGTTTTGCAGGATCGATCATCGGATGTGGTTTACCCTGTGTATAAGCATCATCTCCAAGGTCAACTACTACGTTGCCATCTAACTGGAGCATATATCCTTCAACGTCCTCTGGTGGAACTTTGCAGTTCATTGCATCTTTGATCAGCATAGCTGCCTCATTTGCAAGTGTACCACCTGAGTAGTAAGCTTTGATTGTCTTTCCGTCTTCTGCTTTGTAGAATTCAGACTCATCTACATCAACAGTAGCTTCCGGAACCTTTGTTCCTCTTACAAGACCTACAGCAAGACGAGCTGCCTCATCCAGTGTGTATGCATGATAGAAGTTCTCCTCATGATACTCTGGCTTCTCTCCAACGAACAGAGTAACAACTGGTTTGCTGAAGTTAGAAAGTCTTGCAGAGATTTTATCTCTTACTTCTTTTGCAGGCGGTTTGGAAACGATTACAAGTACTTTCACTGTATCGTCATCTTCCATTGCATCGATCATATCCATCATTGTGATTCCACCGACCTCAGCCTTCAGGTCACGTCCACCGATACCGATAGCGTTTGTAACACCCTCACCAAGTCTGTCGATGATTGTTGTAAGCTCCTGGATACCTGTTCCTGAAGCTCCGATGATTCCGATAGAACCTTTCGCTACATTATTTGTAAATGCGATTGGAACTCCCTGAATGATTCCTGTACCACAGTCAGGACCCATAACTGCAAGTCCTTTTGAATGAGCTTTCTCTTTCAGAGCTTTCTCATCCTCGATTGTTACATTGTCACTGAACATGAATACGCTCAGTCCCTCATCCAGTGCACGGTCAGCCTCTAATGCTGCATATGCTCCCGGAATAGAGATAACTGCCAGGTTTGCATTGGACATTTTCTTCAGTGCCGCATCCCATGATTTTACACTTTCAGAACCTTTCTTTCCTTCTGCTGCTGTGGACTGTTTCTTTAAGAACTCCTCAACTTTGTCCATTACAGCATCAAGTACTGCTTCATTATTAACATCAGCTACAACTACCATATCATTTGCTGTAGCGTCCATTAACTCATCTGTTGTAAGTCCACTCTCCTTAAAAATGTCTTTGTTCGCCGGTGTAGCCATCATAACCTGAATCTTGTTGACTCCATCCAGTGAAGAAAGCTCATTTGTCAGAAGCATCAGAACTACTGAATCCTGGTAACTACCTTTTTTTACGACTGTCTTTAACATGTCATTTCTCCCTTCTTATCTAGTTCATTGTTTTTATAGTTTGATATCATCTATTTTTGAGATGGGACCCGGGAAGCAGAGGAGTGCTCCACTTCCTGGTCCATTGGAAATTGCACGAAATAAATGAATTAGTCAGCGAATCTGTTTTTGTGATCGTATCTGTCAAAGTGAATTGCGTCACTCTTGAGATAATCAACAAGCTCATCTACGACTTCGATTCCACCTTCAGCATAAGCTTTGTCTCTTCTCATAAGAGCTCTCTGTCCTGGGTAGTATACTTTGTCGAATCCCGGAGCTGGTCTCATAGCATTTAACTCATCGCATGTCTGAGACATATTCTTCTTGAACTGCTCAGCACCGCAGAATCTCTCTGGATCGATAACAATAATTGTCTGTCCAAGCTCACGTCCTTTAGAGCAGTCATGATACATGGAGCTTACGTGTTTTCCAAACGGTACGCCAAGAAGGATACCGGAGAATACGTCTACCATCATCATCAGGCCGTATCCCTTTGCTCCCGCGACCGGAAGCAGCGCATTTACATGGTTGGGGTCTGTGACCGGATTGCCCTTCTCATCTACTGCCCAGCTGTCCGGGATGCTCTCATGTCTGGAACGCTTGTCCAGGATCTTGCCCCATGCCTGTACAGTAGTAGCCATGTCAAAGACAACGGTTCTGTCGTCTGCTGTCGGCGCAGCAAAGGAAATGGGGTTGGTTCCGTAGTAGGGCTCTGTTCCGCCTACCGGAACTGCCATCGGGTCAGACTGGCAGAAGGAAATTGCAAGGAGTCCCTGCTCTGCTGCCATCTCTGTATAATATCCGATGGATCCGCTGTGGGACATATTTTTCATACCCTCAACAGCGATCCCGTTCTTCTTTGCCATCTCGATGGCTTTGTCCATGCCGTATTTTGCAACCGCATATCCGCATCCGTTGTCTCCTTCGAACACACCGGAGCAGGGGCCGGTCTCTTCCCATTCAAATTTCGGGTTTGCAGTGATACCGCCTTTTGCGATACGCTCTGCATAGTATTCTACGCGGACTGCGCCTGGAGAGTGATATCCTCTCTCGACAGACCAGGTCATAACTTCTGCCGCGATGTCTGCGTGATCCTCATTCAGACCAGCTTTCATCAGCTTATTTTTCATCAAATTCTTTAACTCGTCATGTGAAAGCTTCATTTCAAATTTCCACCCTTTACTCTTTTTTATAACTGAACGTCTCTGTTGCAGTCTTTGGAATAAATATAAGCAAAATCTTCTTCACGTCCTACTGCGTAGCAGGCCTGCGGAACGTATGCATCCAGGAATACATAGTCGCCTTTCTTCACCGGAACCCACTCGTCATCCAGTCTGTACATACCTTTACCGGACAGGAAGTACATGCCGTGCTCCTGGATGTGTGTCTCAATATATCCGTGGGAAGCGCCCAGTTTGAACTTCAGGATGTGCATGTTCATGTCAAATCCGAAATCGCCTGCTGCCGGCAGAAGGTCTTTGATATGGCAGTTGTTCATTCCTTCGTACTCTACCCACTCCATATCGTTTACATTTGCAACGACAGTATGTGCACTGTATCCTTCGATTCTGTCATATCTTCTCTTGTATACATACATTTTTGCATCCTGTCCGCTCTTGTTTTCAAAAGCAATCTTGTTTCCTTCTGGTGAGAAGATGTATCCGCCCTCTGTCAGAGTTGCTTCCTGATCATCATTCTTGACCGTTACTTCACCGGAGATCACGTACAGGAAAGACTCGATGCCTTCGCCGCCGATTCCCATATTTTTTCCGCCTGCTTTTGCTGTTACCAGATAATCTGCAAAAGTAGCCCCCATTGCCGGAGATCCAAGGATCGTAACATCACAGTTCTCATATCCCGGGATTGCATTTTTTACCAGTCCGTCTGGCTCAAGTAATACATAATTTTCTTTTTTGACTACAGAACGTGTCATCAAAAGTTCATCGCGATATCCTACCTGATTGTTTAAGTAACTCATACTATTTCCTCTCCTTTTCTTCATGGCTGGTCGACCATTCATTCTATTATTCATTATGACAATGGACAGCCCTTTTTTCAATT
>ENA-OQKF01001365-OQKF01001365.1-human-gut-metagenome-genome-assembly--contig:-NODE-1365-length-11198-cov-1.718905_pt1 | contig 11198 bp, 6 predicted proteins | sample MGYA00242617_ERZ504784 | MGnify/ENA primary metagenome ERZ504784 (study PRJEB26092, sample SAMD00036364) | human gut metagenome | host: Homo sapiens | study: EMG produced TPA metagenomics assembly of... | reverse complement strand
GACCATCTGTCGTGCCATGTGCGAGGAGGCGCCGATCCTGAGTTGTGATGAGGCGACTGCGTCGGTCGACACGCGAACCGAGGGGCTGATTCATAAGGCGATGGATGCACTGACCGTGGGCCGTACGTCGTTCGTGATCGCGCACCGTCTGTCCACGATCCGTGACGCCGACATGATTCTCGTGATGGACGGCGGCGATATCGTCGAGCGCGGCACCCACGAGGAGCTGCTCGCCAAGTCCGGCTTCTATGCGGGGATTTACAACTCGCAGTTCACGCTGGCGCAGTAGTGCTTGGCGGCCCCCGGCGTGGCGCTTGGCGGCGCGCTGCGCCGGGTGATGCTTGGCGGGCGCTGGGTGGTGGGTTCGCTGGCCGGCGTGGCGTGGCGCTGCGTTGACCGCTAGGTTTTGGCGGGTCTGACAACACTGAGCGGCCCCCAGCGTGGGCAAACGGGGAAGTCATCTCCATCTGTCTACGCTGGGGGCCGTTCAGCGTGGTTGTTCGGGTGTGGTTTCTCCGCTTGCCTCCGCTGAGGGATTCTGAGCGTAGTCATGTGGTGGTGCCGTCTCCATCCGTCTCCGCTGACGGGCTCTCAGTGTGGTGATTTGGTGATGGCTTCGCCGTTTGGCTGTGCTGAGAACAAATGAGCGTAGGCAAATGGGGAAGTCATCTCCATCTGTCTACGCTCAGCAAGGGTTGAGTGGGCTGGCTGTCCTACGCCACCCGGCCATTCACGCGAAACCCAAGGGAAGGCAATCAGGCGTAAATATTGCGCGGGCGCATATCCTCCGGCAGACCCTCCAGCAGCGTCGCCACGGAACCCTCTTCGAACACGGAACGGATTCCGGCCGCCAGCAGCGGGGCCACGGACAGCACGGTCATATTCGGCAGGCGCTTCTCTTCGGGAACCGGAACCGTATCCATCAGCACGATCTCCCTGGCACCGCAATCACGCAGACGCTCCACGGCCGGACCGGACAGCAGTCCGTGCGTCGCGACGAGCGTCACGCTTCTCGCACCGGCGTCTCTCAGCGTGCGAACCGCTTCACAGATCGTGCCGGCGGTGTCGATCATGTCATCCACGACCACGCAGTCGCGATCCTCGACCTCACCGATGATGCCATGCGCCACGGCATGGTTCGGGCGCGTGATGTCACGGCTCTTGTGGATGAACGCCAGCGGAAGCCCTCCGAGCTTGGCAGCCCACTGTTCGGACACTTTGATACGGCCCGCGTCGGGGGAGACGATGGTCGTGTTCGGCAGTGGCAGATGGTTGCGCACATAGTCGATGAGCACGGGGGTGGCGGTCAGGTGATCGACCGGGGCATCGAAGAAGCCCTGTTCCTGCGCGGCGTGCAGGTCGACGGTCATGATACGGCTTGCGCCGGCGGTGCGGAACAGGTCGTAGACGAGGCGGGCGGTGATGGGCTCGCGGCCCTGATGCTTCTTGTCCTGGCGGGAGTAGCCGAGGAACGGCGCGACCACGGTGATGGTGCTGGCTGACGCACGCTTCAGCGCATCCACCATGATGAGCTGTTCCATGATCCACTTGTTGATGTCGCCGTAATGGCATTGCAGCACGAACACGTCGGCGCCGCGCACCGGTTCGGTGTAGCGGACGTACATCTCACCGTTCGCGAAATCGTATGCCGTGGTTTCCAACACCTGGGTGCCCAGGCAGTCTGCGACCTCCTTGGCCAGTTCGGGGTATGCGCGGCCCGTGACCAGTGCCATACGTTTATCCGGAGTGCCCTCAAGAATCGTTGACATTATTGTGCTGCCGTCCTTTGTGTTCTACGAGCAAGAAATAGCCTCCACCAGTGTACCCGTAGCCATGTCATGCGGGGGTTGCCTGGCGTCGCTCCGGCACTCACCCGGCAATCACTCGGCAATCACTCCAGCGCGAACGCCTTGCGGATCATGCGCATCTGCAGCCATGCGGAAGCGCCCACCGCGAGGATCGCCCACAGCAACGGCACCCACATGATCGCACCGGGCACGGTGGCGAGCAGTGCGATCGGCAGAATATCGAGCACGAAGACGGCGAGCGCGACGGCGGGTTTCATCATGGCCAGTCGCGCCGACTGCTTGATCTGTTCCATCACGCTGAGTTTGCTGCGCCCGGTCAACGGCAGCACGAAGGCGAGCGCGATGCCGATGACCGCGAAGATGGCGAGTGTGATGCCGTACATGACGGATACGGTGTCGCCGGACTGCTGGGAGAGGAACCAGAGGTCGAATGCGGCGAGCGCCCATACGGCGGCGATGATCGCGGTGAGGGCGAAGGTGGTGCCGAGGCGGCGTTTGAACGCTTTCCAGAAGCCGCGGAAGATGCCGTTGTCGCGGTGTTCCTGCATGGTGCGTGCTACGTCGCAGGCGGCGGCGGTGGATGCGCCGATGGTCACGATGGGCAGCGAGCAGACCGTCCATGCGACGGAGAGCATGGCGAGGTCGCCTATGGTGCTCATGAATACGTTGTAGGGGTTGTCTTCGCGGAAGATTTGCGATGCCATGTCGGGTCCTTTGCTTGGGGTGCGTTCGGGGGAGTGGTGGGGGGGGTATCGTGCGCGGACTCCGAAACCGGAATCCTGAACCGCGCCTACCGGTACAGCCAGTCAATGAACTGCTTCGCCGTGCTCGCGTTCTTGGTGTTCGCGGCGATGCCGATCAGGGCTTTGGAATCGGCGGAATCGAGCTTGTTCCACGTTTTCGCATTCGCCAGGCTCAGACCGTAGGGTTTGCTGACGCCTTTGCCGCTGCCGGACACGTCCGGGTCATCGTCATCGGCGTCGTCGTACCCGCGCAACTGCACCAGATCGCCGGTGAGCCCGCTGCGCTGCTTGGCGTTGAGCGAGGTGCCGAGGTCGCTGAAATACCCGTACCCGGCCAATTGTTTGAACATGGTTTTCGGCGCGATGATCACGTCGATCTGTTCGGAGGAGAGCATGGTCTGCAGCTTGTCGAGTCCGTCGCGCGTGGTGTCGAAATAGCTGTCGATGTTCACGTCCTGACCGAGTTCGGTGGAGAATTCCTGCTGGAGTCGCTGCGCTTCGGTGGTGGTGATGGCGCTGTCGACGACCGCCGCGTACAGCTTCGGGCGGGTGGACGGCGTGACGGCTTTCGCGACCATGAACGAGAGCAGGGCGATGATGATGATGGCGGCGAGCAGCGGCATGAGGAAGTGTTCGCGGAAGTACATGACTTTGGCGCGTGCCGGAAGCGAGCGGAACACCGCGAGTTTGCTTTCGCCGGCATGCTCGGGCGCTACGGAGAGCACGTTCACCGCTTGACGCTGTTCGTCGGTTAGCTTCTCATCCAGCTTCATTGCTGCCATGGGGTCACCTCAGTTTACTAAAACCATGTGGTTTACTTAACCGCTTAATGTATACTGCAGTCAAAGAAAAGTCAACTTCAATGCAGAGGTGGGATAACATCCCCTGAACATCTCCGCACAAGCGGAACCGCGCAGACGCACACTAGCGTGCAAGAAAGCACGACACGCACGGGCGGAGTGGAAGGAAACAAGGTAACAACGATGTTCGATCAAGGCAATCATGCGGTGCTCAAGCGCGACGGCGTATGCGTGGTGTTGAAAACACCGGTGAACGACATGCCGCAGGTGGAATACTGGGGCCAGGATTTCGGCATAAGCCAAGACGAGATGCTGCTCGCCCAGCTCGACACGATGACGCTCAAAGTCACCCCGCCGCAGGAAAAGCCGGACGCCGCGCTGCGCCCGTCACTGCTGCCGCAAGGCGCCGAAGCCTTCGCGGGCCGACCGGGACTCGAAGCATACCGTGGCACCAAGCCGGTATTCGTACGCTGGACCAGCGTCTCCACCTCCATCGCATCCGAAGGAACCGAAGGCTACGGCACCTCCATCACCATCACCGCCGAAGACGCCGTGAACGAAGTCCGCCTCGAACTCGTGCTCGCCCTGCAACACGGCGGCCTCATCCTCATCAAACAAACCGTCACCAACCTGTCGGCAAACAGCGAACCACTCACCATCAACTGGCTCGAATCCACCCTTCCCACGCCCAAGCGCGTCGACACACTCACCCCGTTCACCGGCCGTTCGCCGCTCGAAAAACAAGCACGCAGCACCGCACTGCCATCCGGCTCGATCACCCGCGAATGCCGCCACGGCAAAACCAGCCACGAAAGCCCGTGGATGTTCATCGCCACCAACGGCGAACCCAAGTGGAGCGAAGGCGAAGTATGGGCCTGCCACCTGGCATGGAGCGGCAACCAAACCTACCGCATCGACAACCTACCCACCCACGAACCGCTCATCGGCGCGGGCGAACTGCTCGGACCGGGCGAAATCCAGCTGGCCGGCGGCGAACACTACACCACGCCGGAAGTCTGCTTCTCCTACTCCGATGAAGGCCTCGACGGCATGGCCGCACGCTTCCACACCTGGCTGCGCGGCACGCCCGGCCGCGTCGACCCCGCCGTCAAACCGCGCCCGTTCACCCTCAACACATGGGAGGCCGTGTACTTCAACCACGACGAAGCCACACTCAAAAAGCTCGCCGACCGCGCCGCTGAGTGCGGCGTGGAACGCGTCGTACTCGACGGCGGCTGGTTCCACCTGCGCCGCGACGACACCAAAGGTCGGGGCGACTGGGTGGTCGACCCCGCCGTCTGGCCGAACGGACTCGACGGACTCGCCGAACACGTGCACAAGCTCGGCATGGAATTCGGCCTCTGGTTCGAACCCGAAATGGTGAACCTCGACTCCGACTGCGCCCGCGAACATCCCGACTGGATCCTCGCCGCGCCCGAAGCCGTGCCCTACCGCGAAGACGTATCGTACCGCACCCAGTACGTGCTCGACCTGGCCAATCCGGCAGCCTACCGTCACGTGCACGATCAGATGGCCGCGCTCGTCGGGCAGCTCGGCGTGGACTACATCAAATGGGATCACAACCGTGACGTCACCGAACCGGTGCACGACGGCCATTACGGGCTGCACGAGCAGACCCTGGCCTGCTACCGCCTGTTCGACGATCTCAAACGCGAATTCCCCAAGCTCGAAATCGAAAGCTGCTCCTCCGGCGGCGCACGCACTGACGCGGGCATCCTGCAGCACGCCGACCGCATCTGGGGATCCGACTCCAACGATCCGCGCGACCGCGTGGACATCCAGCGCTACACCGAACTCGTCGTGCCGCCCGAAATGATCGGCGCACACGTCGGCCCCTCGCCGGCACACTCCACCTGGCGCGCCACCGACGTGAGCTACCGTGCGGCGATCTCCCTCGAAGGATGCAGCGGTTTCGAATGGAACATCCTCGAATGCTCCGACGAGGAACTGGCCTCGCTCAAAGCGTTCGTCGCACTATACAAGGAATTGCGCGGCATCCTGCACACCGGCCGCGTGCAGCACGCCGACTTCAACGATCCGGCACTGCGCGGGCGCGGCGTCGTCTCCACGGACGGTACGCACGCCGTATGGGTGGTCGCGACCACGACCAACCTGCGCGACGTGCTCGCCGAACGACTGCGCGTGCGCAGGCTCGACCCGAACCGCACCTATCGCGTGCGGCTGCGCGACGAAGTCGGCGAACCGCGCTGGGGGTGGAACACGCCGCAGTGGATCGCCGCGGCGCGCGACGGCGGATTCGAAGCTTCCGGACTGCTGCTCGAACAGGTCGGACTGCAAGTGCCGCCGCTGTGGCCGATGCAGGCCATGATCCTCGAATTCGAGGCGCTGTGATGCGCGGGGTGAATGCTTTGGGTGGACTGAATGCCTCGACATCCGCGGGATTCCCGACCCCGCGCCCCGTTCCGAGTGCCGTTCCGAGCGCCGTCGACCCGCAGCTCAACGCGACCACACGCGCCCTGTTCGCATCCCTGCATCAGGCGAGCGGGAAATTCGCCATGTTCGGTCATCAGAACGAAACCAGCAACGTGATCGGCGCTGACACCGACTCCGACGTGCACGCGGTCACCGGCACCTACCCCGCGCTGTGGGGCAGCGACTTGAGCGGCGTCGAACGCGACGCGACCACCAACATCGACGGATTCTCCATGTGCGACGTGCGCGACGAACTGCTCCGCGCCTACAACATGGGCGCGATGGTCACCATGAGCTGGCATTCCGCCAATCCGATCACCCTCGGCGGCTACGGGCACAACACGGCACCCGGATCCGTGGCCGCCGTGCTGCCCGGTGGCGAACGGCACGAACAGTTCCTCGAATGGCTGGACCGCGTGGCATCATTCCTCGACTCCGTGGTGGACGGGGACAGCGGCGAATCCGTGCCCATCGTGTTCCGCCCGTTCCACGAGCACACCGGCGACTGGTTCTGGTGGTGCACCGGTTCGCCTGCGCGGCCCACCGACACCACGCCCGAACAGTTCATCGCCTTATGGCGCATGACCGTGGAATACCTGCGCGACGTGCGCGGCCTGCACAACCTGCTGTACGCCTACTCGCCCGACCGCAGCCGCATCGACATGAGTTCGGAGGCCACGCGCGAAGCCGGGTATCTGTACGCCTACCCGGGGGACGACTATGTGGACGTGCTCGGGTTCGACGACTACTGGGATATTGCGCCGGCCGAAGCTGAGTCCGAGCGTCCGCGCGAACGGCATGACGATTTGATCAACATGCTGAGCTTGGTGGGGCGACTTGCCAAGGAACGCGGCAAGATCGCCGCGGCCACGGAAGTCGGATCGCCCGGCGAATTCGCGTGCCGGTACGCGATGAGCGACGGCGATATTGCCGCGCTCGGGCGGGATTACGCTGGTGCTGGTGCTGGTGCTGGTGCTGGTGCTGGTTTCGCCGGTGGCATGGCTGGTTCGGCTGGTGATTCGCCGTGGACGAGCTACCTGTTGACCGCGGCGCTCGCCAACGAGGATACGCGGCGGGTGCTGTGGTACATGCCGTGGCGTAACGATCCTGATGCCGCGGGTACCGGCGCGTACGGCACACCGGTGGCGGGATCGCGTTATGCGGCTGATTTCCGCCGTTTCGTCGAACATCCCTTCATCCGTATGGCCAACACCCTCCCGCCGCTCTACGGCTGACATGGCCGCTCCTTCCCCGTTTTCAGACAGAATCCGCCCGTTTCTGTGCGATTTCGGGGAGGTCGGGCGTCTTCTTCTTCCTCCTCCTCATTTTCAGACAAAAGATCCTCCGTTTCTGTCTGATTTCGGGGAAGCCGGGGCGGGGTTGAGCGGTGTTCTTCCTCCGCTTCCCGTTTTTCGGACAGGATTGGGCTGATTTTGTCTGATTCTGGAGGTACGGGGCGGCCCTCTTCCCCATTTTCGGACAGAAATCGCCAGATTCTGTCCAATTCTGGAGAAAGTGCGGAGCGGCTGATGCGGTATGTGGGTGCAGAATCCTGTGGGATGCCGGGCGTCGGGCGGGGAACAGATTGGGAATAGGATTGTAGGGTGCTGCGGGGCGGCTGTTGGAGTGGTATCGGGAACGAATGGGACGTTGTTGAGGGCTATTTCGCTTATGTATGGCAGATTCGGGGGGCCGTGTTTCGCTAAGTGGCTTATATATGGCACCGAAACCCGAATATCCCGAGTACGGGCGTTGCAATTCCGCGCCCCATACTTGCGATATCACGATTTGGGTGCCATATATAAGCCACTTGGCATTCTCCAACTGTCCGATTCTTCCTGACGTAAGCCCAGTGGCGTGGTGTGCGTCCGTATTCCCCCGTCTCCGGACAGGAGAGTGCCGCTTTTGTCGGCTTTTGGGGGTGGGTATCTTGTTGGAGTGGACTGGGGGGGGGTGGGGAGGCTTTCTCGGAACCGGACAGGAAGGGGCTGATGTTGTCTGATTCTGAGGAGAAGAAACTGGGAAGCGGGTGGCGGGTCGGCCGATGGACGGGAAGACGAGGGAAACGGCTGGGCGGGCTCAGTCGGAATCAAACAAAATTGGGCGGATTTTGTCTGATTTTGGCTATGGGTGGATGGGGATGAGGGTGGCTGGTCAGCCAGCGAATGAGGTTGTGCGGGTCAGCTGATGGACGGGATCGCACGGGTCGGATGATGGGCGGGGGTATGCGGGGGCAGCCGATGGGCGGGGATGTGCGGGTCAGTCGACGAACAGGGCCGCACGGAGCAACCGATGGACGGGGTATGCGGGTCAGCTGATGAACAGGGTCGCGGGAAAACCGGGGGAGGCGTGCGCGCCTCCGTTCGCGTCGATGAATGCGCAGTCGAAGCGGAAACGCTCGCGCAGACGGTCGGGGCTTGTGACGAACAGCGCGGTGGCGAGCCCATCGGCCAACGCGCAGGGGAACGGGGCATCGCCTTCGCGCACAAACGCCCATGCCGCCGCGATATCGTTCGCGGGCAGGCCGTCAATCGCGTTAAGCAGGTGATGCAAACGCATCCCCGCAGCCTCACCCCAATGGCGGCGGCTGGGGGCGCTCGCGCACAAGGCGCCGCGCGAAATCTCGGCGACACCGACTGCCTGCGACGCATCGTCGGGATGTTCCAGAGCGATGCGCAGCGGCGTGGGAGGGACGCTTGTCGGAGCGCTTTCGCGAGTAGTTTCACGGGATGTTTCACGGGCGGTTTCGTCGGGATTTCCACTGGCGATGCAATCGTCAACAGAACCATCGATACCGCCATCAACAGGACTGCCGATGCCGTGCGTCGGGCTGCCTTTACGAGCAGCTTCGCTAGGACATACGTGGTCGTCCTGGTCGCCGTCACTGTTGATACCGTGCGCGATGTCATCGCCGTTTCCGTCGCCAATCCCATCGCCGCCGTACGCCGGTTCCGGAACCGCGTGAATCAGCAGGTCGCCGCCGGCATCGATCACGAACGGCATACCCCAATCACCCAAATCACCCCAATCATCCCAATCGCCGAATTCACCTGCATCACCCAACAAGCAGGTACTCTCCCCGCGAAGTATCCCCGCGATCAACTCCACCGCATACCCCTTGCCGCACGCGCCGAAATCCACCGACACTGGGCCGCACGTGACCAGCGTGCAGCCATGCCGCTCCACATCACCCCACGAGACGCGCCCGTGAACCGCCCCCACGTGCTCGCCCGCATCGGGCTGCGCCGCGAACGTGTACGCCGGACCATAGCCGAGCCGGGTCAGATCCTCACCCACGCAAGGGTCAATCGCGCCGTCGCTCGCCTCGTACAGCGCGTCATACAGGTCGAACAGGCCGGCCGTCCAATCGGGGAAATCGAAGGAACCGCCGTGCTCGGCCCGGCGCATGGCGGCGACCAGGGAATCCTGACGGAAACGCGACAACGTTTGCTCGTACAAGTCGAGAAAAGCCGCGATGCGCCCGCGAACGATTGCGTAAGCGTCGGCACCGGCGGCTGTGGGATTGCTTGCGGATTGCGCGGATTGCTTGGATTGCGCGGATTGCTTGGATTGTGTGGATTGCGGGGTATTCGGGCGGTGTGATTCGTGCGAAGTGCCGGGGATGACCGGGCTGTTTGCGGTGTGCGGAGCGCTGATGATGCAGGGGATGCTCGGGGTGTCTGACGTGCTCGCGGTGCTGGCGGCGATGTTCGTTGCAATGTTCCGGGAATCCGTGCTATTCCGCGCATCCCGCACGTCCTGTGCGCTCGGTGATAGCGTGTATGGGGAGGTTTGCGATTGCGTTTGCACGGGTGTGCGCGAGGGCGTTTGTGCGTACGACTGCGTATGTGATTGCGCGTACGACTGCGTGTGCGATTGCGACTGCACGTGCGTCTGTACGCTCGAGACTTGCAGCGGCGTCTGCGCCCGCGCATCCTGATTTTGCGATTGCGCATCCTGATTCTGTGCGTGTGATTGTGCGTGCGCGTGTGATTGTGATTGTGCGTGCGCGTGCAGCGGTGCCTGCGTGCGCAGCCGCGCCTGCACGACCATGCCGGTGCCCAACGCTTGCGGGAACGCCAGCGTCTCCATGCCATGCCATGTCATCCGTTCGTCTCCTTATCAGCGTTCAGCTTCTTACCGGCCCAGTCCAGTGTCCCCGATTCCCAGTATCTCCGGTATCCGTTCGAATCTGTTCCAATGATTCAGTCTGTTTTATCTGTTTTACCCGTTTTCTCCGGCTATTTCGTTTGATTGCTCCAATCGTTCCGGTTCCTGTCTGCTTCCCGTCCGCTTCCTGCCTGATTTCCGTTTGGCTCTCGTTTGGTTCTCGTTTGGTTCTCGTCTGGTCCCCATCCGATACCATCTCATCCCATCCGGTCCCGCTCCGTTTGTTCCGCCCGTCTCACTCCAATCCGCTCCAATCCGCTCCAATCGTTCACCTGTTCCACTTCAATCGTCCGCCCGTCCGTTCCAATCCACCGTCCATCCGCCCAATCCGCCCGCATCTTCCGCCCGTATCCGCCAGCATCACCGCTCCCCGCACCATCCCCGTTTGCCCCAGAGCAGATGTTTACCCGCCCGTTTCCTGCCGCCGAGTAGACTGAACCCCATTATGACAGCCCAGAACAGCAGCAACAGCAACAACGGCAACAACAGCAGTGCCAGCAACAGCACCACCAGCAGTACCAACACCAGCACCATTTCACAGGCCGGCCTGCAATCCCTCGAGCACCTCGACGAAGACAACGCGATGGCCCGCGGCCTGAAAAACCGCCACGTCCAATTCATCGCCATCGGCGGCACCATCGGCACCGGCCTGTTCCTCGGCTCCGGAAAATCCATCGCCCTCACCGGCCCCAGCATCATCTTCGTCTACATCGGCGTCGGACTCATCATGTTCCTCCTCATGCGCGCCATCGGCGAAATGATGTACAGCGACCCAAGCCAGCACACCTTCATCAACTTCATCACCCGCTACCTCGGCCGCGGCTGGGGCAAATTCGCCGGATGGACCTACTGGATCGTGCTGATCCTGACCGGCATGACCGAAATCACCGCGGTCAGTACCTACTTCGTCACCTTCTTCGGCATGTTCGGCATCGAACTGCACGGCTGGAAATGGCTCATCGAACTATGCTTCCTGGTCGTGCTCACCGCCATCAACCTCATCGCCGTAAAAGTGTTCGGCGAAGCGGAATTCTGGTTCTCCATGATCAAAATCACGCTCATCGTCGGCCTGATCGCCACAGCCGTGGTCATGCTGATCATCGGCTTCCACTACCCGGCCACCACCATCGAAGGCGTGGACGGCACCATCCCCGGCGCATCCGTGTCGCTGACAAACCTGTTCGCCGACTTCTCCATCGCGCCCAACGGCTGGATGAACTTCT
>ENA-OQKF01001362-OQKF01001362.1-human-gut-metagenome-genome-assembly--contig:-NODE-1362-length-11225-cov-3.374752_pt1 | contig 11225 bp, 5 predicted proteins | sample MGYA00242617_ERZ504784 | MGnify/ENA primary metagenome ERZ504784 (study PRJEB26092, sample SAMD00036364) | human gut metagenome | host: Homo sapiens | study: EMG produced TPA metagenomics assembly of... | reverse complement strand
GCCGTTCCTACGGTTGTATCTTTGTGATATAATTCTTTCTTTGTCTGTGTAGAAACAATTTTCAGATGTACTTTCTTTCCTACCTGAAGTTCATAATCGAAATAATAATCGTAAAGCTCTCTTGTAAATCCTAATTTTCCGTTTTCCATCACCCGGATATCGTGCGTTCCGTACGCCGGATCTGCCTCAAACAGAATATCTCCCGGTTTGGAAGGCTTGTTCAGTTCAAGATCAAAGGAAATAGCATTGCCGTTTCCAAGCTGCTCGATCGGAGTTGTGACATAACTTTCTTCATCGCCAAGATTCAATACGCCATCTTTGACTTCCGCGCCTTTTCCTTCTTTCAGATCTCGTTTATTCTCTGAACTGTCTTTCATATCAGCGAACTCATATTTCTCATACTCTTCGCCTTTTTTCTCCTCCTGATAATACGGATTCGTATTCGGACCTGTTCCCATCTTCTCTGCAAGAGCTGTCAGCTTTGCCGAAGTTCCTTTTTCCTGTCCTGTTGCCGCCCAGGTTTTCTCTGCGTAGAACGGCATCGCATCGAAGAATCTCCAATACAGATCAGACTCGGAAAGTCCCGAAGCTTTTCTGTCAATGTTGTCGCTCCACAGGGCAAATGCCGCGCCGAGCATCTGATCGTCTCCTGAAGGAACCGCTTTATAAGCTCCGTTTTTCGTTCTTACATTATTTACTTTAAAGTCTTTAAAAATACGGCCTATGTCCAGCAAATCTCCGTAAGCATTTTTTCTTGTGAGACTTCCGTCCGGAACGAGATATCCGTGATCGTCGATCGTATTGATCAGATCATATCCCATATTGTACATATCGATTCCGTCTGCCCAGTCTTTTGACCAAAGATTGATCTGAACGCCATCAATAGCGTCTTTGTTGATCTCTGTCGGCGGATTGTCTTTGATCTGCGTCAAGCCGCCCCACATACGAACGGTATTCGTTTTGTCTACATATGGTATGATCTCGTTGACAAACTCTCTGTATGATTTTGCATCCGCCATAAACTCATCCGCTCCGATGTGAACAACCGTATCTGCATCGAAAGTCGGATTCGTTCCCTTTGTATAATCGTCAAAAATTTCCTTGATCTTCGTAACCGCAGCGTCGTTTGTCAGATCAAAATGATCGATCAGCGGGTTGTTGTTATGAAGCTTATTGCTCACTTTCAATTCCGGCCAGATCTTTGTAAATGACAATGCATGCGCCGGAACGTCGATCTCCGGAACAATATTCATTCCTACCGCGCGTTCGTCTGCGATAAATTTCTTGAACTGTTCTTTTGTAATCGAGTAATCCTTCGCAGTAGGACTTTCCCCTGCTTCGTTTGTCAATCCGGATTCAAGACGAAATGCCCCGTACGCACTACACGCATTGTTTTCCGTTCCATTTTTTCCGTATTCGCCAAGCCAGATATAGTTATCCGACAAATGCGCCTGAAAATCATTCATCTTATAATAACGCATCGTCCTTGTGATCTCTTTCATCATCTCAAGAGAAACCGGCTTGCGGGCAACGTCTAAAAGAAATCCTCTCGTCTCGTATCTCGGATAGTCGCGCATCGTACCGATACTATATCCGCCGTCTTCACTTCCCTTATACATCTGAAGGATCGTCTGCATACCGTACATATTACCTGTCACAGAGACAGACTGTACGTCGATCCTGTCGGATTTGATATCCATCGTATAACCTTCGTCGCCAAGAAGCTCATCAGGCGCGGCTTTCTTAAAGTTAAAGGCATTTGCCTTTCCTTCGCTGCTCTTGCCTGCTTTTAACTCTTTGCCTGTAAAATCCTTATAATCCGATACAAATTCATCTACAATCGCTTTTAATGAATCATCACTGTATGTTACTTCCGTAAGTGTATCAACCGACACTTTCTGATCGGATTCCGAAAACCACTCCTGTATCTCCGGAATAACCGAAGGTTTCGCATTTTTCGCCTTTGTAGTATCTTTCGTACCTTCTACCGTAAATGCAAGATCTCCGGTATTTTTCACATTTCCTGTTTTTGTCTCAGTTACATTGAAAGAAATCTGCACTTCTTTGTCCGTCATCGGATGAACAACAGGAAGTTTTCCTGTCTCTTTATCCGCCTCTCCGATGATCTGCTCAAAATCAGCTCCGTTCGACTCGATCGTAAATCCGTCCGGTACATTCGGCAGTGTAAATTCATTTACATCTTTTGCAATCTTAGTGCCTTTGATCGAAGCAACAACCTCGTCAAGTGTCTGACCCTGCGGCGTCTCAGACTGATCATTGGAATATGCTCTCACTTCCAGAATACTGATGTTGTTATATCCGTTCTGTCCTTCAATGTCAATCTGAAGATCAAAGTTCGTCATCTTGAAGCTCTTCATATAAACAGGCGTCTCAAAAATGTGCTGTACATTTGTCACATAGCCTGTCTTGCCGCTTTCTGTCGATTTCGCGTTGCTGATCTTAACCGTATGCTCTGTTCCTGCCGCATCTGCATAAACAAGATCAAAGGACTTCACATTAGACGGCATCGGCGCCACGTCTCGAGTATGAAGATCAAAATCCAGCTCTTTTACAAGCGTCACCTTCGGAAATGTTACCGTTACCGTCTGCTTACTTGCTTCCGAATAGTCCGAAGCCCAGCGCGTCTGGTTGTTGCCGTCTTTAATATTAGAAACCGGAAGCGAAGATGCCTCTGTCGTAGACGCTTCCGCCGTAACGCCTGCTGCATTCACATGATTCTTATTCTCTGCCGCTTCGATATCGGACTCCTCTCCGTAAATTTCTATTTCGCTAAGTCCGATATTGCTCCAGAAATCATCCGGTCCTCTATCCGCCTTGTTCACTGTGATCTTAACTGCAGTCACAACTTCCTGCGCGTCCTCTGCCACTGTGATCGTCTGCTCTGACGGCGCATATGTATCTTCATCCGTCTTTTGATAAATATTTTTGTACTCGCCGCTCATCGTCTTCACATCAACTTTCCACTGCTTGATGTTATTCTGATGATTTCCGGCTGCTCCCGTTCTCTCCCAAAACACCTTGATTTCGCTTACTTTCGTCGGCTTTTCAAGTGTCACTTCTATCCACTCGTTTGTCACTTTGTTCTGTGATGTGCCCCAATGCGTACCTTTATTTCCATCAATCGCCTTAGCCGCCGATGTGGAATCAGCCTCTGCTTCGCTTGCCGCAGCTGTACCTTTTAACGCAAGATTTTCTTTTTCCGCTTTCGTATCATTTTCCTCAGCCTGTACCTTTTCAGGCGTAAAGAAAAATCCCGGAACAGCCGCTCCGCTGCTTACGACCATAGCCGCTGCCAACAAACAGCTCACTACTTTCTTTTTCATACACTTTCTCCTTTTTAATCTTTGTTACGGTGATTTAGACATAATCTATGTTTTTCACAAAACACCGAGCATAATCATATTCATTATAACACCTTTACATTTTTCAGGTATATTTTATTTACACAAAATATAATTTTTGTATACTTTTTCTATTTTAAATCATATTTTTTGTGCATTTCGACAATTCAAAAGGGGATTTTCTTTGCTTCCCTTTCGCCATTAAGCTACTCTGATATTTTTTAATGGTGAAAATTGAATAGATAAAAGATCATTGCTTCTAATTAGTAAGTATGTTATGATAATCCCACTTACAGAAATTCTTTCTGTGGAAGCTACCGGCAGCTTCGCCGACCTGAGGAATTCCCTCAAAATTACCCGATACAATACAACAACAGTTTTTGCGTGGATAGCCTTGTAGAACAGTTCTTTTTTTCGTATACTGATTTTTAAGAGAAGGTCTTAAAAAAGAGAAAAAATTTTCTTTTTCAGAGGAAGACTTTTGACGAAAGCAAGCTTAAAAGCAGCAAGTTTGAAAACAGTAAGCTTAAAAGTATTTTCCCGCCTGTACTGCAGGACTTATTCATGCACATGAAAGGAGAGCCTATGGCAGGAAAAGAAAACAGAGAAATTAAAAACAGTGTCTTTGTAGATCTGTTCTATGAGGACGAATCAGCAGAAGCGAACGAGATCGCGCTTTTTAATGCAATCCATGATGAGCCGTTGCCGGAAGGAACGAAGATTCGGAAATTCCGTGTAGACAATACGATCTATATGAATTTTCAAAACGATATTTCTTTTGACGCAGGAGGAAAAGTGATCGTATTCGGCGAGCATCAGTCTACGGTCAACGAAAACATGCCCCTTCGGAGTCTGCTTTACATCGGGCGTGCATATGAAAGACTCGTGCCACCGAGAAGCCGATATAAAAAGAAAATCGTTCCCCTTCCGACACCGGAATTTTACACATTCTATAACGGAAAAGAAAAGTGGGAAAAGGAAAAAGAATTGCGCCTGTCAGATGCCTATATCGTAAAAGATGGTGAGCCGAGTCTGGAATTAAAAGTAAAGGTCATCAATATCCGGCAGGAAGAGCATCATGAAATCTTAGAAAAGTGTCAGGTACTGAAAGAATACAGCCAGTTCATGGAAATCGTGCAGAACTACCAGATCTCCGGGGAGGAAGAGCCTTATAAAAAAGCGATAAAAGAGTGCATTGAAAAAGGGATTCTTGCTGATTATTTAATGCGAAAAGGAAGCGAGGTTGTCAATATGCTATTAGACGAATACGACTATGAGACAGATATCGAAGTGCAGAGAGAAGAGGCAAGAGAAGAAGGAAGAAAGCAGGGAGAAGAAGAGGGAAGAAAACAAGGGACTCTTCAAAAAACTTGTGCCTTAATTCAGAAAAAGCTTGAAAAAGGAAAAACAATTTCCGAAATTGCAGATGATCTTGAAGATACGGAAGAAAACATTGCTCATCTGATTGAAGAGTTTCATCTTGGAAGGAAAGAATCTTAATTAAATTCGCAGAGAAGGGGGCAATCTGAGAACTTCCCTAATTGGAATACCGAAAATTGGTCTGGGTTTAGTTGAAACTATGTAGTGGAGCCGAATAAAGTCTGTTCGGCAAGAATTGCCGCGCTTTTATCGGGAGTGCAGGATAAAAGATAAACAGGAGTTGTTTTTAAAAGTATATCAAGAAGAGAAAGCAGAGTGTTCATGCGTTCTGCGTGTTTGCTGTATTGCGGCAGGTTATAAAGAAAATAAGGAAGCGCCTCTTTGGCTGTTAGTTTTTTCATGGCATTGTGCTCACATTGTTCAAGAAATACAACGGCATGAAGAGGCGCTTTTATGTTTTCATTTTCATCGCTGTTTCCGCTAAATGGCGTTCCGTATACGGTAAATGAATTTCCAAAGAGGCGAAGAGCAGGCTTGTCATCATTAATAATATGTACATTATTTTTCCCGAAATGATTCTGCCACAGGCGGGTATGCGTTGACTTGCCGACGCCGGAATCTGCGGAAAAAAGGACTGCTTTATCGTTGTAGGAGATTGCGGAAGCGTGGAGAACAAACCCTTGATGTTTAATTAATTCAAGGGAAAAATGGGATGATAAAAGGATCAGTTCTGCTTCGTCAAGGGTTAGATGTGGATATTTCTCTTGGTATTTTTGTATCAGTTCGTTTTTAGGATTTAATCGAATTTCGGGAGTGGTAGTTTCGGAAAGTTCGTTTTCCTTTGCTTTAGGAATCAGATACTTTTCTGCACGTCGTTTCATGATGTCATAGCGGCATGTCATGGAGATAGTAAGATCTGAAAAGCGGTAATAATTCATAGTTTTTGTTCCTTTTCTTAAAAATGTTTTAGTAGTGGTTTTTTAATAAAAGCTTAAGTAAGTATAGCATATAAGCGGTGGGAAAACATATTAAAAAAATTTAACAGTAGAATTAGAGAGGAACAAATGACGAGTTAAAAACTTCATTTTTGTATCTTTTTTACAATAGAGTAAATGAAAATTTGGGGGAAACAGATTAAAATTGTGAAAAATAACTTAAAAAACTGAAAAATTATGGGTTATAAAGTATATTATCTGACTGCTTGTTGGCGAAAAATGAAAAAACAGGTAAAATAGCACTACATTTAAGCGTAAATATGGATTGTTCTGTAGAGTTTGCATAAAAATGTAAAAATAATGAGGAAGGAGGAAGGGGATTTAAGAAGACTTTTGTGTAAACCAAAGAGTATAAAAATTTTAATAACCGAAAGAATTGAAAAAAGGAGTAAAGTGATGAGATTAAAGAAATTTTTATCAGCGGCATTATCGGCAGCGATGTTGATTTCCTGCGTGTCATTTGGCGGTGGAACTGTTGTACAGGCAGCAGGAGAAATGAATATAGCTCGAAATTTACAAATTTCAGCGTATTCAGGAACAGAAGGGGACTTTCCTGTTAGTTCTGTTAACGATGGTCGTGGTGATGATACCCAGAATGATAATTACAGATGGTTTTCAAAAGAAGCGCTAAAAGGGTCGGGTGCGAGAGGAAATGCGGCATATTTAATTTTTGATTTAGGAGAAAATGGGCCAAGAAGTTTTAGCGGTATAGATATTCGTTTTCATAATATGGCATATGCTACAAACTATAAAATTTTAACAACCGATAATTCTACGATTACGACAGAAAGTCTTTTGGCCAAAGATAGAGTGCCTGAGGGATGGAAAGTTTTGTATGAGAAAACACATCAGGAAACTGATTCGGCATATCCTAAAGATCATTTTGAAGGTAAAACAGAAGTAGGACGTTATGTGATGTTCTTTTTTACAAGTATGAATAGCAGAGCGGGGTTAAATTCAGTATCTGTTCGAAAAGTTCAAATTTGGCATAAAGCAATAACAAATGTTACAATGAGCGCTTCAACATTGGATTTGAAAGCCGGAGACGAAGCACAGCAATTAACAGCAACCGTTACACCTGAAGATGCAACGTACAAAGCTGTTGAATGGAGTAGCAATAATGATAATATAGCAACTGTTGATGCAAGCGGAAACGTAACAGCAGTAGCTCCGGGACAGGCGGTAATTACAGCAACTTGTAAAGATGACAGAACAAAAACAGCAACATGTACCGTCTGCTATAGATAAAACAGAGCTGACATATTGGCTTGAGGAAGCAGGCAAGTTGAATTCGTCTGATTATACAAAAGATGGATGGGATATATTCCGGCAAATAGTAACAGAAGCTACTGGAGTAAAAGACGATGCTACGGCTACGGAACATGAAGTAAGCGAGGCGGTCATTGCATTGATTGACGGAATGATAGCACTGGAAAAAGAAAAAGTGTACACAGTTACTGTTGATGGGAAAAAAGTTGCAGAAGGTGTTTATAATCAGATCGTAACGATTACAGCAGATGCGCCACAGGTTGGACAGAAGTTTGCAGGCTGGCAGTTAAAGGATAAGATTGTTTCATATGATGAAGTATATACATTTGCGATAAGTGGCAATATGGCATTTACAGCGACATACGCACCGCAGGAGCAGACAATCGAAAAACCATTATACGCAGCAGTTGCTGATACAATGATTATAAAACGAGCTGACGGAAAGGCAAATGTAAAATACATAGCGAAGCTGTCAATTCCGGATAATTATATTTTGAATGAGACCGGGTTGTTATGGTATGGAAAACCTGATTTAGAAAATCTTTGCACAGAGACTGGCCCGACTCCGGGTACGAAGAAAATCGTTGCTCCGGTAATTAGTTCTACATATCAGTTTGCAGTGAACGTAAATGGTATTCCGGCAGGAAAGACAATTCGCGGAGTCATTTATGCAAAAGTAACTGATAAGGAAACACAGCAAACAAAATGGGTTTACTCTGAGGAAGTACGCCTTACAAACAAATAAGATAATAAAAAGGGTTCTTTTATGAAAAGATAAAAAAGGCAGTGTCAAAAAAGTTTTTCTTTATTTTGACACTGCTTTTTTAGGGTTAATAATGAAACTTTTTTAAAAATATTATTGATGATAAAACAGCCGGATGATGTTAAAATAGAAAAGGTAGAATGAAGTAGAAGAGGCAAAAAGTGATAAGAAAAGTGCAATGAGAAAAATAAGAATGAGAGTGAAAATGGAAAGTAAGAAAGGAAAGTCGGCGGTCTGCTGGATTTATCAATATAGTAAAAAGTCGCTTTGGCTTGTAATACTGTTGGCGCTTATCAGCGGAGCGATTGCGGGAAGTTTTATTCTTCTGGCTCTTGTTTCCAGCAGTTTATTAGATGTTGCGACAGGGGTAAAAGAGGGAAGGTTAGGAGTTCAGATTTTTTTGATTGTATGTCTGATCTTGCTGCAGGCAGTTTTGAATATTTTGAGCAGTAACGTCCGGATACATGCGACAACGAAGATTGAAATGCAGATTCGCCAGGGAATTTTTGCGGCGGTACTTAAAAAACAGTATCAGCATGTTTCAAAGATTCATTCGGGAGAGATATTAAACAGGCTGACAAGTGATATTGACATTGTGGTAGGAGCGGTTGTCGGACTGATCCCGCAGGCGATTTCCATGATCACGAAGATCGTGGCAGGACTTGCGGTACTGTTTTCTATCGACGCCCGTTTTACGGCTGCGGTGCTGGGCATCGGGCTTCTTGTTTGCATTTTCAGCCGTATTTACAGCAGGCATTTTAAATATCTGCATAAGGAAGTGCAGAGGACGAATGGCGTAGTGCGTTCTTATATGCAGGAATGTATTGAGAATCTGATCGTCATAAAATCATTTGCAAATGAGCATGCGGTATGCGGCAAACTGAATCAATTTCAAAAAGATAATTACCGTATTCGGATTAAACGTAATGCGATCAGCAATTTGGCAAATACACTTGTATATGTTTTGTTTACAGCGGGGTATTATGCGGCGCTTGTATGGGGAGCGTTTCAGATTTCATTCGGTGTGATGACATTCGGAACATTGACGGCTTTTTTGCAGATTATTCAGCAGATCCGGGCGCCGTTTCGTAATGTGTCGGGGTTGATTCCACAGTATTACAGCATGCAGGCGTCGGCAGAGCGGCTGATGGAGATAGAGGATATGGAAGAGGAAAGTCAGAAGATTCGGATTGAAGATGTGTCGGAGTTTCAGAAAGATTTTCGCGCGATAGTGGCGGAGCATGTGACGTTTGCGTATCAAAACGGAGATATTATATTAGACGATGTTTCTCTGCGTGTTAATAAAGGAGATCTGATTGCCATTGTAGGGGAATCGGGAATCGGAAAAAGCACGATGATGAAGTTAATGCTGCATTTGATGCCGTGTGAGAGTGGAAAGCTTTATTTTGAGACGGTAAATGGAAAGATTGAGATTGATGCGGGAACGAGAAACGTTTTTTCTTATGTTCCGCAGGGGAATATGATCATGTCGGGAACGATTCGGGAGAACATTACCTTTTGTAATCATGATATCGGAGAAGAAGAGATACGAAAAGCAGCGGAAATTGCGTGTATATGGGATTATATTGAGACACTTCCGCAAGGCTTGGAGACGGTTTTGACAGAGCGGGGAGAAGGATTATCGGAAGGGCAGGTTCAAAGGATTGCGATTGCCCGAGCGATATTAAACGATGCGCCGATTTTGTTGTTAGACGAGTGTACGTCATCCTTGGATAAGGATACGGAGTGGAAAGTTCTCCAGAATCTAAAGAAAATGAATACAAAGACAATTATCTGTATTTCGCATACAGCGGCGGGAGTGGCATGCTGTGACAGAGTTGTGGAGATAGAAAACAAAAAATTTAAAGAGGTATCAAATGATGATTAAGAGGGAATGGCGTCAGTTATTAGAAATGATAAAATTCAGTTTGGGAAAGGGGAAAGCGCCTGAACTAAGAGTGGAGACAGACTGGGGGAAATTTTACAGAATATGCAAATTTCATAAGATTCAGTCTATGGTATGCCCCGGAATACAGAAGCTTCCAAAAGAACAGCAGCCTCCGGAAGAAATATTGAAAAAGTTTCAGGAAGCAGAGTCCATGGAGATTGCAAGAGATGCGGTGCAGGCATTTTCACAGGAAGAATTGTTGGAGGCTTTTGAAAAGGAAGGGATATCTGTTTTGCCGTTAAAAGGCATTTTGATGAAAAGGTTTTATCCGGTTACAAGTATGCGGATGATGGCGGATCTGGATATTTTGTATGAGACGGGAAGAGGAAAAGAAGTGGAAGCGGTTCTGACGGATCTCGGATATTATTGCGATCACAGGGATAGTCATCATGATGTGTTTTTTAGAAAGCCGTTTATGAATATCGAGATGCATCATTGCATGATCGGTGAAAATTCACTGTTGGATGCATATTATGAGGATATCTGGAAACGGGCGCGTCAGGAAGAGGGTAAATCTCATATTTATCGGCTGTCATGGGAAGATTTTTATATCTTTATGATCGCTCATATGGCGAAACATTTTCAGGGCGGCGGATGCGGAATCCGCTCTATCGTAGATATGTGGCTTTTTTCGGATCGGATGAAGGAAAGTCTGGATTGGGATTACGTTCGGAAAGAACTGGAGAAAATAGAGCTGGCTCAGTTTGAACGGTGTATGTGTGATCTTGTTTCCGTTTGGTTTGAGGAGAAGGCAGAAACAGAGTTTTATGCACAACTTACGGAATTGCTGATGCAAAGCGGAATATACGGAACGATTACAAATTATAATATACAGCATGTGGCAGAAGTGGACAAACGTGTTTGGAAAGGTCAGATCAAAGTATGGATGGAAGCGATATTTCTGCCGTATAAAGCGATGAAAATGCAGTATCCGTATCTGGAGAAATACCCGGTTTTTCTTCCTGCGGCATGGATTCAGCGTATTTTTCGGACCTGCTTTTGCAGAAAAGGAAGAGCAGGAGAAGTTCTCTCCGGTATGAAAGTCGAGGGAAACGAAGTAAGAAAACGGCAGGATCTCTTTGGAAAATTAGGACTGTCATGAAACAAGAGCCTAAACTTTTGCAATTTAAAAGGTTTAGGCTCCAAATTTAATTAAGATTCTTTCCTTCCAAGATGAAACTGTTCAATCAGATGGGAGATATTTTCCTCCGTATCTTCAAGATCATCTGCAATTTCGGAAATTGTTTTTCCTTTTTCAAGCTTTTTCTGAATGAGAGAACAGATTTTTTGGAGGAATTCTTTTCGTTCCTCTTCTCTGCCCTCTTCTCTGCCCAGCTTTCTTCCTTCTTCTCTTCCTTCTTCTCTTGCCTCTTCTCTTTGCACTTCGATATCTGTCTCATAGTCGTATTCGTCTAATAACATATTGACAACCTCGCTTCCTTTTCGCATTAAATAATCAGCAAGAATCCCTTTTTCAATGCACTCTTTTATCGCTTTTTTATAAGGCT
>ENA-OQKF01001359-OQKF01001359.1-human-gut-metagenome-genome-assembly--contig:-NODE-1359-length-11255-cov-2.843907_pt1 | contig 11255 bp, 10 predicted proteins | sample MGYA00242617_ERZ504784 | MGnify/ENA primary metagenome ERZ504784 (study PRJEB26092, sample SAMD00036364) | human gut metagenome | host: Homo sapiens | study: EMG produced TPA metagenomics assembly of... | reverse complement strand
AGATGCACTTGAAGTTCAATTGTGATAGTTCTTAGACTTTTCCTTAACTACCCAGCTATCCACAGACACGGATGTCTGTGGAAGTGAGATATGGGACATGGATGTCCCGTATCGAACGGTAGCGGCAACTGCCGTTATCCATATAAAAAGTCTTAGAAATATCCAATTGAAGCTTCTGGCATCGTTGATGTATGCACACCTGCTTTCCTCATATATACTGTCGTCCGTATGTTGAGAATGTATGCTCAACAACTATATAATTTTCTTTCCAGTCACCGGATCTGTTAATCCAAGAAGTGCCATTATAAGTGCCATTCTCACATATACACCATTCTGTACCTGTTCAAAATATGCAGCTCTTGGATCCTTATCAACATCCGCAGCTATTTCTGTTATTCTTGGGAGTGGGTGAAGTACTGGCATATCCTTAGGTGCTTTCTTTAACTTTTCCGCATTAAGTATATAGCAATCACGTAATCTTATATATTCATCCTCACTAAAGAATCGTTCTTTCTGTACTCTCGTCATATAAAGTACATCAAGCTCTGGCAGCACACTCTCTAACTGCCTTGATTCCTTATATACATCTGTGTTGTTATCAAGAACATCCTGTATCATATAATCAGGCATTTTAAGCTCTTGTGGAGATATGAATATATATTTGTTTCCTTTATATCTTGAAAGGCTTTTCACAAGTGAATGTACTGTTCTTCCAAACTTAAGGTCTCCACACAAACCTACTGTAAGGTTATCAAGTCTTCCTTTTCTTGATTTTATAGTCATAAGATCTATCATAGTCTGTGTTGGATGGCTATGTCCTCCATCTCCGGCGTTGATAACAGGTATTCTCGAATAAAGTGATGCCAGCATAGGTGCACCTTCTTTAGGATGTCTCATAGCTACAATATCTGCGTAGCAGCTTATTACACGGATTGTATCTTCAACCGTTTCTCCCTTGTTAACACTTGATACATCAGCAGATGGAAAACCTATCACAGTACCACCAAGATTAAGCATGGCTGTCTCAAAGGAAAGTCTCGTCCTTGTACTTGGTTCATAGAATAATGTAGCTATCTTCTTTCCCTTAGCCACTTCACTATATGCTGGCATATTATCACGTATTCTTTCTGCCAGTGCAAGTATATCCCCTGTTTCCTCCACTGATAAATCCTTTGGGTCAATCAAATGTCTCATGTCATATTCCTCTTCTTTCATGCAGTTTATATCGTCAATATATTTATTATCATTTCCTATTCCATTAATCTCGCAGCATTTTATTATAGATCCTGCATTAAGCATCAATCCCTTAAAAGATATTCTTCTCTCTCTGCCCCGGTCGATACAAGATGTATTTTATGACTGATAAGCTCCTCAAGCTTAAGAATATAATTTTTTGCATTTTCTGGAAGTTCATCCCAGCTTCTACAACCGGATATATCACATTTCCAGCCTGGAAGCTCTTCTATAACAGGCTCAGCCTTTTCTAACCTGCTGTCTGTTACGAAATCCTTAGTTATTGTTCCATCTATGCTATATGCTGTTATTATCGGTATTGTATCAAAATCACTCAATACATCTAACTTTGTAAGCGCGATATCATCAACATTCTGACACATTATTCCATATCTGCTTGCAACTGCATCAAATGGACCGACTCTTCTTGGTCTACCCGTTGCTGCGCCATATTCTCCGCCAGCTTTTCTTAACTCTTCCATCCAGCTTTCAGGCATAGCTTTTTCTGCTACGAATCCACCTTCACCAACACATGTTGAATATGCTTTCATAACACCTACAACCTGTGAAACATTATATCCCATAAGGCCTGTACCCATAGGTATATATGCCGCAAGTGTATTAGAACTTGATGTATAAGGATATATGCCATAATCTATATCCCTCAATGCACCAAGCTGTGCCTCAAACAATATATTTTTATTATCCTTTGCAGCATTTCTTAAAAGTGCTGAAGTATCGCATATATAATCCTTAAACATATGTGCCTGTGTCTTACACCACTCAAGAAGCTCATCATATGAAACTGGTGGCTGATGATATATGTTTTCAAGAATAAGATTCTTGCTCTCGACTATAACGGAAAGGCGGTGTCTTACTGATGGCTGGTCTATGTTAAGCAAATCTCCTATCCTAAGTGTTTTTTTCATATATTTGTCACCATATGCATAAGCAATTCCTCTTCTTGTTGAACCATATGCAGAGCCTGACTGTGACAATCTTTCCTCCTCTAACACATCCTGACGCACATGCATAGGCATACATATAGTTGCTTTATCCGATATCTTAAGATTATCTGGTGTTATTTTCACATTCATCTGCTGCATTATAGATATTTCGTGACGAAGATGATCCAGGTCTATAACCATACCATTTCCGAGTACACACACTACATCTGGATGAAGGATTCCTGATGGCAGAAGATTAAGCACATACTTTCCTTCCTGGGTAACTACCGTATGTCCTGCATTATTTCCTCCCTGATAACGTACAACATAATTCGCTTTCGCACTCATAAGGTCTACTACACGTCCCTTACCTTCATCTCCCCAATTAATACCAACTACTGCTTTTAACATACGTACTGCCTTCCTTTCATTTACATATTACCATTCAGAGCCATGTGGAATTCTCCCTGAAATACTCTTGATTTTTCTTATCAAAAGCATTATACTTTGCGTTGAATAAGATGTAAAACATATATTTGATATATCTGTTATATCATAATCATATGTCATCATGCCACGACTGAAGGGTACTCTGTTATGACTTTTATGACATCTGTTCTGACTTTATTATGACATTACATAAATAATATGATGTGTCATAATATTTCTAATACACATAATGAATCTACAATAAGACATTTAGAATAAGACATTTAAAATAAACATTTAAAATAAACATTTAAAATAAGATATTAAGAAAAGAGGCATATATGATAAGCTACGATTATTACAGGATATTTTATTATGTTGCACAATATAAAAGCTTCACTAAGGCCGCAGAAATGCTTGATAATAACCAGCCTAATATAACACGCTGCATGAATAATCTTGAAAGTGAGATAGGCTGCAAGCTGTTTGTACGTTCCAACAGGGGAATCACACTCACACCAGAAGGTGAACGATTATATGAACACGTTGCTGCCGGATGTGAGCAGTTTTCAGCTGGTGAATGTGAACTAGCCAAAGATAAAGGACTTGAACGTGGACTTATTAATATCGGTGCAAGTGAAACTGCACTCAGGCTTATATTATTAGACAGGCTTGAGACATTCCATGAAACTTATCCACACGTCAGATTAAAAATATCTAATCACTCATCTCCACAGGCTATAGCAGCCCTTGAAAACGGACTGGCTGATATTTCTGTTATCACTACGCCTGTAACTATACCTAAAAACTATCATAAGGAATCATTATATTCATTCAGGGAGCTTCTTATAGGTGGAACTAAATATGCAGACCTCGCATCAAAAATGCGAAGCCTGCACGACTTAAATAATATTCCTTTTATATGTCTTGGAAATGATACCGCAACAAGAAACCTGTATATAGAATTCTTTCTTAACCATCATCTTCAGTTTGCACCTGATATGGAGGCTGCAACAACTGACCAGGTTCTTCCTATGGTTGAACACAACCTTGGAATAGGATTTTATCCAGAAGACCTGTGTGCTGCTTCTATCACCAGCGGTTTAATATATCCTATAAGACTTGTGGAACCTCTTCCCGAGCGTGAAGTATGCCTTGTATGGGATAAAGGCAGACCATTAAGCATAGCTGCAAAGAAGCTGATTGATACATTAAAACATTCCATACTCTTTTAAGCTGACTTTTCCATTAATAACTTCTATACCATCTGCCTTAAGAAGTTCCTCCTGCCTTTCTGCACCACCAAAGGCAAATGCACCAGACAGTTCACCCTTAGAGTTAACGACCCTGTAGCATGGTATGTTATAAGGGTCTGGATTCTTATGAAGTGCATTACCTACTGCCCTTGCCATACCTTTATTTCCTGCCATCTGGGCTATCTGTCCATAAGTAGCAACACAGCCCTTTGGTATTTTTTTAACTGCCTCATATATCCTTTTAGATGGATTATAAGTAACAAGCTCATAGCTTTCCTTAATCATAGTCTTTATAGCATCATCTGGAACTGAACCATCAAGTATGATCGTATTCCAGTGTTCTTTATTCTGATGCCAGCCCGGTATTACTGGCTTAAATGCACTCCTCCAATAATCACGCCATTCTTTGTCTGCTTTAACATTAAGGTTTAAGAAACCATCCTTTTCATATGTCCATAAGAACGCTTTCTTACTTCCTTTAACTCTTACAAGCTGCCAGTTAGCATCGTGAAATGGTGCTTCTACATATGTATCTGGAAATGATAAACCGTATTGAAGTACTTCTTCCCTATTCTCCATAACAATCCTCCATTCTCCCTTCTATACACTTTTTATAAATCCATGGGTAATTAATATCTATTATAACAAAATAGCAGGTTGATACAATAACCAACCTGCCATTTATATTTAGCTTTACATCTGCTTTTAACTTTGCATTTACTATTACCTTCACTTTTAAGCATGCTGTATTTCTACTGCTGCTGCCTTTTTAGCGTTAGCACGCTTTGCACTTATTACTGCAAATACTGCTTCGATGGCTGCTGCCACAATAATGCAGTTGACCTGTGTAATACCAAAGCCAACGTAGTTTGTTGCAATGCCAAGTCCCCAGGCTATGAAGGCACCCCAGTTTACGGCTGGAATCTCATTGCCCTCAAGTGATGGATACCCTTTTCTATACTTAACAAGATAATCTGCAATAAACACACCACCAAGTGCTGGAATTGTAGTTGCCAGGAAATTAATAAATGTTCCAAAATAGTTATAGAAACCGATTATAGCACCTATTGTTCCAGCAAGTCCAAAGCCAATTACAAGAGTCTTTCTATTAACCTTAAATGTATTGCCAAGTGAAAGGGAACCTGAATATACGCAGCCCTGTGCTGTTGACCATATATTTAAAATCATTACAATAAATGCTGGTGCAAGAAGTCCCTGTGCTGCAAGCACAAAGGTTATATCTGAATATCCTGTGGCAATAGCACCGACCGCACCAAGTATAATCATAAGAGGATTAGCTATAATCATTGCAAGAAACATTATAATTAAGGTCTGTTTTTTGTTCTTTGCGAATCTTAATACATCTGGTGTAAATGAAACTGCACCACATACAAAAGAACCTATTGAAAGTGAAACTAATGTATTAAAGGATGCTGGATTCTCAGGCTGGATAGCAAACAGGCCTGTAAGTCCTCCGGTACTTTTAACACTTAGTACAATAGAAATAATACCAAATATAAGCACAAGTGGAACTGCTATATCACTAAGCTTCGACATCCACTTCATACCAAAAAGTGCTGTTGCTGTTGTAATCTTTTTATATGCTTATTGCTCTTATTAATAAAATAGATTCTAAATATATTAATTCCGACCTGCTGGAACAATATACTTAGAATCTATTTTTACTAATATTGATTGTGCAATATATTTCTTTAATATATATTGTTTTAATATTTCTAACTATTACTTTGCTTCTGCCTGTTTAGAATGCAGTTTATTAAACACCAGTAATCCCACACCGCATATTACAAAGAATATTGATATAAACTGTGATGTAGATAAGAAACCGACTTCACCACGATAATCATTTCTTAAAAACTCTATAAGAAAACGTCCGATGCCATAAAGTATCATATATATATAACCTATATCCCCTGCTGGCAGATACTTACTCTTTCCCTTTTTCCTTCCTGCTGTAAAGCTATAATTATAAGCAATAACGAGAAGTATAATCATATGAAGAAAGTCTGCTCCAGCCGATATAAGCTGTGTTGGTATAAGCTTAACTCCCGCTGGTGCCTGCGAACCTACTGGAAATATAACTCCAAAGTGGCTTGTTGTTTCCCTTCCATAGCAGCAGCCTGCAAGAAAACAGCCTATTCTTCCAAAGCCCTGTGCAAGTGCAATCTCTGGCATTACAAGATCAAAATATTCCATAAAGTTTAGCTTCTTTACCTTACAATAAAGCATACAGCATAGCACACCAGCTATTATTCCACCATATACAACAAAGCCTGCTGAACCAAGCACCGCCTTGGGATTCTTTATAAATTCATCAAACTCAACTATAACATATAAAAGCTTGGCACCAAGAAAGCCTGAAACACCTGCTATTATGGTAATATCAATAATTGCTTCCTCACGCAGGCCATACCTTTTAGCCCTGTATTCGGCAAGCAGCATAGCAAGTATGAAGCCTATTCCTATCATCAGACCATACCCATGTACTGTCAGGCTCCCTATACTAAATAAATCTGTCTTCACTCTTTATTCCTCCCTGTTTATCCGAAAATGAACAAGCTCTTTTTCTGCTTTTTACCGGCTCTTTTACAAGCCAAACATAGTCGCCGAGCTTTCTATCCTTTCTGCCACCTCATCAAAGAATGTTTCCTCTGACTTGTATGGCTTAATATAAAATGTCTTCAAATTATACATATTAAGTGTCCTTATCTGTTCCTGTGTAAGCCCTGGCAAGGTTTTTTGCAGCTTCTTAAGATACCTGTGCCACTTTATTATATAAGCATTATACCTCTCTGTATCAGATATTCCCAGCCACTTTTTCACTTTTATCTTGGTAAGTCTTTCCTTATTACACTCTCCTGTCTGCAATATGTAATAAAAATGTTCATCATCCTCCCAATATCTTCCCAACGGGAACATTCTGCATATTCCAGGTCTGTAGCTGTGAATACTGCACATATTATCCTTGTTCAGAAAAGAACAGGCATCTGTATCAGCCTGCATCTTAATATTAGGAAGAATACACCCATCCACTACATTAAGCTCTATATTGCTGTCAGACATCTGTTCAAAGGACAGTCCAGTTCCTACTGACAATCTATAGCAATCATACGGATCAAGCACTATCGTCTTTCCCATGCCAATACAACATATTTTTTTACAATTGCTGCAGTTATCCGTATCTGCTCTTACCATATCATTCTCACCATATAATCTGCCATCTGATATATCCTCTAAACATGCATTTCTAATCATACTATATAAATCCCTTCTTCGCAAAAGCCGGAAATCCACCAGTTTTAACTTCTTTTAATATTTGTATTATACTTTAATTTGGTAATTATGTCGATACGCTTAATAAAATGGCTTTATTGCTGCCTTACCACCGCTTTACCTCTGTTTTGTATTTTAATAATCTAAAGCTATTACAAAATATAACAAAAAATACCAAACTTATTTTAAAAAGACATTACTTTTTTATCAAAATATGCTACAATACGTTACTGTATAGTATTATGATGCAAATGTATAAATAATGATTGGAGACAATGATGAAACACAAGATTATAACATTTGGTGAGTTAATGTTAAGACTTTCACCTGATAACAATGAAAGATTTACCCAGGCACACTCTTATGATGCTGTTTATGGCGGTGGTGAAGCTAATACTGCTGTATCACTTGCTAACTTTAATGTTGATACACGTTATGTAACCAAGCTTCCTAAGCATACTATTGGTCAGAGTGCTGTCAACTCCTTAAGACAGTATGGTGTTGATGTCAGCAGAATCGTCCGTGGTGGCGACCAGATTGGCATATATTTTCTTGAGAAAAAGACAAGCCAGCGACCAACCAATGTTATATATAATAGAAATGGTTCCGCATTTGCCCTTGCTGCAAAGGAAGATTTTGACTGGGATTCTATATTCGATGGTGCAACATGGTTCCATTTTTCCGGTATAACTCCAGCTATAAGTGATAATATGGCTGAAATCACTATAGAAGCCTGTAAAGAAGCTAAGAAACGTGGCATCACAGTAAGCTGCGACCTTAACTACAGAAGTAAGCTCTGGTCAAGTGAAAAAGCTAATAAAGTCATGAGTGAAGTATGCAGATATGTAGATATATGCATAGCTAACGAAGATGATGCAGTTGGTATATTTGGCATGGATGCATCTAAGTCTGATAAAGAAAAGAATGCATATATTGCAGAAGAACTTACAAAGATGTTCCCTAACTTCAAGATGGTAGCTTCTGTATGGAGAACAGAAACCTCCATAACTACATTTAAGCTTCAGTCAATGATATACACAGAAGGAAAGGCTTACTACAGCCAGGAATTCTTTATGAATATACTTGATTACATCGGTGCTGGTGATGCCTACTGTGCAGGTATAATTTACAGTCTTATAAACGACTTTGACCCTCAGAAGGCTGTTGAATTTTCTAATGCAGCAAGCTGCTTAAAGCACACTGTAAGCGGAGATTTCAACCTTGTATCAGTAGATGAGGTGATGAAGCTCGCATTTGCCAAAGCTGGCAACGAGGTTTCACGTTAATATTAACTACACAGCGGTCATGTATTGTTTTTATCGATATATGACCGCTGTTTTTTTATTTAGATATTTGAATATTAAAATATTTACTTTGCAAAATAACCGATATGTTCTTTATCCAAAACAACAATATGCACACTTTTAATAACATGTCACAACTTTTTTAAATAATTATAATGCATTTTTTCTTAAAGTATGTTATTATATAAATGATTTTTTTCGTGATTATTTATTATACATAATATGAATAAGGGGATGTAAATTATATGTTTGTTAAAAAAAAGGAGCAGCATGTGTTATCTGACCATGATGCGCAGCTATTATTAGATTCTATTGATAATATTATTTCAGGAGGTTTTGACGATGTTAATCCAGCAGATTTTGACAGTTCTGTTATCGGCGGTAAGCTTAACTCTATGCTTTTTTCCATGAAACAGATAAACAATCCTGTTGTTATGCGACTGAATGAAACTATGAGTATCATAGGTGATAACAGTCTTATGAAGGATACATTTGAACAGGTTGAATCGCAGACCATGTCTATAAAGCACATGGAAAATGCCAGTCTTAATCTTGAAGATTCTATTGACAATATCTCCTCTGCCATGGGAAATATCAGAGATAACACACATAATATCATTGAGGTATCACAAAATATAACTAACGATATGAATGACAGTATTACTGCCGTTAATCAATCATCCAAACGCATAGAGGTTATTAACAATCGTGTACAGAATTTTAAAGGCAAGATTGGTAAGATTGAAGAAATCGTGGACCTTGTAAAAAAAGTTGCCAACCAGAGCAACCTTCTTGCACTTAATGCATCTATAGAGGCTGCAAGAGCTGGTGAAGCAGGAAAAGGCTTCGCTGTTGTTGCCGACCAGGTACGGCTTTTATCCAGTAATACATCGGAATCTGCTGAAGATATAGTAAAATATGTTACTGAACTTAAAGAGAATATAGATGAGCTGGCTCTTGCCATGGATGAAACAACTGTCAGCCTTGCAGAAGGGAATTCAAAGGTTGAAAAGTCTATTGTTTCCATGCAGCAGATGAATAATCAGATGATAAGCATACGTGAAGGTGTTGACAGTGTGTTTAACGATATAGATACACAGACTAAAGTAACCCGTTCTTTCTCCAAGCAGATTGAAAATATATCACAAAGCTATAACACTTTATCGAACGACTGCCTGCAGACTGGACGACGTGTATTTAAGATTGGACGATATCTAGATAAAACAAGAAGTGATCTTGTACGTGGATGCTCAAAAATAACTGAGCAGGACTGGGTACGTGTATTTGAAGTGGATCATTTCGTACTCACATGGCGTGTATATAACAACATTGTAGGCTTTGAGCATCTTCAGAAAAAACAGGTGGATGATCCTGGTAGATGTAAGCTTGGAAAGTGGCTTAAACAGGTATCAGATGAACGGCTTATACACAGCAAGGAATATATATCACTTGCCAAATCACATGAAGACCTTCACAGGTATGCCACTCTGTCATGGCAGGCCAACGAAGATGGAGACCATAGCAAAGCTATTTCTTATTTTGATGATACATATCGTTCATATCAGGAATTCGATGAGGCACTGCATCGCTTCCAAAGCAAGATGCATTCTCTTGGCTACAACGATATAACCCAGATTGTTAAATTTGAACATTCTTAATAATAGTAGTCTGTATATATTATATACTATAATATACACTATATAATATATAGTGTATATTAGGCAGCTTTAACTTTATCAGGACCCAGAATAACACCTTTCATGATTTCATGTCAGGTATATGATTCTTGGTCCTGTTTTGTTATTTACTATTATATCTTTTAATTACCTACTATATCAAACCTGTTATACTTAACCTGCTATATCAAACCATTATATTTAACCTGCTATATCGAACACGTTGGACACTGTGGCAGATTCTCTTCACATACTGGCTGGCATCCCTTATCACAGTCATTTTTAAGACTGCTCTCACAATGTGGTGGACTAAGATCAAGTGGTTTAATAGCAAGGTTTAACAGATTACCGCATACGAACTTCATCTCATCTGAATTCTCCTGTGACACTATACTGCCCTTTGGAGTAACTATTTTTCCAGCACTTGCAACTCTGTAGCCCGCATAATAAAGGCTCTGCAATATAACTGAAAGACCTATAGTTACCTCATCTGACGCTATGTCAATATCTAATACCTTAGGTATGGCATAAAGATTAAGCCCCTGTGTAATTCCATTATCACCTGATAAGAAACCTGTATAATTCAAAGCTGGCTGGAAGCTTTCCCCTTCACTGTTGTAAGATACGCCATACGGTGCAAATATTTCAAGCTCAACTGATGAAGGATTAACATCTTCATCATATGTTGCTGCCGTTGTATCTGATGGCAGATATTCAACTGTTGGATATATAGTCGCTACAAGTCTGCAATTTTCATCATATAGATTAAGTGCAAATGTTACTTGAAGATTAGAAAGCTTGACTGAATAGCAGTTTGGTCTGCCCGGTATCTGGTTTATCACAACATTGCCCGCGCCATACTCGTATGATATTTCAACAACACTTGCTGCTGCGTTGGTAACAGTGGGATAATTAGCCGATATATCCACACCAGCAGCAGCTACAGCACAAAGGTTAATACCGATCTGATCATATATAAGCGGTGCAAATAAACTAAGCTCGGAAGGTGATCCACATATCGGATTCGTACAAACATCAAAACAGCCATTAGGCATATTAGATACAATATCACTTACAATCTTTGTACAGCACCCACTCTTTTTGCATTTACATCTC
>ENA-OQKF01001354-OQKF01001354.1-human-gut-metagenome-genome-assembly--contig:-NODE-1354-length-11296-cov-4.159012_pt1 | contig 11296 bp, 9 predicted proteins | sample MGYA00242617_ERZ504784 | MGnify/ENA primary metagenome ERZ504784 (study PRJEB26092, sample SAMD00036364) | human gut metagenome | host: Homo sapiens | study: EMG produced TPA metagenomics assembly of... | reverse complement strand
TTTCGCTGTCGTGCCAAGAGTTGTTGGTACTGAAAAAAGCAGAACGCCAGCTAATGCAAACGGCACACATACACGTAATATCCAGACTCTTGCTTTTCCATATTTTGACTTTGTGCGGTCAACAATCATTCCCATAATAATATCGCTGATTCCATCAAATATTCTGGAAACCAGCATAATAGTTCCAACAGCGGCTGCATTTACTCCGGCATAATCTGTGTAATAGAATAACAGAAATGCCGACATTGCAGTATAAATAATATTGCATCCAAAATCTCCGCATCCGTAGCAGAAACGCTCAAAAAGTAATGCTGGAGTCAGTTTTCTTTTTTCGTTCATTAATGTTCTCCTTTTCCTAAATCTTCTTTAAATGTGTCATTTTTTCAACGCGCTGAATTATCTTATAAATTTATCTTAAATCACTTGCTAATAGTTTTCCAGATATGATAGTATCTAATCAATAGGTCGATATTCTCTTTTAGGAGACATCATTATGAAAAAAATACTTACCTCCTCCAACTATGAAATTATCCCTCTCGATACCAGAACAAATGTCCGTTTTTATACCTCTGTGGATTCTGGAAGTTATGTTCCACCACATTGGCACGATGCTATTGAAATTATTTATCTGTTTGAGGGACAATTAAAAATAAACACAGAAAAAAGCACTCAGATTCTGCATCAGGATCAATGTATACTAATACCGCCTGGTGAAATTCATTCCACTTTATGTGCAACCCCTAATAAGGCAATTGTATTTCAAATTCCGCAAATTTTTATGGAAAAGTTTATTCCCCATGTGAACGGACTTCATTTTATGCTGGAAGACCCACCACATCTGCCAAACCAGACAGATAACCAGCGTCAGAAAACGAAGCTTCGTCAATTAAAAAACAAACTTGAAAAAATGCAGTTTGTTATGAATACAGAACCTGACGGCGCACTATTACTGTTTAACAGCCTGCTTTTTGACGTACTTTATCAGCTATATCACAATTTCAGTACCGTCCGGATAGACTCCGCATTAACCAAAAAAAATCAAAATCTGGAAAGAATAAAACCAGTGCTGGATTACATTAACGATAATTACAACAGACAAATCACTCTTTCTGAGATTTCGCAGATTGCCATGTTTGATCCAAAATATTTCTGCCGGTTTTTTAAGAAATGTATGGGAACAACTTTTCTGGAATACCAGAATGACATCCGTATTTCCCATATTTATCAGGATCTGGTATCCACAAATGATAAAATTTCTGTCATTCTGGAGCGCCACGGATTCACTAATTATAAACTGTTTCGAAAAGTTTTTTATGAGCATTTTTGTGCCACACCAACCGAAGTACGTAAAAATAATTCTGTCTATCAGAAAACCACATTATGAAAGGAGACAATATGCACATTTTAATTATAGAAGACGAAGAACAGCTCTGCCGCTCTGTTGCGGAGGGACTTCGCATAGATGGTTATGAAACAGATATCTGTTTCGATGGAGACGAAGGGCTTTGCCTGTGTATGACAGAAAATTATGACCTGATCCTGCTGGATCTGAATCTTCCCGGCACGGACGGTCTGGAAATTCTCCGCCAGTTCCGAGAGCACAATACCAATACCCCGGTTCTGATCCTGTCCGCCCGTGATCAGATTGAAGATAAAGTAAACGGTCTGGATCTGGGAGCCAATGATTATCTTACCAAACCCTTTCACTTTCAGGAGCTGGAAGCCAGAATCCGAAGCCTTACCCGGCGAAAATTTGTTCAGGAGGATGTATGCCTGAAATGGAATCAGCTTACCTTTGATACCAGAACAAGAGAAGCTTCTGTAAATGGAGTGCCGCTTTCCCTTACCAGAAAAGAAAGCAGCCTTCTGGAATATTTCCTGCTCCATCAGAACCGGGTGATTTCACCGGAAGAAATGATTGAACATATTTGGGATGGAAGTGTAAATACCTTCAGCAATTCCATCCGTGTGCACATTTCATCTCTGAGAAAAAAACTAAAGGCTGCAATCGGATTTGACCCTATTCAGAATAAAATTGGCCAGGGCTATATATTGGAGGAATACAGATGACAAAAAAACGTTTCCACACCTCACTTCAGCTGAAACTCACTTTATTGCTGTCCTTACTGATGATTGTCTCCTGTGTTCTTATGTACTTCTTCATCAGCCATTCTGCCGTATCGGGAATGGACGGATTGCAGAATTATATGATCAAGGTGGATCCACAGGATGGAGATTCACCCATTACCTTTAATGTAGATCCCAAAGCTCTTTTTCCTCAGTTTGAACAGGAAATTCAGGAAACCAAGGAGGATTTTCTTCTCCGAAGTGTTATTGCCACCACGATCATTATTCTTCTTTCCAGCGTGTGTACTTATTTTCTTACAAAAAAGACCCTTACGCCGCTGCAGAAGCTAACCAGTGAAGTCAGTCAGATCCAGGCGCAGAACCTTTCCACCCAGCTGGCAGTTCCCAATTCAAAGGATGAAATTGCACAGCTGACTAGCTCTTTCAATGAAATGCTGGCCAGGCTGGACAATGCCTTTAGTACACAGAAACAGTTTTCTGCAAATGCAGCTCATGAGCTGCGGACACCACTTGCAGTATTGCAGACCAACCTGGAAGTTTTTGAGAAAAAGCAGGAACCGGAAATGGTTGAATACCGACAGCTTTTCACCATGATTAAAGAACAGACAGCAAGGCTTTCCCAGCTGGTGGGAACCCTTCTTGACATGACGAATCTGAAATCTGTTCCACGAACAGATCAGGTTTCACTGGAAGAGCTTGTAGATGAGGTTTTCTGCGACCTGGACCCAGTTGCAGAAAAAGCAGGAATTTCCATTCATTTTGATGACAGCTCCAGTCAGGATTCGCATACCGATGTTACCGGCAGCTATGTACTTCTTTATCGTGCAGTCTACAATCTTGTGGAAAATGCCATTAAATACAACCGTCCCAATGGCTCTGTCACAGTTTCGGTGAAGGAGAAAAACGGTCAAGCTATGATCCTGGTAAAAGACACTGGCATCGGCATTTCACCTGAAAATCAGAAAAAAATCTTTGATCCTTTTTTCCGTGTAGACAAGTCCCGCAGCCGGGCCATGGGAGGTGCCGGACTGGGGCTGGCGCTGGTTGACTCTATTGCCCGGGAACACGGTGGCTCAGTGAAAGTATTAGAAAGTAATGAAAAAGGCAGCATAATCGCACTTATGCTGCCCGTTAGTAGTTTAAAAAATTAAATTTCATAATCCGAAAACGGCGCCGGAGCTGTAGATACATCATAAAAATGCCACCATTCACATTCATATGCCTGGAAGCCTACGGACTCCATTACTTGTTTCAAATACTCGCCGTTTCTTCTTCCGGTTTCGGAATGACCGGAATAATTCAGTGAAGCGCGTTCATCCATAGCGTCAAACGGAGATGGCATTTCGATTTCGTTGCCCTCTTTGTCAGTTAAGGTGACGTCAACGCACATTCCGTTCATATGTGTAGGACGGAATTTTTTGATCTTCGTCATGTCGGGCGGACGGGCGATGAAGTCGTCGTTTGGCATAATTTCCCAAAAACGCTTCTGGGCACGGATAGGGCGGTAGGCGTCCCATATCTTTACCCGATAACCATCCTTTTCGAAAATTTCTTTGGCTTTTATCAGGATCTGCGCTGTGTGTTCATCCAGCCAGCAATCCGCTGACTGGTACACCTGCACGCCAGTGAAATTATCCGGCGTGGCATATTTCAGGTCGATGATGAAATCGGAAGACAGGTCCGTAAGTTTAATTAAGTTTCCTTTTCTTTCCATTAGACTTACCTTTTCAGAACAGTTACCTTTATGTTTTTAAAGTTCACTGGTTATCAAACAATTAATGTTCTTGAAGCTTTTCCTTGAAGTTCCGGAGCGTGTTTGAAAAAGGCTCTAGAAACCAATTCCAGTTGCAATTCCCAACAAAATCGCCTGTGTCACAAACAAGATCAGAAACAGCGGCGTAAACCACTTATACCATTTCTGCAGGGAAATTCCACCCAGGCCACAGATGATAACGATATCTGCCGTCGGCCAGAAAATATTGGAAAGTCCGTCGCCAAACTGGAATGCAAGAACTGCTGTCTGTCTGCTCACACCAATAATATCTGCCAGCTGTGCCATGATTGGCATGGTTGCAGAAGCCTGACCTGTTGCAGACGGAATGAAGAAGTTGATCAGCGTCTGTACTACGAGCATTACCTGTGCAGAAACTGCATGAGGCGCATTTTTCAGCACGTTTGACAAGCCGTAGATAACAGTATCCATAATTTGCGCATCCTGCATAACAACTGTGATAGCTTTCGCAATACCAGTCAGGATACATCCCCACATTGCAGTCTTTGCGCTGTCAATAAACTCACTGCACCATTTATTCGGAGACCACTTACAGATTGCTGCAGCAATCATGGACATAAGAAGGAACAAGCCACAAAGCTGCGGGAAATCCCATCCCCATTTGATCAGACCCAGCATAAGAACAATCAGCACTACAAGAACATCCAGAAGAACCAGACCATCTTTTAAGGTAAAGCTGTATTCATTTAACTCATCTCTGTCAAAGGCATGAATGTTTTTTTCACCAAATACAACGGATGCGCCTGGATTTTTCTTAATTTTCCGCCCGTAAACCATTACATAGATAATGGAAATTGCCATGAAGATCACGAAGCAGATCGCACGGTATCCGGTTCCGGAATAAAGCTCTACACCTGAAATTGTCTGGGCAATTCCTACAGAATATGGATTCAATGTCGCTCCCATAAATCCAACAAACTCTCCAACTGCAATAATGGCAAATCCGAACATTGCATCATATCCAAGAGCAACTCCCAGACCTACGATCAATGGATAAAATCCATAGAATTCACTTGCCATACCAAACACAGAACCGCCCAGTCCGAAGATCATCATAATGATTGGAACAAGCAGAATTTCTTTTCCCTTCAGTTTCTTTAAAATGGTTCCGATTCCTGCATGGAAAGCACCTGTTTTCACCACAACACCGAAAGTTCCGCAGCAGCAGAGGATCATGAAGATTACATCAGCAGCCTCCACGCAGCCTCGATACAGTACACTGAAAAATCCAAGGAATCCGGTTGTGGTAACTTCGGATTTATCAATTGTGTGATAAGTTCCATCAATTGCTACGTTTCGAATTCTTCCATTGATGTTCATTTCCTGATAATCGTAGGTTCCGGATGGAATGATCCATGAAAGAATCGCCACCAGAAGTACAACGGATGCTACGATGATCAGGGTGTCTGGCATTGCCAGTTTTCTTTTTCTCTTTCCCGTCATAAATGACTCCCCCTTTAGATAGATGGATTATAAAAACTATTCGCTTTGCCTGAAGAGTTTTACACTTTTTTCTTATGCATACCCCATACATTTATCCACTCCGCAAACAGCAATTATAAATTCATAATACACTGCATATACTATGGAGTCAATCAAAATTAACGTGTTAAAGCGTTATTTTTCAGACTAAGTTGACATATTGTTTCAAATTTATAGACAAATTTAACTAACATTCCAGTCAACACTGTAACGAGATTCGTATTTCAAATAATCAAAATGCCCCGCCGGGGAAATGATGAAGCTTCCCTTTGACGAGGCATTTAAAACCTTATATTGAACTTCTGGTTCACGTGTCTTTCTCTTCCTTTAAGACTACCGGATTATGTTTGAAACAGGCTCTATGTTATTATTTTAATGTAATCGTGTTATCCTTCAGATTATACCCGATCACATCATCCCAGTTTCTCCGAAGGGCAATTTCTGCGGTGAGATTGGTATCATCATAAACAATAGACCACTGGGTATTACTGGTAACTTCCTCCTCTGACGGCTCCTGTGATGCAGCCTTCAAAGCCTCCCATGCAACATCACTGTTGTAAACTTCCTCATAGTCAAAAATAGCTTCCATTTTGTCATACCGCTCTTTTCCGTGACCGTAAATGCCATTCTTCTGATTCGGAAGGACTTTATCCTTATAGAGTCCAAAGAAATTCGTGATGGAACGAATTGGTGTGGCAACCAATTCTCTGGTTTCACTTTCACAGTCATACTCCACTACTCTGCCATCACCGGAAGCATCTGTGATATAAAAATGATAATCTCTGCCGCTTGTAGCAAACATGTCATACTGATTCAGAAGCTCTACGGCTTCTTCTGTAGTTGCCGCGCGGTCCAGGATCAAACGGATCACAAGCGTGGTTCCGATCACCGGCCTGCCTGTATTCTGGTGAACCGGTTCGCTGTCCAAAGTAAGGACTGCAATAGATACCCCTTTTTCATTCATGCCGTCCAGGCAGATAAATGGTGCTGTTAATGTGGCAAGCTTTTTCTTCATACTCGCATCCGGAATATTTGCAGAGATATTATCCAATGCTGCGAAAGCCACGGATTTGTAACCACCCTTCGGTTCACAGTAAACCAGCATTGCGGAAGTATCCCGTTTGAAATCATAGTTTCTGCCCATCAGCACATTTCCGTCTGCTTCCTGCAGGGTAAAAGCACTGCAGCCAAAATCCGGTGCTTTAATATGTACTGGCAAGATAGGAAGTGCCTCTTTCACAATGGCATCAACAAAGCTCTGGTTATCTGTTATGCCGTATTCGATCAGCCGGTCCAGATCATAATCATATTTCACATCCATACGATACAAATTGTATTCATCGTAATCTGTCACTTTCTGAATACTGCTTATGGTTTGAAAGCGACCCTCATACACTGAAATAAAACCACCCGCAGCCACTATCAGAAGCAAAAGAATCACCAGTAAAACCGTACGGATTATCTTATGATTCTTCGATTGTGTCCTCATCTGCATACCCCCCTCCTGTAATATTTTTTATATAATCATTATACTGGATTAAATAATAGGTATGCAAGACAATTATTGGATATAACTTGTTTTTCTGTTGAATTAACCTGTTTTATTCATAACCTAACCCCTAACCATGACGCGTTTAAAAACTGAAATCAAACGCGTTCTATGAATTTGGCTCACTACCTTATAAACAACAAAGAGCCGGATTTCTCCGACTCTTCGTTTAACTATTTCTGATTTATTTAATTTCATATTTTCAAAAACATTTTCCTGTTTCATTCCAAAACTTCATAAACTATTGTCTCATACGGTTTCATGCAGATTTCACCATTTGCAATTACATTATCATATAAGGACCGCATCTGCTTTTTCAGCACAATTTTTTGTTCTGAACCCATATAGTTCAGGACAAAGAAGTATTTCTTATTTCCTTTCACACGCTGAATGACTTCCACCTCCTGTGGAGCTTCAAGCATAGCCTGGAATGGTTCCAGAATTCCTGTGTATTCTAACAGCACCTTCATGCTTTCTCTGGAAAAAGTACTGCCAAAATGAATTGCATATCCCTTTCCTGTATTCTTTCTGATTACGGCTGGTTTTCCTGCGTAATAGCTATTGTCGTAGAAAGCCAGAGTTTCTCCCTCCTCTACAGGCTCCATAATGTCGTTAAATATTGGCATGTCAATCGTCTGACCGTCCCAGTTGGCGGTGACAGACGGCTCTGCTGGACTTGTGAATGTAAAATCTCTCACATCTGAACCAGTAATTTTCTGCAAAAGTCCGGGCTGCGGAAGCATAACACATTTGCCATTTTCCTGCTTATATCCGGAACGGCAGCCTATGATCAGGATTCCGCCATTTGCTACATATTCTTTAAGTAAAGCAGCTCTTTTTCCCGTCATAATAACCGGATGTGCATAGATGAGCACCGGATATTTCTGCAATTCCTTTATATCTGTATCCTCGCTCAGATATAACGTATTATATGGGGTGTGATAAATTTCAGAAGCAATGAAGATTTCTTCTGAGCTCTGCGCTTCCACCCTTCTATGCCATACATCCACATTCGTATCCCACATATTGTCGTAGTCTTTTAATACTCCAAATGCAGCTGTATAATCCGCTCCGCAAACTTCATCCAGACACTTTAATTTATTATAAAAGTCTTTTACCTCTGCCAGCTTACGGTTATCCCGATTGTCATAATCCAAAATTCCATGCCAGTACATTTCTGTACTAAAAGTACAGGTTCTCCACCTGAAAAAAGAAATATAATCTGCGCCATGGGCTACACTCTGCATTGCCCAAAGTGTAAGCTGACCAGGTCTTGGTGCCGGACCTTCCATTCTTGTAGTCCATCCACCTGCCCCAGACTGCTGTTCCATAATACCAAAATGAGGACATATGGAACGTACTTCCGTTAGATTTTTACTCCAATGACGGTCATTCAGGTCTTTCGCGGTCTTCGGATCTCTGTTCAACCCAAATGCAAAACTTGGATAGGAATCATATGTATAAACATCCAGGCATTCCTCTGCCATCTTGTGATTATCCAGATTCCAGAACATACCATTTGTGGTGATATAGTCTCCGTCTTTCTTATATTTCGAGATTATTTCTGCCTGCATTTTACAGAAAGAAATTGTACTTTCTGAAATAAAGCGGTAATAATCCAGCCTGAGATGTGGATTGCAACCATTATTTAACACCGGTCGCGGAACATAAATCTGCTCCCAGTCTGTATAGGTCTGATTCCAGAAAACAGTTCCCCATGCTTCGTTGAGGTTATCCAGAGTTTTATACTTTTCTTTCACAAAATTACGAAAGGCAACAGAATCTGCCTCTGAATAAAATTCATCCACCTCACAATTCAGTTCATTGTCAATCTGCCATCCCACAATTGCCGGATGTTTGCCGTAATGCTGCGCCAGCTTTTCTACGATCCTTGCAGATAATTCTCTATATTTTGGTGAATTGTAATTGTAATGTCTTCTGGCTCCATGACGATATGGAACTCCATCTTGACGGCAATTTAAAACTTCCGGGTATTTTTCCGTAAGCCATGCCGGCGGTGTAGCTGTAGGTGTTCCAAAAATCACCTGCATTTCTTCCTGTTTACATAACTCCATAAATTCATCCCAGAAATCAAAGGTAAAAACGCCCTCTTCCGGCTCCACTTTGTTCCAGGCAAACTCTGCCACACGGATCACGGTAATCCCTGCCGCCTTCATTCTCTGTAAATCATCCTGCCACAGTTCTCTACTCCAATGCTCCGGATAATAACAGGTTCCCATGGTCATTTCTTTCCATTGAAAATTTTGTGGTTTTCTCATATTCTGCTCCTTTTTAATTCATTTCTTTTGAAACAAAGGGGATGTGAAAAAACTCGATTGAGTTTTTTCGCATCTCCCTTTTTTGATTGATTTCAATTATTATATGAGCAAGTAGCGAAGCGGAACCTGGAATATTCACTTGACTTACTTCATCAGGGCAAATCATTTCCAGCAGCCAGATATATCTCGTACCACTCTTTTTTACTCAACCTAACTTCCGTTGCTTTTGCTGCTTCACGAACACGAGTCGATTTTGTAGTGCCGATTACAGCCTGAGTTGCTCCAGGGTAGCGGAGAATCCAGGCAAGGGCAACAGCCATAGGAGTGACCACCTTTTCAGAAGCAATTCTGTTGAGCACAGTGTTCAATTCCCGATAATTATCAGATCCAAGAAAAGTTCCCTGAAAATATCCATACTGAAGGGAAGACCACGCCTGAACCGGGATCTTTTTCATACGGCAGTATTCCAGTACTCCACCGCCATCTCGCATGATTCCCTTATCACACTGCATATCCATGTGAAAACCAGCGTCAAAAACCTGGGTAACGGCACAGCTAAGCTGAATCTGGTTTGCACAAATTGGGAACTGTATTTCCCTGTTTAGCATTTCCATCATCATAGGCGTCATGTTGCTAACCCCAAAATTCCGTACTTTTCCAGCTTTATAAAGGCGGTCAAAAGCCTCTGCAATTTCATCTGGTTCCATAAGCGCATCTGGTCTGTGAAGAAGCAGGCTATCCAGATGATCTGTATGAAGTCTGGACAGAATTCCATCTACAGCCTCCAAAATATAATCTCTGGAAAAATCGAAATAGGTAAAATCCGGATCACAACGGATTCCGCATTTTGACTGAATAAAAAATTCAGTACGCAAAGAAGGATTCTCTGTAAACACTTTTCCTATCACTTCTTCTGATTTTCCGCCACCATAAATGTCTGCGAGATCCAGAAAATTAATCCCCTCTTCAAGACCAGTCTCAATCAAATCCAAGACCTCACCAGTGGACATCTCTGAAATCCTCATCAATCCCATAACAATTTCAGATACCTTATCTTTATCTTTTCCAAATTCAATATACTGCATACGATTTTCTCCTCTTGTACCAAACAGCTTCTTGTCCAGAAACCGCAATATTATATCTTATTTTGCAGAAAGCCTTTTTCAGACACGCTTTAGTTTATCACACTGTTAATAGCCTTGCAAGATTCCGCTTTTTCGCCATTAAACAGTTTTTCAATTTCATTTGTTGTAGTACAAAACAAAGAGCCGGATCACTCCGACTCTTCGCTCGTTTCAGCATATAAAATTTTTACAACCGCTTATTTCTCCAGCATATAATCCTTAATCACATCATGGTCTCTCAGCACCTTCTCCACCAAGGTTCCCTTGATTGCTTTCAGCAAAGGTTTTTTCACCAGATTCAGCGGTCCAGGAAGCTCAATTTCAAGTGGTGATCTGCCATCCATGAGTTTTACGCTGGCGTCAAGGAGTTCTCGTACATCGTAAACGCTGCCCCATACTTCCGGAACGCCACGGTCTACGCCCATAAGTCCGTATACAGCTTCCATTGCAGTACGTACGGAGTACTCTGTGGTGAAAATAGTATCTCTTGGAGTCTCTGCGAACTGTCCAAGGAATGCGAAGTTCACGCAGCCGTCCGGGATAACGTCCGGTCTGTCACCTTTGGCTCTTGGCATGAAGAATGCAGTGATGTAAGGCATCATGGTCGGTACACAGACTGCGCTGTTTTCAGCCAGATCCTCGATCTGATCCGTTGGTACGCCCATATGGTACAGCCACTCTTCGGTAATTTCTTTACCGGTACATTCTTTCATCGGTTTCTTTACATAATCGCCAGGTACATCTGTGAAAAGACCATATACCCAGACACAAACCTTATCTTTGTCCTGATCCTTGAACTGACCCTGACGGTTGATGGTCCAGCTTAACAGCCAGCTGGAATCCTGGCAGCTTACGATACCGCCGGTAACAACATTGCCGCTCTTTGGATCTCTCTTGCAGATGTCGGTAATATAAGGAATGATCTTGTCATCCAGTGTGGTAACAGTTGCAGATTCCCCGTTGGTCTTTGCAATATCGGCGC
>ENA-OQKF01001352-OQKF01001352.1-human-gut-metagenome-genome-assembly--contig:-NODE-1352-length-11302-cov-2.561879_pt1 | contig 11302 bp, 7 predicted proteins | sample MGYA00242617_ERZ504784 | MGnify/ENA primary metagenome ERZ504784 (study PRJEB26092, sample SAMD00036364) | human gut metagenome | host: Homo sapiens | study: EMG produced TPA metagenomics assembly of... | reverse complement strand
GTGTAATTCCTGCAATGTATGGATGAGTCAATGCATCCAAAAGTTCTGTTTCAGTCTTCTCAGTGGACGTAGTCCCATAATGAGAATCCCATGTTTCTGCATTAAAACAACCTTTACAGTGATGACGACATCCTGAGACAAACAATGTCACTCGAACTCCCGGACCATCTGCTATATCATATTTTTTTATTTCTCCATAATTCATATAAAATTCCCAGCCTTTATTTTTTCAAAACCAATCTGCAAATTTTAATGCAAAATCCGGGAACCGTATAATTTTATACTTTAACTCCGCAATTTGCTTTTACAGATGTAAGACTCTATCCTTAATCTCCTGTGTTCTTCCCTGATTCCAGAACTGTGTTCCGATATATCCACATGTTCTTCTGGCTACTGACATCTTATCCTGATCATGGTTTCCACAGTTCGGGCACTCCCAGATAAGCTTTCCACTTTCGTCTTCTTTAATCTGAATCTCTCCATCATAACCACAGATTTCACAGTAGTCACTCTTTGTATTCAATTCTGCATACATAATATGCTCGTAGATGAACTGCATCACAGAAAGGACTGCCGGAATGTTCTGCTGCATATCCGGGACTTCAATATAGCTGATTGCTCCTCCTGGTGACAGTTTCTGGAACTCTGCCTCGAACTCCAGCTTGTCAAATGCATTGATCGGCTCAGATACATGTACATGATAACTGTTCGTAATATAATTCTTATCTGTAACTCCTTTGATGATTCCGAATCTCTTCTGAAGACATTTTGCAAACTTGTATGTGGTAGACTCCATCGGTGTACCATATACAGAATAGCTGATATTCTCAGCAGCTTTCCACTGGGCACATTTGTCATTCAACCTCTGCATAACTGCCATTGCAAATGGTCTGGCTTCCGGATCTGTATGTGTCTTTCCAAGCATGCGCATGCACATCTCATAAAGGCCTGCATATCCAAGAGAAATGGTTGAATATCCGCCATATAGGAGCTTATCAATGGTCTCACCTTTTTTCAGTCTTGCCAATGCACCGTACTGCCAGAGAATCGGTGCCACATCTGAAATAGTTCCAAGAAGTCTCTCATGACGGCAACGGAGTGCTCTGTGGCATAACTCCAGTCTCTCATCAAGAATCTGCCAGAATCTGTCCATATCTCCTTCTGCGGAACATGCTTCATCTACCATGTTAATTGTAACAACACCCTGATTGAAACTCCCGTAGAATTTATGCTTTCCGTTTGGAAGCATCTGAGAATCCTCTACTGTCAGGAAAGATCTGCATCCCATACATGGATAAACTTCACCTTTTTTCAGTTCCTTCATGATCTTTGCAGAAATGTAATCCGGAACCATACGCTTTGCAGTACATTTTGCTGCAAGCTCTGTCAGATACCAGTACTTAGAATCTTCTGTAATATTATCTTCATCCAGGACATAAATCAGTTTCGGGAATGCCGGTGTGATCCAAACACCCTTCTCATTCTTAACGCCTTGCATTCTCTGTTTTAATACTTCTTCAATGATGAGTGCCAGATCCTGTCTTGTCTGACCGTCTTCCACCTCATCCAGATACATGAATACGGTAACAAACGGTGCCTGTCCGTTACATGTCATGAGTGTGATAAGCTGGTACTGGATTGTCTGAATTCCGCTTTTTACCTCTTCTCTCAGACGGCAGTCTGTCAGTTTGTCAATGATTGCCTCATCCAGACTCTCCCCACATGCTTTACGTTCAGAGATAACAATATTACGGATTTTCTTACGGCTGATATCCACAAATGGTGCAAGATGTGCCAGTGTAAAAGACTGTCCTCCATATTGATTACTTGCGACCTGTGCTACAATCTGAGTCGTCACATTACACGCTGTAAAGAAACTGTGTGGTTTTTCGATCATTGTCTCACTGATGACGGTTCCGTTCTGAAGCATATCTTCCAGATTAATCAGATCACAGTTGTGCTCTTTCTGTGCAAAATAATCTGAATCATGGAAATGAATGATTCCCTGTTCATGTGCTTCTACAACCTCTTCCGGAAGAAGTACACGCTTGGAAAGGTCTTTACTTACTTCTCCTGCCATATAATCTCTCTGCGTGGAGTTGATCACCGGGTTCTTATTGGAATTTTCCTGATTGACTTCTTCATTAATGTTATCAATCAGTGCAAGGATCCCGTTATCTGTTGTATTGGACTTTCTTGCCAATTCACGTTTATAACGGTAGCGCACATACTTCTGTGCCACTTCATAGCCACGCATTCCCATAATTCCAGTCTCTACCATATCCTGAATGTCTTCTACATGTATAGCGTGAGTTGATTTTTTTACCTGTCCTGCAATATCATCTGCAATTGCCCGGATCTGGAATTCATTCAGTTTGTAAATATTATCAACTTCTTCATTAGCTGCGCGGATTGCATTCTCGATCTTTTCCAGATCAAAGCCGACTTCCTCTCCATTTCTTTTGATTACTTTCGTCTTCACTAACATCTTCATGTCTCACGCCTTTCTTATATATCTTTGTTCTTCTGCTTTTCGGATTCACCACAACATCTTGTGTTCCACAATTCACACTCACTCCGGTAAGAAACTATTTAGTTTCTTCAAAATCACAAGATATTGTGTCCTTCCCCATTATATTACTACAAAATATGGCGTTTGAAAAGCATTATTTTAATTTTAACATACTTTTATAAGTATACCTTTTTCTGTCCATTTTTTACCCATTTTGTCTGTTAAAGATCAAATAATGACAACTGATTGGACTCCGGAAGGTCTCCTAAAAGTCCTAAATCTGCCATGTAATCTACAACCGTCTTACTTGCTTTCGTACGGTTTCTAAAATCATCTTTGGACAGATATGGACCATCTTTTGCAGCTTCCTCCACCGCTTCTGCAGCCTTCTCTCCCATTCCGTCAATGCTGGAAAACGGTGGCATCAGCTTTCCGTCTATGATGCTGAATTTTGTTGCTTTTGCACGATAAATGTCGATTGGCAGAAACTCATATCCCCTCGCATACATTTCCTGAACAATATGCATGTCCTTCATTGTATCCTGTTCTTTTTTACTGAGAGAATCAGACCGTCTTGTATAATCATCAATATAGTATTGCAGTTTTTCCTTGCCCTGACACATAATTTCATAAGAAAATGCATCTGCACGGATTCCAAAATATGCTCCATAGTATGCCAGCGGATAATTTACCTTACAATAGGCGATACGATATGCCATCATGACATAGGCTGCCGCATGGGCTTTCGGAAACATATATTTAATTTTCTCACAGGAACCAATGTACCACTCTGGCACATCATGTTCCAACATATCTTTTTTATACTCCGGCCAATCTTTACATTTTCCTTTTGCAACGGTACCTTTACGCACTCGTTCCATGATCGTGAAGGATTCCTCACTATCCAGTCCTTTGTTGATCAGATATGTCATAATATCATCTCTGGTACAGATTGCTGTAGAAATGGTTGCCTTACCGCTCTTAATCAGATCCTGCGCATTGTTCAGCCATACGTCCGTTCCATGGGACAATCCGGAAATACGGATCAGATCTGAAAGTGTCTGTGGTTTTGTATCTACTACCATCTGGATTACGAAATCCGTTCCGAACTCCGGAATTCCAAGACATCCTACCGGACATCCCCCGATATCATCTGGTGTGATTCCAAGTGCCGATGTATCATGGAATAAAGACATTACCCCCTGATCATCCAGAGGGATATCTGTTGCTACAAATGGATGATCCGTCTCATTGTACTCATTTTCCATAGCAGGCGAACTGATATATGCCTCAAGTGCCTTGATCATGGTTGGATCATCATGACCCAGAATATCCAATTTTAACAAGTTGTGGTCGATGGAATGATAGTCAAAATGTGTCGTAATAATATCAGTCGTCATATCATTTGCCGGATGCTGCACCGGAGTGAATGAGTTGATATCTTCCCCGTGAGGAAGTACAATGATTCCTCCCGGATGCTGTCCGGTACTTCTGCGGATACCGGTACATCCCTGAACAATCCTGTCAATTTCGCAAGTTCTCTTTCTTGTTCCCCGCTCTTCAAAATAGTTCTTTACATACCCAAATGCTGTCTTATCCGCCAACGTACCAATCGTTCCGGCACGGAACGTCTGTCCGGCTCCGAAAATAATTTCCGTATATTTATGAGCATTACTCTGATAATCTCCTGAGAAGTTCAGATCGATATCTGGCTCTTTATTTCCTTTAAATCCAAGGAATGTTTCGAACGGAATATCAAATCCATCTTTTACAAGCCTGGTTTTGCACACCGGGCACTCCTTATCCGGCATATCCCATCCACAGCCCCCTGCGTAAGCCCGTACTTCTTCGGATTCAAAATCACTGTAGTGGCACTTCGGGCAATAGTAATGTGGGCTTAATGGATTTACCTCTGTAATTCCAGCCATGGTCGCAACAAAAGAAGATCCTACCGAACCACGAGATCCTACAAGATATCCGTCCTCGTTAGATTTCCACACCAATTTCTGTGCGATAATATACATAACGGCGAATCCGTTGGAAATAATGGAATTAAGCTCACGTTCCAGACGCTCTGTAACAATCTCCGGAAGCGGATCTCCATACATAGAATGTGCCTTGTTATAACATATTTCACGAAGCGTTTTATCTGAATCTGGAATGACCGGTGGACACTTATCCGGGCGGACTGGTGATATTTTTTCCACCATATCCGCAATCATATTGGGATTGTCAATGACAATTTCTTTTGCTTTTGCTGAACCAAGGTATTCAAACTCCTCCAGCATTTCATCTGTCGTATGCAAATACAACGGTGCCTGCTGATCTGCATCTTTGAATCCTTTTCCTGCCATAATGATACGGCGGTACACTTCATCTTCCGGATCCATAAAGTGCACATCACAGGTCGCCACGACCGGCTTATCAAACCGTTCTCCAAGACGGATGATCTCACGGTTGATCTCACGTAAATCTTCCTCACTTTGAACCTTCTCCACACGATCACTATCAATCATGAACCGGTTATTTCCAAGTGGCTGTATTTCCAGATAATCATAAAAATTAACAATTCTGGCAATCCGCTCTGCAGATTTTTCTCCCAGTATTGCCTGATACAATTCTCCTGCTTCACAAGCACTTCCAATAATCAGACCCTCCCTGTATTTTAACACTTCGCTCTTTGGCATTCTCGGCTGACGTCCAAAATACTCCAGATGTGACTTGGAAATCAATGTATAAAGGTTCACGCGTCCAATATCATTCTTTGCCAGAACAATGACATGGTAAGACGGCATCTTACGGATTGCTTCCGCGTTGTGCGCGCCAAAATGATTCATCTGATCCAGTGTCTCGATTCCACGTTCTTCCAGCATCTGAATAAATTTCACATAAATCTCTGCGGTAACTCTGGCATCATCCACTGCTCTATGGTGATGTTCCTGAGAAATATTCAGTGCTTTTGCCACAACGTTTAGCTTGAATTTTGAAAGTGTCGGTAATAATACACGGGCAAGTCCCACCGTATCTACAGAAGTAAAATCCGGTTCTATGCCCTGCTGCCTGCAATTTTCTTCGATAAAGCTCACATCAAAACTGGCATTGTGCGCTACCAGCACTGCATCTCCTACGAACTTTAGAAACTGTGGGAGAATTGTCTCAATCTCCGGTGATTCCATAACCATCTCATCAGTAATGCTTGTAAGCTGTGTGATTCGAAATGGAATCGGAATCTTCGGATTCACAAATGTACTATACTTATCCGTAATTTCTCCGTTCTCAACTTTAACTGCACCAATTTCGATAATCTTATCTTTTACCGAACTAAATCCCGTCGTCTCCAGATCGAATACAACATAGGTTCCTTTTAAAGACTGACCTGTCTCATTGACTGCCACATCCTGCAAATCATCGACCAGATATCCTTCCACACCATAAATAACTTTAAATGGATCGTCTTTATCCAGTGTCTCAATATAATGATTCGCGTCCGGGAACGCCTGTACCACACCATGATCTGTAATCGCAATTGCCTTATGCCCCCAGTCATGTGCTCTCTTCACAAGATCTTTGACCTCGGAAACTCCGTCCATGTCACTCATTTTCGTATGACAGTGGAGCTCCACTCTCTTTTCTACCGCATTGTCTTTTCTGGATTCTGTAAAATCAGAAATTTTCTTAATTCCAAACACAGAAGAAATGACAAGTTCGCCGTCAAATTTATCAATATTGGTCACGCCTTTAATTTTCAGGAATGCACCCATTTTAATTTCAGCCAGTACATCTGCAAGTTGATCATTACGCACGAACATCTTGACCATGATCGTATCAGTAAAGTCTGTCACTGCATACATGACAATGGTCTTTTCATTGCGGATTTCTCTTGTATCAAAGCTAATGACTTTTCCACGAAATGTAATTTCTCCCATCTCACCAATCACGGTTGACAGTTCAATCGGCTCATCGTCAAATGGACGTCCGTAAATCAAACCTGACTCATCAAGATCCATCTTCGCAGATTTCACAAACACCTTCTTATCACGAAATCCACCCTTCTGGAATCCACTGCCTTTTGAAAATCCACCTTTTGCAGGACTGCCAGAATTTTTTCCGTCTCCGGAATTTTTTCCACCTTGTCCGCTTCCAGATGTTTCTTTTTCCCCAGACTTTGCTTCTTTTTCCTGCTTTTTTTCCTCTTTTTGCTTCTGTACAGCCTCAACCTGATCCAGTATACTGTCTACTTCCTGCTGCAGACGCATATCATTGTATTTCAAAGTACTTTCTTTTGGTTCTTTATACATGACACGAATCTCAATGGGCAATCCGAAACGGTCTGCATACACACCTTTTAAATAATCTGTCAGAGAATCTTTTTTTCCTTGCGCAATAACAGTGTCGATTAACTGCATGCAAAGAATATTTCCTTCTTCAAAGGTACATTTCGCATTCTGCAGCATATTGCGTTCTACAACACTTCTTGTATCCAGCTCCGCAAGAAAGCTGTCCAGATACTCCGCCATCACATTCTCTGGCGTGTACTGTCCGGACAGCTCATACTTTTCTCGAATCTCTACCTGCACGGCACTTCTTCCGAAAAGCTGGTTCTTGATCAGGTGCTCCATCTCGTATACCAATGTTTTCTGAATCAGATGACGGCTTACTATATGTACTCTTAAAAATGTCCGGTCAGAGTTGGTCGTCACTTTTAATACCTGCGCTCCTTCGAACATATTACGTATATCTTCCCCTGCCTTTAACGTAGGGAATACTTCAAAGAACGGTTTACTCATTCCAATGCAACAGCTCCTGTCTCAATGTCTCTAATAGTTCCTCTTCTTTTACTTTTTTTACAATCTCGCCTTTTTTGATCAGGAGTCCTTCTCCCTTTCCTCCGGCAATTCCAATATCTGCTTCTTTTGCTTCTCCCGGTCCATTGACCACACAGCCCATAACTGCGACCTTAATGTCCAGTGGGATATCTGCAACCATCTCTTCAACCTGATTTGCAAGTCCGATCAGATCAATCTGGGTTCTTCCGCATGTCGGACAGGATACAACCTCAATTCCGCCTGTGCGAAGTCCCAGTGTCTTTAAAATAATCTTCGCTGTCTTGATCTCTTCTAGTGGTGATCCAGTCAGTGACACACGGATTGTATCTCCGATTCCCTGTCCCAGAATCAGTCCAAGACCTACTGAGGATTTTATATTACCTGCCAATAATGTTCCTGCCTCCGTAATTCCTACGTGTAATGGGTATGGGCATTTCTTGGCGATCAGTTCATGTGCCTTTACACACATCATAACATCAGAAGATTTGATACTGACTACAAGATTATTATATCCCATCTCCTCGATAAGCTGTATTTTGTCCAGGGCACTCTCTACAAGTCCCTCTGCAGTCACCCCATGATACTTCTCTACCAGATGCTTTTCCAGTGATCCACTATTCACACCAACACGAATTGGAACACCGTACTCTTTTGCTTTTTCAACAACAGCACGGACTCTCTGCTCATCTCCAATATTACCCGGATTAATACGAATCTTATCTGCCCCGTTCTCAATCGCTGCAATCGCCAGCTTATAATCAAAATGAATATCTGCAACGAGTGGAATATGAATCTGCTTCTTGATCTCACCAATTGCTTTCGCTGCATCCATATTCGGCACAGCGCAGCGGATGATCTCACAGCCGGCTTTCTCGAGAGCAAGAATCTGGGCAACAGTCGCCTCCACATCTTCCGTCTTCGTATTTGTCATTGACTGTATTCTGATCGGATTACCTCCTCCGATCGTAACATTTCCAATCTGAACTTCTTTCGTGTGATCTCTGTACATGATTTTTGCTCCTTCACATGCAGAAAACCTGCCACACGGCAGATTTTCTGATATTTTCGTTTTAGGTTTCTTTTGTCTGATACCTACTTTCTGATGAACGTGAACTGTTCCCCATATTCTCGTTCTGTAAGCGTCATCTGATTGCCATCTATGCTGTATGAAAAAGATGAATCCAGATCATCCAGTACATTCTCCAGATCTTCTTTTGTATATGCACCGTCCGCTTTCTCAACTGCCTTGTCAATCTGCTCCTCATCTTTTGTGATGGTAATAATCTTTGACTTCATATCTACGCTGTAATTCATCTCTACGGCTGCATCTGTATTCTCCGCAATATCCGTGATATCTACCTGAATCGTATCGTTCTTCTCAATCTTTAGCGCAATCGTTGCATCCTCACTTTCCCAGTTTCCTACTACTGGATTAGTCGTGAACATTCTCGTCAGCAGATATACTGCGATTAAAATGATCAGCGCTGAGGATACAAGGGTAACCACTCGCCATATCTTACTTCTTTTTGCCTCATCATTGCCTGCTATAATCATACTCTTATAATCCTCTCACTTCTCTTCTTTCTATAATGACGTTGAGGTCAAAAGCCCACAACTATGATACTTACGGATTGTTTCGTACGATGCACTCCCGGTGGTTTCAGACCTTTTGACCTTGGTATCTTTTATATAACTAAATTATAGATTCTTTTCCAGACAGTGTCAACGGGTATTCTCATGTTCCAGAACGGAACTTTTTCGCTACTTTTTGTTTACATCCGCCACACTTATCTTTTTTTCACATATCACTTGGTAAAATATACCAAAAATACAAAAGAAAGGAGACCTGGCAAGTGTCATTCGGTCAGAAGCTACGCAAATTACGCAAAAAATTTAATATGACTCAGAAAAATGTTGCTGACTGTATCCATGTCTCCCGCTCTGCTATTGCAGGTTACGAAAAAAAGGGCCGCCAGCCTTCTCATGAAAAGCTGACGGCAATCGCAGATTTATTCGAGGTCCCTGTTGATTATCTTCTGAATGACGAAGAGGATACTATCACCCTCTCTCCTTCCCGGCTTACAACCAATTCTGATGATGAGCTGAATCTTTTGCTTGCATACCGAAGCCTCTCCCGAAGCAGCAAACGTGATCTCAAAAAGTATATGAAACTTTTGAAAGAAAAAGATGCTTCAGAAAGCTCTTAATCTGCACTTATTATTTTTCTTTTTTTATTTTCTAACACTCTTCTGCAATTTTATAAATTAGATGCTCCGTATCTTCCCAGCCAATACAAGGATCTGTAATGGACTTTCCATATACCATATCAGGTCCGATATTCTGTCTTCCTTCTTCCAGATAACTTTCCACCATAACACCCTTGATCATATTTTTCAGATCCGGATTATATCTTCGTGTATGAAGCACTTCACTGACAATACGAAGCTGTTCTTTGTATTTTTTATTTGAATTAGAATGGTTCGCATCAACAATTGCTGCTGGATTTTTCAGCTCTTTCTTCTGATAAAGTTCAAATAATCGCAGGCAATCTTCATAATGATAATTTGGCTGGCATGTTCCATATTTGTCTACGCCTCCACGCAAAATCACATGTGCCAGATCATTTCCTGACGTCTGTACATCCATACCTCTGTAAATGAAACGATGTCCCATCTGGGCTGCCACTACAGAATTCAGCATCACCGACAGATCTCCACTGGTCGGATTCTTCATTCCGACAGGAATATCCATTCCACTTGCTGTCAGACGATGCTGCTGATTTTCCACAGAACGTGCACCGATTGCCTCATAAGATAAAATATCATCCAGATAGCTTCTGTTCTCCGGATATAACATCTCATCTGCTCCGGTCAGTCCGCTTTCTTCCATAGCACGGATATGCATATGACGGATTGCAATAATTCCCGCATAAAGATCCGGTGCCTTATCCGGATCCGGCTGATGGAGCATTCCTTTATATCCCTCGCCGGTCGTTCTTGGTTTATTTGTATAAATTCTTGGAATAATCATCAGTTTATCTTTTCCTTTTTCATTGACTTTTGCCAGACGATTCACATACTCACACACTGAATCTTCATTATCTGCAGAACACGGTCCGATAATGACTGCAAATTTGTCCGATTTTCCCGTAAAAATATCTCGAATCTCCTGATCTCTTTTTTTCTTTAACTCTGCAAGCTTTTCTGACAGAGGATATTCTTCCTTCAGTTCTGTCGGAGAAGGCAGTGTCGTATTGAATTTCATAGACATATTTTTTCTCCTTCTATGTTTCTTCTCTCTTATTCATTCAAGACTGCACTATCCTAAAATCTGTACTCCACCAAGAAGCACATAAGATATGAACCACATAATTACAGTTGCCATGCAGATTCCAATGATGACTGCCGGAAATGCTTTCTTAAATTTCACACCGAGAAGTGCGGCAATGAGTGAACCTGTCCAGGCTCCGGTTCCCGGAAGCGGAATACCAACAAATAATACAAGTCCCCAGAATTCATATTTTTCAATCTGGTCTTTTTTCTTCATTGCTTTTGCTTCCAGCTTATCTACCAGCGGTTTTAAATGTTTTGTTCCTTTCATCCAGTTAAAAATCGGTGTGATCAGAAGCAGGATAAACGGAACCGGTATAATATGCCCAAGAATACATAATGGAATCGCGTTCGCGACCGGCACTCCAAGAAGCGGTCCTGCTACAAGAAGCGCTCCACGAAGTTCCAGAATCGGAATCATGGAAATAATAAATACAATTGCCTCTTTCCCAACACTTCCACTGAGTGCATCAATAATTCCTTGTACTAATGACTGTGTCATACATCTCTCTCTATACTTTCTTATATATTTTGCACAAAAAAGCCTTTATTTTAGCCATCTGTGCAATGGTTAATTAAGTTACAAACAATGACAAGCTCTTAATAATGGGCGAAAACTGTATCATTTCTGGTTC
>ENA-OQKF01001347-OQKF01001347.1-human-gut-metagenome-genome-assembly--contig:-NODE-1347-length-11371-cov-4.045713_pt1 | contig 11371 bp, 7 predicted proteins | sample MGYA00242617_ERZ504784 | MGnify/ENA primary metagenome ERZ504784 (study PRJEB26092, sample SAMD00036364) | human gut metagenome | host: Homo sapiens | study: EMG produced TPA metagenomics assembly of... | reverse complement strand
TCCGGGTAAGCGGCATATAGTCTGTTGAATCTGCTGACAGGCGGGAATGAAATGGTAGAGAATTATGACGACATATCCTGTGAAGATGTGATTTACAGGTAGGATTACCGGGATTATATCAAAGAGTATTTTCAGGACTTTTCAAGTATTGCGGGCACGTATCATCCGGTCTGCATTGAGGCTATCGGCAGCCGGTATGCGGTGATGCATCTGGCAGGTGATACATCTATGCAGAACATACTTTCTGACTACAATATCAGCATGCTGCCGGCTTTATATGGTCTTCTGGGGACAGCCGGACTGGAAGAGAGCGGTATTTTATATTTTCACAGATCACCTTATCTGAATCTGAGAGGTTCAGGTGTGATGATCGGTGTCATTGATACCGGAATCGACTACAGGCATCAGGCATTTACCTATGAGGACCGTACAACGAAGATTTATTCCATATGGGATCAGACTATTCGTGACGGGGAGAGCCCCGAAGGCTTTATATATGGCACTGAATATACTTCAGAGCAGATCAACCGGGCATTGGCTGCAGAGAATAGTCTGGCTGTTGTGCCATCTCAAGATGAAAACGGGCATGGTAGTATGGTATATCGGACATTAGCCCAAACAGACACAGAGTTTTATATTGTAAAAGTTCTTAATGAATCTAATCAAGGAAATTCGTTGACTTTGTGTGAAGCATTAAAATGGCTTTTAAACATAGAGGTAAAACTTATTGTTATTTGTATTTCAACGAATAATCTGGAAATGGGACAAGAATATGAAAAGCTTATAAATAAGTTATCTATTCAAGGTAAGATATTATTTGCTTCATGGACAAATAATGGCAGGGATACGCTTTCTTATCCTGCAATCTTAAAAAATGTAATATCTGTTGGGAGAAAGAAGATGGATTCTAAATTCATTGAATGTGATTGGAAAAATAACATTCAATGTTTAATAAATATAGATATATCTTATATATGGATACCAGAAAAAGGTTTTAGATCATTTGGAGGAAATAGTCAAGCCACTGCTGATTTAGTAGCGATGGTATGTAAACGGATAGGATATGTTAGGGATATAAAAGAAATGAGAAAACGGATAGATGAACTTGACTATAATTACTATAGAATATATAGGGATTATGAATGTGAAACAGATCAAAGACTTTTATCTATAATCGAGAAATATTCTAAAACGTTTACTGCAGAAAGTGCTATGTGGGAGATATTTCCGACAATAGAAGAATTATCAGACTTTTTAGAGGAAATATGTACGATTTTTGAAATAAATAAGTATACAGTAATATTTAAGCGCTCAATGTTTGTAAGCATAAAAAAATTCTCGAATACAATTAATATAATTAAGAATGGAGAAAAGAAATATGAAAACTAAAAGAAAAATTAATACAATTATTTTGAGCATAATATTGATTTTGGGAATTTTACAACAAAGTATAAATGTATCCGCTGCAAAAATATCGGATTCTTATGAACATGTAGAAAAAATTACAACAAATCAAATGTTTGAACAAAGAGAGCCAAACTATTATGTTTATTTTTATAGTGAAAATTGTTCAGCCTGCAATTTTGTTAAGGATAAAGTGTTAAATTTCTCAAAAGAAAATAAAGTTTATTTTATAGATTATAGTTTATCCCACAATCATGTTGGTGCGTATGATTGGAATTCTTTACGTGAAAAATATAATAAAAAAGTAGGATATTTAGATGAGAATGAAGAGATAGTTTTTTTGCCAGGTGAATCATACGAAAAATATGAAAACCAAAAGAATATGTATGGAAAAAAAATTACATATAGCTATAGAATAATAGGAAATGATGTATATACGAACATTATGACTCCTGAAATTGATTATAGTAGTATAAATAATGTAGAAGAAATGGTTATTGCAGGAGTTCCTACTTTATTCTATATAGAAGATAAATGTATCAAAGAATTTTATTTTGATTCATTTGAAATCGATGAGTTTATTAAATAGCATTGTAAATTATGTAGATATGTATGATTGGATTAAATAAAAGGAGAACTAATTATATGAATATTATTGGGAAAAGATTATCGAAAATTTACGGAAGTGGAGAAGGTAGAGTAATTGCGTTAGATAAGGCTGATTTGAATATTTCATCTGGTGACTTTGTTTCTATTATGGGACCTTCTGGAAGCGGAAAGAGTACATTATTGCATTTACTTTCTGGTTTAGACAAACCTACGTCTGGTAATTTAACGTATGACGGAAAGGATATTTATACTTTTAGTGATAAGGAATTAGCTGCTTTTCGACGTAAAAGTATTGGATTTATTTTTCAACAATTCAATTTAATACCTGTTCTAACTGCTAGAGAGAATATTATTATGCCGATGCTTTTGGATCGAAAGCAACCAGATGAAAATTATGTAAGAGAAATAACAAGTTTGTTAGGTATTTATGAAAGATTAGATCATTTGCCACACGAACTTTCTGGAGGACAGCAACAACGTGTAGCAATTGCTCGGGCTTTGATTGCAAAGCCAGATATAATTTTTGCAGATGAACCCACAGGAAATTTGGATAGCACAAATGGCCGAGAGGTTATGGAACTACTTCAGAATGTATGGAAAGAAATGGGAAAGACGCTTGTTGTGATTACTCATGATAAGAGCATTGCTCAAATGGCATCTCGACAGTTTCAGATTATTGACGGAGTTCTTTCGGAGGTGATAAAAGAATGAAATCCTATCGGACATTAGCAATTAAAGAGTTACTATCGCAAAAAGTTACTTCTATTCTTATTTTGCTTGCAGTTATTTTATCTACAATGATGACAACAATTGTAGGTCAATCAATAGGTGCTCTTGCTGCTATGCGAGAGCAGCAGGCAATTATGATTGGAGGGAAGCGATACGCAACTTTTTTGCAAATGGATGCAGAACAGTTGCATGCACTTCGAAAAGATCAAAGGCTTTCTTATATAGGAGCGTCTATTTATATAGGAAGTATGAAACTAACACCGGCTTTAAATCTTGGTCTTACAGAATATTTGGGCGATAATGCTTCCATTTATCCTGCAAATACAAGTATTGAGGAGGGGCGTTTACCTCAAAAACCAATGGAAATAGCTTTATCAAAAGATACATTACAATATCTTGGTATCGAAAAACATATTGGTGATAAAATCACACTCTCCTTGGAGAAATCACTTCGTCATAATATTGCTGATAGCTATACATATACAGCAGAATTTGTGCTTACAGGAATTTTAAAGAACAATTATTTAGGATACACAAGTGGTATGATTACTGGAATTGTTGGTGAAGGAAGTGCAAAGAATGTTCTTCCTAGTTCTCACGTATATTATAATGTTGATATACGGACTGTTGATAAGGGTAAATTCCAGACGATTGTAGACGATATTAATGAGCAATTTCAAATTCATGAACTAGACACTAGCTATAATGTAGTATATTTGAATGCATTGGGGATTTCTTACAATGCCGATTCTGAAGATAGTAATGATACAGGTTTTTCTTTTATGATGCTGGCCGGTATATTGGTTGCTGGTTTGGTACTGTTAGCAGCAGGACTTGTTATTTATAATATTTTGAAAATATCTGTCTCTAAACGAGTTAAAAGTTATGGAATACTTCGTGCAATTGGAGGGGAAAAAGGTCAGCTTTATCAAATTGTAGTAATAGAAGTAATTCTATTATGTTTGCTAGGTATACCTATTGGTATAGCATTAGGTTCTGTGAGTGCCAAAGGTATTTTGACTGCATCTACTACACTAATTTCACCAGAGGTTTTTTTAGTTGAAAACGCTTCAGAACTTAAAAGACTGATTGCAGAGAATAGTTCATTAAAAGGATTTTATTTACTTGTTAGTGGTGTTATTACGTTGGTATTTGCGCTTATTGCTACATTGCCAGCAGCACGATATGCTGCAAAAGTATCACCTGTTCTAGCAATGTCGGGAACAAGTTTAAAGATTCGTCGTAAGAAACGTAAAAAAAAGGTGATTCGTAACTTTGAGTCCTATTATGCTCGCTTGAATTTAAAACGTAATAAGGGAAGAACAGTTATTACAATTCTATCCCTTGTTATGAGTATCACAGTATTTATTGCCTTACAGGGATTTTCTTCAATATTAAATGTGGCCAGTGGTCTTCAAGATAGTCATCTGGGAGATTATCAAATCACAAATGAAACAGTTGGTTTTACTACTGAAAACTTACATGAGTTACTGGAAAATTCCGACGTAAAAAATGTGGCAGCTATTCAGTTTTCGCTTTATGAACAAAATTTAGATGGAAGATTTGATGAAATTGATGTTAGCTTTCATTTGAAACCAAGTGAAACTTTACAGATTGTCGGAATAAATGATGAATATTGGGATTATTTTATGGGAACGGAGTTAAAAGAAGAGCAGCTTGAGCTATTAAAATCAGGAAATGCTTGTGTAGTGCGTAACCCTATTTCTGTTAGTTATGGTGAAGAACAGTTAGAAACTACAAGTATAGAAGTGGGTACAACAATTAATGTTGCAGGAACATCGTTGAAAGTTATAAATACGTTGGATGGCTATGAGGGCTATCTTGGAATCGGTAATAGTGGTTTTACAAATGGTATTCAAGTGATTGTAGATGATAGTATTTATTCACAGTTAACTGGTAAAAACACGTATTCAGAATTTTTACCTACTTTGAATAAAAATGCCGATAGGAGAAGTTTTGATAAGTTTGTTGAGGCATTTTGTGGGAAAATACCAGGAAGTACTTTCCTATCATACGAGGAAACTGAACAGCAATTAAAAGAGAGTTTTGCTCAAATTCAGATGTTAGCTTGGGGATTAATCTTTTTCATAGGTCTGATTGGTATTCTCAATATTATTAATACAGTTTATACCAATATTCATACTAGGGTTACAGAAATAGGTATGCAACGTGCTATTGGTATGAGTGCAACAAGTCTTTATAAAATCTTTTTGTGGGAGGGTGCATACTATGGTATTTTTGCATCTATAATAGGTGGCTTTTTGGGGTATGTTTGTACTATCTTCATTGGAGCAGCAACTAGTGGATCTATTCAATGGGTTTCAGTCCCTATTATTTCAATTATACAGGCGACAGTGTTAGCCGTTGTTGCTTGTCTGGTTGCGACATCTATTCCTTTACGGAAAATTACTAAGATGAGTATAGTAGATTCTATAGAGTCAGTAGAATAGAAAAAATATTGTAATATTATTGTATCTATTTTGGACAGGAAAGTAAAGAATACTAACCTGTCCATTTTTCTATAATCATGACATGATGGAATCTTTATCTAAAGGAACCATGCCAGAGTCGGGGGAATCTTCTATAAAATTTTCCTGAAAGAAATCCTCCATAAAATCATCGGGAGTAGGTTCCTGATAAACGGGTTCGGATGTAAAATGTGGTTTCTGTTTTGCTATTGACGCAGAAGATGAACGGCGTTTCCTTTTGGCTGATCCGGGTGAGGGCTGTGGTCGATACTCTGTTTCTTCCGAAGACCCATTTTTGCGCCATTCAGGTATGTGTTCCGATGCTTTTCTTGGTGTCAGCTTTTTGGCATCTGGATGCAGGGTATAATCGTACTTTTCTACTTTTAGGACTTTTTGCCCACGTAGGATAACCAAAGCAGTATCAAGCGGGAGCCGCAAGATTTCATCTGGTGTTAAGAGTTTTCGTTTGCCGATAGATTTTGTCTGCCGGTATTCCGGTGTATAGTCGGATACCCGCCAGCTATTGAGCTGCTTGGCTTCGCTGCTTACCCCTACGGTCACATCGCCGCTGCGGTTGCTGATAAAGGTAGCAGTAACTTCATCTGTGCAGCCCACAAAGAGCTGGGTATCACAGTTGCCAATGATTTCCTGCCATTGGTTATAAGGATAGCGGTTCTGCATCTGGGGCAAATTCTGAAAGATGCAGGAAATGCTGAGATTCCGGCTTCGGATTACACTGATTTTCTTATTCAGTTCCAGGATAGCTCCGGTGTTTGCAAGCTCATCAGCCAGTATATGTACAGCAACAGGAAGTTTTCCTTCTTCTCCATACTTATCTGCATAACGGACCAGTTTGATGAAGATGAAGGTCATAAACAGGGAAGATAAAAAATCGAAGGTGCTGTCCTGGTCTGAGGTAATGCAAAAGTAAGCACATTTCTGTTTCCCTGGAAGTGTCAGATCAATCTCATCATAAGAGGTAATCTGCCGAATGAGTTTATTCTGAAATACCTGAAGTCTGGCACCCAATCCCATAATAACTCCGCTTCGCACGGTATCACTGGCTTGTTTGTAGATGCAGTAAGGAACTTTTGCTGGATGGGACACTGGGAGCAGATCAAAAAGACTGTTCAGCTCCTTTTCGGAACTCATGGTCAGCAGCTTATAAACCTGTCCAATATTTCTGGCTTCCGGCGGAAAGCCCTGATCTACATAGAGAACCAGGGCTTTTAGCAGGTTCATCTCCGCATTATCCCAGAAATGATCTCCTTTTCCGGAACCTGTATTCTGGATAATGACATCTGCAAATACCTGAGCCATCGTTTCTTGTCCATTGATTTCACCCAGACAATTCCAACTATCCGAGTTTTCCGGATTGACCAGATTAAATGCTTTTACTACATAGCCCTCATTTTCCAGATAAGCAGACATGCTTTCATAGAGTTCGCTTTTGGGATCGGTAATGATTAAACTTTCCCCGGAAGCGTTGTTGCCTTCCTGCCCTCTGGCGACACACTGGAAAATCATATTCCTGGCAAATGCCCTGGATTTCATGGAACCGCTGGCACCATACACGGCGATATTTTTATTCATTCGTGTTTGATATGGAAGACATACGGCTTTGCCATTTAATTTTCCTAAAATGGTTCCTTTATTTTTCTTGACATCTCCGGTCAGTTCCAAAACTTTCATCATTTCATCTGGAGTCATGAATCCGGATGTACCGTAGGTTCCTTTTGTAGAGTAATTTAAGTTCCGGTCATGGTCACTAATTTCCCCGTTTCTGTCATATCCCATACGCATAAGTAAAAAAGTAAGAAGCCCAAAGAGAACCAGGCAAAGAAAAATCCCATACAAATTGTATGGGAAATCGGTAAGGGCGGTATGAAAGCAGACCAATGGGTGTAAAGAAGCTGCTTGCGGATAGGTTCCGTTGCCGGCAAAGTTTCCGGCAGAAGTCCATTCCTGATAGTTTTTAATAAATTGTGCTGCGTATCCTCCGGCATACAGAGTGCAGACGCTTATGGGAAGCAAAAACAGGAACTTCCACCATTTACGGTTCATTGAAAAACCTCCTTTTAAACTTTTGAAAATCAATGCTGGAGAAGTGTATATCTGCAGTTAGGTATTTTTTCAGGCAGGGAAGCTGCAAATTACGCTCAAACGGAATGCCAGTTCCGCTACTGCGGAACGGCTATTCCATTTTTAACGGTACGAAGTACCGCTAGATGATATCATTCTGTTTCACGCATATTTATACCGTTCATTTCCAGACGATATGTATGATGTTTATCTGTGATTCGTGTAAGGCACGCATCAGCGTAGGTATTATCAGCAAACATATCAAACCATGTACTGACTGGAAACTGTGAGATGACTACAGTTGATTTTCTTCCATCCCTGGTGTCAAGGACTTCAAAAAGATCCCGGCATTTATCAAGATCGAGATCCATAAGGCCAAAATCATCGATCACAAGAAGATCCAGCTTGGTCAGCTTATTCAGGTAATCCAGATTTGTAGATTTGATACGTGCCTGTTCCATTTCGCTCATAAGAGTGTTCGCTTTTATATACTTTACACTCTTAGACTGCTTCATTGCAGTTACACAAAAAGCATTGATTAGATAAGTTTTTCCACTGGCAGAAGATCCTGTTACAATGAGATTCTTTCCTTCCTCTATCCAATGGCAGGTACTCAGTCGTTCTATTGTCTGGGTATCAAGCTGACGTTCTGGACGGTAAATAGTTTCGTCAAGATCCGCCGCCGGGTATCGCAGATGCGCTTCTTTCATCAGACGATTAAAACGTTTCTCTGCCCGCGCCTGCCACTCTGCATCAACCATTGCTGTTATGCGTTCCATAAAAGTGTTCAGATCTGCATTAGGATCTTTCAACTGTTCTTCCAGGATATGTGCCATTTCTGGAACACGGAAACTCTTCAGACGCATAATCAGAGCCTGTTCCTGAGGTGTTAATGTAATGTCATGGGATGAACTCATTTGTATGCCTCCTTTCCACGGATGTTTGTATGGGAAGGAAGTTTTCCGGTTCCGTTTATAGCACTGCTGGAATGATTATTCTGAACCATGCTAAGTACTTTCTTGAAATAAGAATACTTGCAGGCATTGGCTTCTACGCATTTCTCAGCAGCCTCCTGAACCAGCCTGTGAGGAACATCTTTACAGGAATGGAGTACACCGGCACAGCTGTTGTATGCCTGTTCCTCATGCTTGGAACTGCGGAGTATCCTGTCAATAAGAGTTACCATAGATTCTCCATAAACAGATGCCCATCGTCTGTAATAAGCTCCGTCATGTGCATTCACTTCTTTGTAATATAGGTGTTCTGGAGGCATATGACTGTCATCTGTAATGTAAAGAGGAAAATCACGGTAAGATCTTGGATGGCGGCAGATCAGCCGGTTATACTCATCACAGATCCGTATCTCTGTCATTGTAGCCTTAAGAATTGCAGGCTTCCCTTTATAGGTATACAATACAGAATAGTAGTGGGCATCATACTCAAGGTGGTAATTATCTGGAACTTTAAGAAAGTATTTATAATCACAAAGTGTATAACTTTCGCCTGGAAGCTGGTTCATACGCGGTTTGTCGTACTTTTCGAATCCATTCATGCGGGATTTCCGAATGTCAGATTTTTTCTGGAAAGGACGCTGGTTGATGTCCGCTACGATCTTTTTGACCGCAGCATTCAGAGCTTCCAGAGAGGTATAAGTATCTTTCTTTAATTCTTCTACCAGATGCGTCTCCAAGAAACGCACATGATTTTCAACTGTTGGTTTGCCTTTCGGTTTCCTTGGTGGTGGCGGCAGAATGATCGTATCATAAAAAGTTTCCAGATCTGAAAAAGCTGACTGCAGCACAAGTTCATCTTTACTATGCCTGGTAACAGCTGTTCTCAGATTGTCCGGGACAAGATATTTAGGAACTGCCCCATAATAAGACAGTGCATGTACTGTGCCGGTAATAAAATGTGGAAGTTTTTCATCCGGAAAGATCTCTGCATAAACAAGGCTGCTAAAACCAAGTGTAGTTGTAAAAATGTGAACTTTCCGAAGTTCGTCAGTTGTTGTATCCAATAGTAGTTCCGGCTGGTCGCCTACCCAGTCAATATACATCTTTTCACCAGGGATTCGTTCCACAGGCATAGATGTTTTTGAAGTACCATAAGTATCTACCATAAAATCACGATACAGCTTATAAAACTGAGCAAGCTGGTAACCGTTAGGATGCTCTTTTTTATAATCAATCCATAGAAAACTCAAGTCAGCATGTTTTCCCATTTGGATCATCTGCTCATGTATTTTTTCAAAATCAGGCAGTGGAATATCCTTATGTCGAAGGTTTTCTTTTGGATAGATGAGATCAACCACCTTTGAGGCTGGCATTTGTCGAAGATCATCCAATGATAAGCCTGAATCCTTGTAGCGGTTCATGATTAATGCAATCCCGCTCCGTCCGATCCGGTAACGTTTTTGTACAGAGTCATAACTGACTTTACTGAGCCGAAGTCCTATGACTCCAAGAATAGTATTGTAGTCGTGCATAATAGTTCCTCCTTTGCACTGTGATGAATAATAGTTACATCACAATAATAAAGGAAAAACGTACCGTTTTGAGCAGAAAACGCGTACCACTAAATCAGAATGAATGTACCGCCGATTTCGGAATAGGCGTACCGTTCGAGCAGAATTTGCAAGGGAAGCTGAAAGTCAAAGCAAATCAGGTTCCCGGATAGCCCATATACATTTAATCCAGTATTGAAGCGGTTGATACGCTGCATGTCAAAATCATACGCAAGCAAAATAGGATTTTCCTGGCTGTCTATTCCATCATGTTCAATTGGCAGATCCTCACGCTGGGGAAAACAGTCGGACAGTAGTAGCTGATTGAGCTGCATCATACGCTGGGGTTGTACCAATAAACGGAGCAGGTATTCTCCGTAGCTGTTATTGGGCAGGAAATAGAAGTGTTCATACGAAGTATCCAGCATGAACAGTGTTTTTTTGTATCCACCGGTACTGGTAAGGAGCCGGAAAGCCATATCCATATCACTGCCAGTCATGATGGCATAAACAGTAGGCGGGCCATGGTAAGGAAGTCCTTGAAGATAGTGCTGCAAAAAAGCATTGAGTCGGACTTCCGTTTTGTATTCCCATTTTAGAAGTGTATTTCCGGTATTATAAACAGCATAGACACAGTGAGGAGCCATCAGGATTCCTATACAACGGGAATTTTTGATTTTTGTAGTGGCTGCTCCAAGAGTTTTTATTTCCCTGGAAGAGTAAAACAGAGGAAGGCTTCGCACAGGAAACGTAGCCGCTTCGCCGGATTCAGAGAAAAGCAGGGGCTTTTCGTCTGGAAAGAATGGGATTCCGGCATGAGAAAGCGTCAAATAGGTTTCTGCTTTTTGATGAAGTCGCAGCCGTCTTGGTAATTCGCTACGTATGAGGTTGGTTTCTGCATTTCCGGTTAAATAGTTTTGGAAACGACAGGAATTTTGCGAAAGCAGCAGTTCTTTTGCCCGTTTGGTAAGGCGATAACCTCGTAGGCCATCTTTATAGTGTGTTCTTATGAGCTTACTCTGCTTTAAATCTGTAACCACCTTCTCTGCATAGGAATCACTCTCAATCAATCTGTTAAGCTGTCCGGAAGGGAATTCCCCACATAGTCCAACCATTTCCAAAAGCTGATATTTTATAGAATCGGATTTTATCAAATAAGCATCACCTCAGTTCGATTTTTACCTATGACAGCCTATACTTGGGTAAAGTAAGGGCGGTATTAAGCATAAAAAATGCAAAGAATATGGCTTCTTTGCAGAAAAATTACCTATATCGGAAAAAGAAAGAAAAATATCAGGAAATTTCCGATATGGTTTTGATAGACGATTTTCTATTTTTCAGCCAGCCAGGAAAGATTTCCGGTTCCATTACAAAGATAACGGTGTGATCGTAATTCCCCAGTTCTGTAGTGTGATAGGAGTCGCAAAAGAGTCCCGTATCATCAACCAGAACATAGGAAGCGATAGTATCTAAAATCTGTTTGAACTCCAAATTATCGTAATCACGTATCCGTTGTAAAGAAAGGCTCTGGTCATAAATTTGACTGAAACAGACC
>ENA-OQKF01001345-OQKF01001345.1-human-gut-metagenome-genome-assembly--contig:-NODE-1345-length-11379-cov-3.436011_pt1 | contig 11379 bp, 7 predicted proteins | sample MGYA00242617_ERZ504784 | MGnify/ENA primary metagenome ERZ504784 (study PRJEB26092, sample SAMD00036364) | human gut metagenome | host: Homo sapiens | study: EMG produced TPA metagenomics assembly of... | reverse complement strand
ACACCAGCTGGCAATAAAACAAAAAGAACAGGAAATAAAAGAAGCAAGAGAAATGAAAGAACTGTCCAAGGAATACAAGGTGCCATTTGTGATCAATGATAATATAGAAGTGGCTTTGGCAGTTGATGCTGATGGAGTTCATATCGGGCAAAATGACATGTCAGTAGAAGAGGCAAGAAAATTATTAGGAGAAGATAAGATCATTGGGGTTTCTGCGCACAATGTAGAGGAAGCAATAAAAGCACAAAAAGGCGGTGCAGACTATTTGGGAGTTGGTGCAGTTTGTGCAACCTCAACCAAGCAAGATGCCAATGTTGTCTCTAAGGAAGACATTAAAAAAATCTGTCATACAGTAGAGATTCCAGTGGTAGCGATCGGCGGGATCAAAAAAGAAAATATCAAGACACTAGAAGGAACGGATGTTGATGGAGTGGCAGTTGTTTCAGCAATCTTTGCTGCAAAGGACATTAAAAAAGATACAAAACAGCTGAGAAGCCTCGTAGAGGAGATGAAGCAGAAATAGAACAAAACACGCGGAGTTTATGAAAATAAGAATTGCAATATTTTAAATCCGTGATATACTAGATAATTGTGTGATAAAAAAGAGTGTACTAAAAAGATAATTAGGAGGAATACCAATGTTAAATATGATTGCCGGAAGTGTTTTACCAATCACGGCATTTATCGGAGTATTTTTTGCATTTGCTGCAACCTGTATCCTGACATCCTTTTTAAATGATTGGCTGCCAAGAGATATGGGAAGAGAATTTGCACATAATGGAAAGTTATCCGCAGGAAAACCAAGAGGTGCAGGGATCATTTTTATTTCTGTATTTTGTATCGCAGCATTGTTGTTTGGCGAGATGTCTGTGGAGATGTTTATTTATCTTGTTCTTGTTTTTGTTGAAATGTTAACAGGATTTATGGATGATGCAGCAGATGAGCCATGGGGAGAATACAAAAAAGGAATTCTTGACTTTCTGGTAGCAGCAGTTGCAGCACTTAACTATATTCATTTTAATTCTACTTATGTAGAGCTTGCAACGATCGGCGTGAAATTCTATATTCCACCAGTGTTGTTCTTTATTCTTACGATCATTCTTGTATGGGCAGCGATCAATGTAACAAACTGCTCTGATGGAGTCGATGGACTATCTGGAACATTAACGATCATTACACTGGTAACGATCTATGTGATCGATCAGATCCGTGGAAATGAAACACAGTTTCCATATATTATTTTATTGTTTGTTGTATGTATTCTTGGATATTTATGGTACAATGCAACACCAAGCCGTTTGATGATGGGAGATGCAGGAAGCCGTGCCATGGGAATTTTTATCAGTTTGGCAGTGCTTAAGACAGGAAGTCCTTTCTTGTTCTTATTAGTTGCATTGATTCTGATCCTGGATGGTGGATTAGGACTTGTGAAAGTAGCATTACTTAGATTCTTAAAGATACATATTTTTGCGAATACAACGATGCCGTTACATGATCACGTTCGTAAGAAAATCGGTTGGTCTAATACACAGACTGTTTTCAGATTTGCGATCATTCAGATCGTTATTTCAATTGCAACAGTATATATGATCCTTATTTAGAATAAATAAAATATATAGGGTGCAGAGCCTTGGTGTCTGCACCTTTTTAACGTTTTACTTCCATAAAGTGTAGAAGTATGTTATAATAACTAGAAAAATGCATTGCAGGAGGACAGATACATGATTCAATTATTTTCAGAAGGTGCATATCTGGTAGACGGAACAACTTTGGTAAAAGAATCTGAAGCCGAAGCATTAAAGCAGCTTACAGGTGAAGTGGTATCCAAGGAAGAAGCTTCTAAGAACACCATAGCATATGGTATTTTAAGAGACCACAATACATCTGGTAACATGGAGAAACTTCAGATTAAATTCGATAAATTAACATCTCATGATATTACGTTTGTTGGAATTATCCAGACAGCAAGAGCATCAGGAATCGAGAAATTCCCGGTACCATATGTATTGACAAACTGTCATAATAGTCTGTGTGCTGTTGGGGGAACCATCAACGAAGATGATCATATGTTTGGTTTAACAGCTGCAAAGAAATATGGTGGAGTTTATGTACCACCTCATCAGGCAGTGATCCATCAGTTCGCAAGAGAAATGTTAGCTGGCGGTGGAAAGATGATCCTTGGATCAGACAGCCATACACGTTATGGAGCACTTGGAACCATGGCAATGGGAGAAGGTGGACCAGAGCTTGTAAAACAGCTTCTTAACAGAACTTATGATATCAATATGCCAGGCGTGATCGGAATTTATTTAAAAGGAAAACCAGTCAAAGGTGTCGGACCACAGGATGTTGCACTGGCGATCATCGGAGCAGTCTTTGAAAAAGGCTATGTAAACAATAAAGTTATGGAATTTGTTGGACCTGGTGTATCTAATTTAAGTGCAGATTTCAGAATCGGTGTCGATGTTATGACAACAGAGACAACTTGCCTGTCTTCTATCTGGAGAACAGATGATAAGATCAAGGAATTTTACGAGATTCATGGAAGGTCTGAAGACTTTAAGGAATTGAATCCTGGAAAAGTAGCATATTATGATGGAATCGTGGAAGTAGATTTAGATAAGATCAAACCAATGATCGCTATGCCATTCCATCCAAGTAATACATACACGATCGAAGAGGTGAATGCAAACCTTGACGATATTCTTGCGGATGTAGAAAAACGTGCATTAGTAAGTTTAGATGGTGCAGTTGACTATTCTTTAAGAGATAAAGTCCACGATGGAAAACTTTATGTAGATCAGGGAATCATTGCAGGATGTGCAGGTGGTGGATATGAAAATATCTGTGCAGCGGCTAATATCTTAAAAGGAGCAAGTAGTGGTTCTGATGAATTTACATTAAGCGTATATCCTGCAAGTACACCAATTTATATGGAACTTGTGAAGAATGGAGCAGTTGCAGATCTGATGCAGACAGGTGCGATCGTTAAGACAGCATTCTGTGGACCATGTTTTGGTGCTGGAGATACACCTGCAAATAATGCGTTTAGTATTCGTCATTCAACAAGAAACTTCCCGAACCGTGAAGGTTCTAAACTTCAGAATGGCCAGATTTCTTCCGTTGCATTAATGGATGCACGTTCTATCGCAGCAACAGCAGCGAATAAAGGATATTTAACACCGGCAACGGATGTAGAAGCAAGTGATTTTATTCCAAAATATCACTTTGACAAGACAATTTATGATAATCGTGTATTTGACAGCAAGGGTGTTGCAGATCCATCAGTAGAGATTCAGTTTGGACCAAACATCAAAGATTGGCCAGAGATGTCTGCACTTCCACAGAACATGTTATTAAAAGTTGTATCAGAGATTCATGATCCTGTTACAACAACAGATGAATTGATTCCATCTGGAGAAACTTCATCTTATCGTTCTAATCCATTAGGACTTGCAGAATTTGCGTTATCAAGAAAAGACCCTGCATATGTAGGACTTGCAAAAGAAGTACAGAAAGCACAGAAAGCGATCGAAGCTGGAGAAGATGCAGCGGAAGCATTCCCAGAAGTTAAAGATATCCTGGAGACAGTCAAAGAATCTTACGCGGATGTAACTCAGGATAATTTAGGAATCGGAAGCACGATCTTTGCAGTGAAACCAGGAGATGGTTCTGCACGTGAACAGGCGGCTTCTTGCCAGAAAGTATTAGGTGGATGGGCAAATATCGCAAACGAATATGCGACAAAGAGATACCGTTCAAACCTGATCAACTGGGGAATGCTTCCATTTACGATTGATAAAGGAGAACTTCCATTTAAGAACAAAGATTACATTTTTGTTCCAGATGTCCGCAAAGCAGTGGAAGACAAGCTTACAAAGATTCCAGCATATGTGGTAAATGAAGGAATGAAAGAGATCACATTAACACTAGGTGAATTAACAGATGATGAGAGAGAGATCATCTTAAAAGGATGCCTCATCAATTATTACAGAGATTAAAGATTAAGGAGTAAATATACATGACAGGTACATTTTGGGCGATTCTTCCGCCAGTGATTGCAATTGTTTTAGCATTAATAACCAAGGAGGTATATTTATCGCTGATGATCGGAATTGCATCGGGGGCCCTGATGTATCATAATTTTCATCTGATCAAAGCAATGGATACCATTTTTGCGATCATGGGAGAGAAAATTGGAGCTAATTGCGATATTTTGATATTTTTAGTATTATTAGGAATTCTGGTAGCACTGATCACCAAATCAGGTGCTTCTAGAGCCTATGGAAAATGGGCAGCAAAAGCGATCCGCACAAAGAGACAGGCACTTTTTGCAACGATCTGTCTTGGAGTTGTGATCTTTGTTGATGATTATTTTAACTGTCTGACAGTTGGAACGGTTATGCGCCCTGTGACAGATAAACATAATGTTACAAGAGCAAAATTGGCTTATGTGATCGATGCAACTGCAGCTCCCGTATGTATTATTGCGCCAATCTCAAGCTGGGCAACAGCTGTAGGATAATCTCTTCCAACAGGATGCAATATTGATGGATTTACCTTATTTTTGATAGCGATTCCATTTAACGGTAATACATTGCTCACAATTGTATTTTTGGCATTTTTGATCATTACGAATATTGATTATTCAAAGATGAAACAATATGAATTAAATGCACATTTAGAAGAGATTGTTGAAGATGAAGAAGAAGTACCAATCGTTGGACATGGAAAGGTAAAAGATCTGATCTTGCCGATTTTATTTTTGATCGCTTCTTGTATTGGATTTATGTTGTACACAGGAGGCTTTTTCAAAGGGGTTCCGCTTGCAGAGGCCTTTGCTAATTGCTCCAGTGCGAGAAGTTTGGTATTAGGATCATTTTTAACACTGATCTTTACATTTATTTTGTATATTCCAAGAAAAGTTCTTGAATTTGTAGATTTCTGTGGAAGCTTTGCACAGGGATTTAAAGCAATGACATCAGCGATCATGATCCTTTGTCTTGCATGGACATTATCAGGTGTTTGTGGAGCAGAGTATTTAAATATTCAGGGATTTGTTAAAGCAGCTGTTGGTGGAAGTACAATGGCGATCGCTGTGATGCCGGTTATCTTCTTCCTGATTTCATTAGGACTTGCATTTGCAACAGGAACATCATGGGGAACATTTGGAATTTTGATTCCAATTTCTGTTACGATCTTAAGTGCTAATTATATGATGATGTCAGTTTGTGTAGGAGCGATTCTTGCAGGAGCTGTTTGTGGAGATCATATTTCACCGATTTCTGATACAACGATTCTTTCGTCTGCGGGAGCGCAGTGTAGGCACATAGACCACGTGGCAACACAGATGCCATATGCATTAACAGTGGCACTTTGTGCAAGTGTTGGATATATTTTGTCAGGAATTACAGGAAATGGATATATTGGACTTGCAGGAGCAGCAATAAGCCTTGCACTTGCTATGATGATCATTGTTATAACGGCAAAACGAGGAAGATAAGATGGATAATTTCTTTATGTACAAAAAAGCAGTCAGAGCAATGGATGAGATCAACCGTGTTATGGAAGGAAAAGGTCATACGGTGCATCAGATCATGACAGCGATCCTTGCAGGAGGACATATCTTGATCGAGGATATTCCAGGTGTAGGAAAGACAACACTTGCATTAGCCTTTTCAAAGGTATTGGGACTGGATTATCAAAGGATTCAGTTTACTCCGGATATCATGCCAACGGATATTGCAGGATTTTCTATCTATCATCAGGGTAGTGAAGAATTTGAATTCAAAGAAGGAGCAGCGATGACGAATCTTTTGCTGGCGGATGAGATTAACCGAACCTCACCGAAGACACAGTCGGCACTTCTAGAAGCAATGGAAGAAGGACAGATCACGGTAGATGGTATTACGAGAGATCTTCCAGATCCGTATATCGTTATTGCAACGCAGAATCCTTTTGGTTCTATTGGAACACACTCGCTTCCAGAATCACAGTTAGACCGATTTATGATCCGGACATCTCTTGGATATCCGGATATGGAGAGTGAGATCAAGATGTTAGCACAAGGAAGCGTGGATATGACGACCTCTGGGATCGAAGAACAGATCTCGGTGGAAGAATTGCGAAAAGCAAGAGAAGAAGCTGCACGATTATTTGTGCATGAAGATATTTTAAGATATATTGTCGAGATTGCGAATGAGACAAGAAGATCCAGAGACTTAGAACTTGGAATCAGTCCAAGAGGAACGATTGCACTTTTATCGATGGCAAAAGCAAATGCATATCTTGAGGGACGTGATTATGTAATACCACAGGATGTGAAAGATGTTTTCTTTGAAACTATCGAGCATAGGGTGATCAGAAGCAAGGAAGCGAAGGTTCAGAGGAAAACGAAAGAAGAGATTTTAAAAGCGATTCTTTATAAGATACCACTTCCAAAAGGAAATCAGAAAGGATAAAGATGTATTTTTTTGTCATAATATTTGCGCTTATATATTGGATCATTTATGGAAATTTCATTGGAGGGTGCCTTATGGCATCCTTATTTGTTGTGCTGGCTTATTCTGTCTGCAGGTGTCAGTCAGAACAAAAACAGATGATATTAACCATAGAAATGGATTCATTAGTACTTACAGAAGGCGATGAAGCAGAGATACGATTGAGGATTCATGGAATTACATCAAAGATAAACAGCTATACATTCCGATTGGAATATGAAATGACATCCAAGTTTCGAAAACAAAGAATACGAAAGAAGAAAAATATCGTATGGAATCCACAAGAAGGAGATTCGATCACACTGTCTGAAATGATCACGGAATGTGACAGTTATCATATTCAGATTTGTTCAGTTTCGTGGGAAGATCTTACAGGAATGTATAAAGTAAAAAAAGAATTTAACAAACAAATATCTTTTCTTGTTATGCCAAAACGATATGAAATGGGATTTATGCAGGAAAAGATCGCAAGAAGAGATCTTATGGAACAAGGTTTTGAATACGATGGAGTCAGGAAATATCAGGAAGGAGACCGGATTTCAAGAGTTCATTGGAACCTCTATGCTGCGACAGGTGGACTTTGGGTGAGAAAAAATGAAGAAGAGGAAGAAGAACGCGTGAAGATCGGATTATCGTTGGATGATATAGAAAAAGACCGTATTTCTGATTATATGGCAGCTTTTTATTCTATTTCTTTCTTTTTGAAATCGCAGGGAGTTATACAGGAAATCTATTATGGGGAGCATAAATATCTGCTTTGCCATATAGAACAATATGAAGAATTGTTTACGGATATTTTTTGTGGAAAATATGAATTGTCATCGGATCCGATGGAGCATCTTTATAAGATTCCACTTTGTGAAAAGGGACAAGATCTGCAGAAATTTTTATATGATATGGAGTTATAATGTGTGGATATAAAAAAATAAAAATTGAATATATCATGATGGCAGTGGCTTTTGCATCTGTTGTATGGAGTATATTTGCTGGATTTCGGATTTCAAGGTTTCAGTGGCTTTTTGTGATGGGAAGTGTCATTTGGTTTCTCGGAATGTGTAGATTGCTTGATCAGAATAAGAGAAATATTGTAGTCATGGTTGTGATATGTATCATATACTGCATGCTTGCACGCAGACAGCTGATCAATGGATTTCAGATCATCAATAATAAGATGGCAGAAGCATTGAATCAGAGTATGGATCTTGGATTTTATTATTACATTTCGGTGACGTTAGAACATAGTCGAAGGGACAGCGTACTGGCAGTTTTGTTTTTTGTGCTGGTGGCAGGAATTGTGCTTGGAATATTAAGATGTCGTCCATTGACTTTGTTTCTTACAACCGGTCTTATGGAAATGGCCGTTTTAATGATCGCGCCATATGGAATTTCAGCAGCGTTTTTCTTGTTTTTAGGTTCATGGATTGTTTATTTTAGTATACGAAAAGGAAAAAAAGGATTTGCGGCAGGATTGTATATTATGTTTCTGGCTGCCGCAGTACCTTTGTTTTTTTATGATCAGACGAATGTACCTACAGATACGATGATAAAACGAAATATTCTGATACAGATCAGGAAATGGACACAGGGAAAAGGCTATCTTGCAGTCGGAGGAATTGGGAATGGAAAGCTTCGAAGTGTAGGAGAAGTTTCTCCAAAAGGAGAAAAATTATTTCTGGTGTATGCCCCGGAAAATGCAGATCTGTATCTGAAGGGATTTGTTAGTGGCAGATATAAAGATGGAGAATGGACAAAGGAAAAGAAAAATACCCTGGTCTACGGTGGAGAAATGGCACAGGAACTGCCATATTTATTTCCAGATCTCTCTATGCAGGATTTTGCTGTTTATCAGAAAGGATATATTCAGACACCAAAAGATATTGCATTTTCTGAAAAGAGAGAAATAAAGATTCATTATCAGAAGATGCAGGAGAGTTTCTTATTAATACCATATTTTTCAGATGCGAGCAGAATTAATGGAAATGCAGCTGGAGACAGTGTGATAGAACGTAATACAGCAGATACGGAGTATACAACTTCTTATTATCAGATCAAGAATAACAAGAACCTGTTAGATATCAGTCAGAGATTTGACGTGATGTCTGTGTTGAAAAATGCGGGAGAGCTTGAAAAGAATTATGTTCGTTCTATGCAGGAGTATGGAACTTATGTACAGCAGAATTATCTGGAGATTCCAGAAGAGATAAAGAAGACAATAAAGCAGCTGAGTTTCCATGTAAATAAAGAAAATAGTATCTTATATAATATAGAAGAAATTCAAAAATTTTTAAAAAATAATTATCAATATACTTACCGACCAGGTTTAACAGGGCAGGATAAGGATCCGGTAAATGAATTTTTAACGGAGAGAAAAAGAGGGTTTTGTACCCAGTTTGCATCAGCGGCAGTTTTTTTGTTCAGGGAAGCAGGAATTCCGGCCAGATATGTAGAAGGATATAAGATCCGTGCAGATCAGTGGAGACTTGGAAAAGCACAGGTGACAGATTATGAGGCACATGCATGGACAGAAATTTATATTGAACATATCGGATGGATTCCGGTAGAAGTAACGGGAAGAGATACTGGAGAAAGTGTATATAAACATGTGGAACAGGAAGAAAAACAACGAAATGCGATTGTACCAAATAAAAAACAATTCGTAACAAATGTAAAGAAAATGTTTCAAATGATTCCAATCGTCATAATATTAGCAGTGATTTTTGTGTTCATAAAATTGTTACAAAAGAAAAGAAAATGGAATCAAATGACAAATAAAGAAAAAGTACTTTTTTATGAAAAACAGTTAGAAAAATATGCTGAAAATGGCGTAAAATCAAGGAATAACAGAAATTCCATGACATCAGAGATCATAGAGAAAGCAAGGTATAGTAACAAAGATATTACCAGACATGAACTAAATCTTGTAAAACGACATCTTGATTTATTAAAGAGAAAAAACAGAAATGTTACAAAAATATTAACTAAACCGAAATAATCTTAAAAAACTATTGACAATTGTTGCTCTTTATCGTACAATATCAACTGTTGAAAGAAATATTTGAAATAAATTTAAAATTGTAATATATCAGGAGTTAATATGAAACGAGTTATTTTAAGAGTGATGATGTTAGTAGCAATGGCATCGGCCGCAGTTACAATGAGTGTACATACAAGTTCAAAAGAAGTAAAAGCATCAGAAAAAGGAGATGCAGTTGTTGAATATGCAAAAAACTTTGTAGGGAATAGATACAGATACGGTGGATCAAGTCTTACAAACGGAACAGATTGTTCAGGATTCACGAGAGGAGTTTACAAGAAGTTTGGAAAACGTCTTCCACATTCCTCAAGTGCACAGAGAAGATATGGTAAGAAAGTAAAAGGTGGGATCAAGAATGCTAAGGCAGGAGATTTAATCTGCTATAGCGGACATGTTGCAATCTATATGGGAAACAACAAGATCGTACATGCAAGTAATTCAGCACCATATCCAAGAGGTGGAATTAAGATTTCAAACAATGCAAGATACAGAAGAATCGTAACAGTACGAAGAATCGTTAAATAAAGAGGATAAGAAGAAGGTATTTTTTAGAAAAAGAAATACCTTCTTCTTTTGATGCTGAGAATAAAGTTTTGAAAACTTCCCAAGATAACCAACAAAATTTGAAAAAGTGTATTATAAAAATTTGACAGATAAATCCGATACATATTATAATTTGAAGGAATAAGTTGATAATAAACAATACACCTGTATAGGATGCAGATGTTTTTAAAGGAGAAAAATTTATGATCATTAAACCGAGAGTCAAAGATTATTTATGCTTAACAGCACATCCAGAAGGATGTAAAAAGAATGTGGAAGATCAGATCGCCTATGTAAAAGCTCAAGGAGAGATTCCTGGAGATGCGAAGAAAGTGTTAGTGATCGGATGTTCTACAGGATATGGACTGGCATCAAGAATCGTGGCAGCTTTTGGATGTCATGCAGATACCCTTGGAATCATGTTTGAACGTCCATCTAATGGAAGAAAGACAGCAAGTCCTGGATGGTATAATACAGCTTCATTTGAACAGTTTGCAAACGAAGAAGGAGTTTATGCCAAGACGATCAATGGAGACGCGTTCTCAAAAGAAATCAAAAATCTTACGATCGAAACGATCAAGAAAGATCTTGGGAAAGTGGATCTGGTTGTATACAGCCTTGCAGCACCACGAAGAACAACACCAGATGGAGTGACATATCGTTCTGTATTAAAGACAACAGGGGAGGAGTTTACAAATAAGAATCTGAACCTTAAGGATAACAGTATTGGTATGAAGAGCATTCCTGCAGCTACAGAAGAGGAAGTAGAGGCTACAGTCAAAGTTATGGGTGGAGAAGACTGGAAGTTATGGATGCAGGCATTAAAAGATGCAGATGTGTTATCAGAAGATGCAAGTACTGTCGCATATTCTTATATCGGATCTGAACTTACGTATCCAATCTATTTTGAAGGAACGATCGGTGCGGCAAAGAAACATCTGCATCAGACAGCAGATGAGATTACGAAAGAAGTTGGAGTAAAAGCGCTGATCTCTGTTAACAAAGGATTGGTAACACAGGCAAGTGCTGCGATTCCTATTGTTCCATTGTATATGTCTGTATTATATAAAGTCATGAAGGAAAATAATGTCCATGAAGGATGTATTGAACAGATTGAACGTCTGTTTAAAGAAAAGAGATTATTAGCCGATACGATCACGGATGAACACGGATGGGTTCGTATGGATGATCTGGAACTTCGTGATGATATTCAGGATGAAGTGAAGAAACGTTGGGAAGAGATCAATACAGATCATGTTTCAGAACTTGCAGATGTTGATGGTTGTTGGGAAGATTTTTACA
>ENA-OQKF01001344-OQKF01001344.1-human-gut-metagenome-genome-assembly--contig:-NODE-1344-length-11391-cov-2.776101_pt1 | contig 11391 bp, 5 predicted proteins | sample MGYA00242617_ERZ504784 | MGnify/ENA primary metagenome ERZ504784 (study PRJEB26092, sample SAMD00036364) | human gut metagenome | host: Homo sapiens | study: EMG produced TPA metagenomics assembly of... | reverse complement strand
GGGCATTAATCAGGCCCCAAGCGGCAGCGACAAGTGTAATGCCATCCTCAACGTTCATCGGGCCAGCGGAAAATTCGCCCGTCAGGGTTGCGGACCGTTTTCGCTGACCGGACAGCCTAACGCGATGGGGGGGCGGGAGGTGGGTGGGCTGGCGAACCAGCTTGCCGCTCACATGAATTTCGAGCCGGAGTCTCTTTCGCGGGTGGCGCGTTTTTGGGGTACGGAAAGACTGGCCCAGACGCCGGGCCTGATGGCGGTGGAGTTGTTTGATGCGATCGCCCGCGGCGAAGTGAAAGCGGTGTGGATCATGGGCACCAATCCTGCCGTCTCGCTGCCGGACAGCCACGCGGTGTGTCAGGCGCTGGAACATTGCCCGCTGGTGATTGTCTCCGAGGTGATGCAGGAGACCGACACCAGCCGCTATGCCCATATCCGCTTCCCGGTGCAGGCGTGGGGGGAGAAAGACGGTACGGTAACCAATTCCGAGCGGCGTATTTCGCGCCAGCGCGCCTTTCTGCCGGCACCGGGCGAGACCAAACCGGACTGGTGGGTCATCGCCCGGGTGGCACAGGCGCTGGGCTATGGTGAAGCCTTCGCCTGGGAACATCCGCAGCAAATTTTTTGTGAGCATGCAGCGCTCTCGGCCTTTGAAAATGACGGCGCGCGGGCGTTTAACCTTCATGAACTGGCGTCACTTACCCGTGAGGAATGGAACCGGCTTGAGCCTTATCAGTGGCCAGCGGGGTCCTTTGCGCGCCGGGAAATTGTGCCGGTAGAGCCTCAGCCACACGGTGCGGCAATAAACGCGCTATACCCGCTGATTCTCAATACCGGGCGTATCCGCGATCAGTGGCACACCATGACCCGGACGGGGTACGTCCCGAAACTGATGCAGCATAGTGCTGAGCCGTGTGTTGAGATCGGCGCCGCCGATGCCATGCGCTTCTCACTGTACGACGGACAACTGGCGCGCATCAGCTCTCCGCGTGGGGTGATGCTGGCAAGAGTGCGTATCACTGACGGGCAGCGAGAAGGTGAGCTGTTTGTGCCAATGCACTGGAATGCCCAGTTTGCCCGCCAGGGGAAGGTGAATGCGTTGGTGGAAGGGCGCTGTGACCCGCTGTCCGGTCAGCCCGAGAGTAAACAGACGGCCGTCAGGATTATGCCCTGGCAGCCGGGCTGGCAGGGTGAGCTTTATGCCCGTGAACTGCCGGAGCTTCCACCCTCTGTCTGCTGGTGGCGTAAAGTCTCACGTCTGACGGTGGCGGGGGATAAGCCGTTGCTGGCGTGGGTTATGCAGTACGCCAGTGAACGGGGCTGGCAGCTGCAGGTCGCGCAGACCAGCGAGCGCAGCAGCGTGCTGGCCTGGCATGACGGACAACTGATGCTCGGGTTCTGGGAAGGCACTGCGTTACCGACACTGGCGCACGCGGTAATTGAAGCCGCGTTTCGTTCACCTCCCGTGACGCTTGCTGAGCGCCACGCGTTGTTGAATGGACAGGGAACCGGGGACAGTGTCGATCCGGGCCGGATCATCTGCAGCTGTTTCAGCGTGGGGGAAAACGTCATACGCGAGGCGATTGGGGGAGGGTGTGGTTCCGTCGCGGCGCTGGGTGCCAGGCTGCGCTGCGGAACGAACTGCGGCTCCTGTGTGCCTGAACTAAAAACAATGTTTCAGGATATTCCGGAAAATTCCTCTTAAGGCTGCAAAACGTGAGGAATAACGGTAAGGTACCCGGTGTTCTCACGTAAGCATCGGGTATTTCTTACGACGTTAATGGCTGTTTCATCTCATCTTCGTTTGCTTGCTTTACTCCCCCTCATTCCGGTCGGAGCCGTTCACGGTGCGCCGAATTCCTTTGTGCAACAGGCACAGAACCCCTTTGATAACAACGGGGATAATCTGCCCGATCTCGGCATGGCGGCGCCCACGACCGAGGGCGAAAAACATCTGGCAGAAATGGCGAAAGCGTTTGGCGAAGCCAGTATGACCGATAATGGCCTGACGACAGGCGAGCAGGCGCGCCAGTTTGCCTTTGGCAAGGTGCGTGACGCGGTGAGCGGCGAAGTGAACCAGCATATTGAATCCTGGCTTTCACCGTGGGGGAACGCCAGCGTGAACTTGCTGGTGGATGACGACGGCAAATTTAACGGCAGCAGCGGCAGCTGGTTTATTCCGTGGAACGATAACAACCGTTATCTGAGCTGGAGCCAGCTTGGCCTGACGCAGCAGACTGACGGTCTGGTGAGCAATGCCGGCATTGGGCAGCGCTGGGTTGCCGGAAAATGGTTGCTTGGCTACAACACCTTTTACGACAACCTGCTGGATGAAAACCTGCAGCGTGCCGGGTTAGGTGCGGAAGTGTGGGGCGAGAACCTGCGTCTGTCTGCGAACTATTATCAGCCCTTTGCTGGCTGGCACGATCGCTCTGATATTCAGGAGCAGCGCATGGCCCGGGGGTACGACGTAACCGCTAAAGCGTGGCTGCCGTGGTTCCATCACCTGAATACCAGCGTCAGTTTTGAGCAATATTTTGGTGATAACGTTGACCTGTTCAACAGCGGTACCGGTTATCACAACCCGGTGGCGGTCAATCTGGGGCTGAATTATACCCCCGTTCCGCTGGTGACCCTCACCGCCGGGCATAAGCAAGGGGAGAGTGGGGTGAGCCAGAATAATCTTGGGCTCAAGCTCAACTACCGCTTTGGCGTGCCGCTGGTGAAGCAACTTTCTGCCAGTGAAGTCGCCGCCACCCGTTCTCTGCGCGGCAGTCGCTATGATTCGCCAGAGCGGGATAACCTGCCGGTGATGGAGTTCCGCCAGAGCAAAACGTTGTCCGTCTACCTGGCGACACCGCCGTGGGATCTTAAAGGGGGCGAAACCGTGATGCTTAAGCTGCAGATCCGCAGTAAGCACGGGATTCGCCAGCTTCACTGGCAGGGAGATACGCAGGCGCTGAGTCTGACATCGCCGGCCAACAATACCAGCGAAGACGGCTGGAGCGTGATTATGCCTGCCTGGGATGACAGTGAAGGTGCGAGCAACCGCTGGCGGCTTTCGGTGGTGGTCGAAGATAATGATGGCAAGCGCGTCTCGTCCAATGAGATCACGCTGGCTGTGGCTCAACCGCTTGTGGCATTACCCACCGACGATCCGCGCTGGAAGCTGCTGCCGGATGAGTAATGCTTAAAAAATACGTTCCTGGTGTACCCATACCGCGGCTTCAACCCGGGATTTTAACTTCATTTTCTTCAGCATATGTTTCACATGCACTTTGACCGTGCTTTCGGTGATATCCAGGCGACGCGCAATCATTTTATTCGGCAGGCCCTGGGCAATCAGCTTCAGAATATCGCGCTCACGCGGCGTTAACTGGCTGACATCGCGATCCGAGGTGGCGCGGTTTGCCCGCAGGCTGGCGGCCAGCACCGGCGTTAAGGCTTCGCTCAGTACCATCTCACCTGCGGCGGCCTGTTGCAGGGCCTTAAGCAGATCTTCCGGCTCCATATCTTTCAGCAGGTAGCCGTCCGCGCCACGCTTGAGCGCCGTCACCACATCCTCTTCATGATTCGAGACGCTAAAAACCACTACGCGTCCGGAGAGCGATTTTTCCCGCAGCTTGTCGAGCGTTTCCAGACCGTTCATGCCCGGCATGTTGAGATCGAGCAGGATCAGATCGGGATCAAGCGATTCGGCAAGCTCAATGCCCTGTTCGCCATTGCTGGCTTCGCCAACGACGGTGATATCGGGTGCCATGCTGACCAGCTGTTTAACGCCAGTACGCAGCATCGGATGGTCGTCGATCAACAGGATGGATGCCGGTTCCTGATTAGTCATGGGTTTCTCCTTGAGCAGTTGTGAGCGGTTTTTCGGGAATAAAGGCGACCACGACTTCCGTGCCACCTGTCTCTCGCCGGCGAACCTGGCAATCACCGCGCAGGCTTTGGGCGCGGTCTCGCATGATAATTAAACCATAATGGTTAGTTCTTTCGGCATTTTCCGGCACGCCGCAGCCGTTGTCATGAACCGTGAGCCTGACCTGATTATCGTGCTGGCTGACGGTAACGGTGACCGCCGTCGCGTCAGCGTGTTTGAGCACGTTGCTCAGGGCTTCACGGGCGATCTGCAGTAGATGAATCGCCTGATGGGAGGGGACAAACCGCGGCGGCAGCTGATAATCAAGCTTCACCGGGAACCCCAGTCGGGCGCTAAATTCATGGCAACTGGACTCCAGCGCGGGGCGGAGGCCAGGCTCGGTCAGCTGCAGGCGGAAGGTGGTCAACAGCTCGCGAAGCTGAATCCATGAGGTATTGAGTTCGTTGCGGATCTGGCTCAGCAGCTGTTTGTTGCTTTCCGGCATCTCCGCATCCTGCATCTGCAGACAGCTGACCTGCATTTTCATACAGGAGAGCGACTGGGCGATGGAGTCATGCAGTTCGCGCGCGATAGTCGCACGCTCTTCCATGACGATCAGCTGCTGTTGCTTTTCCTGATGGCGGTCGAGCGCCAGCGTAGCGGTCAGCTGCTCGACCAGCGTATCGACCAGCTGCTGCTGATCGTGGCTCAGATGCCGCCCGGCGGGCAGCGTGGCCAGCAGGATACCGTACTGGGTATGGCTGTCCGTCAGTCGCCACTTCAGTGTCGTACCGCCGGAGGTGAGGGGCGGCAAGCCTCGCGGGCAAAGATGACAGCCTTTGTCATCGCAGGACATGTCGGACTGACAGGTAAATTCCTGATGATTATCTTCATCTTCAACATCGTAGACCCGCAGCTCCAGGTCATGCAGCAAGGTCAGATTTTGCAGGCCATTCAGCACCGGCGAGAGGCGTTCACATAACGGCACCTGCATATGCAGACGACGATTGGCCTGCCACAGGAAGGAGAGGATTTCGTTTTTCTGCTCCAGCCCTGCCGTTTTCTCCTGCACGCGTTTTTCCAGCACGGCGTAGCTTTCGGAGAGTTCTTCGGACATGGTATTGAGCGCCTGGCCCAGCATCGCCATTTCATTCCGCCCGCTGATATGCGTGCGCTGAGTAAAATCGCGTGCGGTTACCGCGCGGGCCATTGCCAGCAACTGTTTCCAGGGGTTCAACAGCCGGGCGCGCAGCCAGAGGATGGTGAAAATCAGCAGCAGCCCCATAAACAACGCCATGCCACGGTGAACCATCAGCACCCGGTCGATACGCAATTCTGTGGTCTGATCGAAAGAGGAGACCAGCGCGTCAATGCGCGACACAAAGCCCGCGACGTCCCGTGCCACGGTCTCAGTATTGCGTGCCTGTTTCAGACCAGGCTGAAGCTGGGTGTGCCAGTAGTTTTGCAGGGATTTAAGCTGTGATTCCTGCCCGTCACGGATGGCGGCACGTTCCAGCTCCGGGCTGAACGCGGTACGCTCCATTTCGTCGATCAAAGGCTGATCGTCTTCCGTCAGCGGTACCGACGCCAGCAGGCGATAACTCTGCATGCGTAGAGAGCCTGCCTCGTTGATGGCATGCGCATTACCCTGTACGCCCTGTACCAGCCAGCCAGAAATCGCCATACCGGTCACACCGAGGGCGGTGGACAGCATAACGATCAGTGCCAACTGGTTAACCAGTGTTAGCGGAGATAAACATCTTTGTAACATAGAGTTGCCGGGCTCCTGACGTGGCCTGCTTGCAGGAATGGCGCTATTCTGGTGCATACCCAGGAGTATACCCATACCAATAAAGGATTACCCCTAAATTGCCAACGGAGTAAGCGGCAGGAGGAGGCGGTATCGGAGACGCTTCAGTGCCGTGAAAAACCACGTCTTTTTTACTGAAATAGCCTACTCACTAAGGATGAGGGCTTTTTTTGCGCTCTAAAACCTCCCACTTTTCCTTTGATTTATATCAACTTACCTCCGCCCTAAAACCCTAATGTTTGCAGCATCATTCGAGAATCAGAGGTGTCTATGAGTCACTTATCCGCTCCCGAAAGGGAAAATGGTGCCGTTATTACTGAATGGCGTCCAGAGGATCCGGCGTTCTGGCAACAGCGCGGCCATCGTATAGCGAGCCGGAATCTGTGGATTTCCGTTCCGTGTTTGCTGTTAGCGTTTTGCGTATGGATGTTGTTTAGTGCAGTGGCAGTCAATCTGCCAAAAGTGGGTTTTACCTTTACGACCGATCAGCTGTTTATGCTGACCGCGTTGCCGTCGCTGTCCGGTGCGCTGCTGCGCGTCCCTTACGCGTTTATGGTGCCGGTATTTGGTGGTCGTCGCTGGACGGCGTTCAGTACGGGCATCATGATCGTACCTTGCGTGTGGCTGGGTTTTGCGGTGCAGGATACCTCCACGCCTTTCAGCGTGTTCGTGATTATCTCCCTGCTGTGCGGTTTTGCTGGCGCTAACTTCGCCTCCAGTATGGCGAACATCAGCTTCTTCTTCCCGAAAGCGAAGCAGGGCGGTGCGCTGGGTATTAACGGCGGTCTGGGAAACATGGGCGTAAGCGTGATGCAGTTAATTGCACCGCTGGCAATCTCTGTCTCCATTTTTGCAGCCTTTGGTGGCGGTGGTGTCGAGCAGGCGGATGGTTCTTCCCTGTACCTGCAGAATGCGGCGTGGATTTGGGTTCCGTTCCTGGTGGTCTTCACCCTGGCGGCATGGTTCTTTATGAACGATCTGTCGGCATCTAAGGCTTCGCTGAGCGAGCAGTTGCCGGTGCTGAAACGCGGGCACCTGTGGGTCATGGCGCTGCTTTATCTGGCAACCTTCGGGTCGTTTATCGGTTTCTCCGCAGGCTTTGCCATGCTGTCCAAAACACAGTTCCCGGAAGTGCAGATCCTGCAGTTTGCCTTCTTTGGTCCGTTCATCGGTGCCCTGGCGCGTTCACTGGGCGGGATGGTGTCTGACCGTCTGGGCGGAACACGCGTGACGCTGGTGAACTTTGTGATCATGGCTGTTTTCTGTGCGCTGCTGTTCCTGACGCTGCCAGCCAATGGCCAGGGGGGGAACTTTACCGCCTTCTTTGGCGTGTTTATGGTGCTGTTCCTGACGGCCGGTCTCGGTAGCGCATCGACCTTCCAGATGATTTCCGTTATCTTCCGTAAACTGACAATGGATCGTGTTAAAGCGCAGGGCGGAAGCGAAGAGCAGGCCATGCGTGAAGCCGCGACGGATACGGCTGCTGCACTGGGCTTTATCTCTGCCATCGGCGCAATTGGCGGCTTCTTTATTCCGAAAGCGTTCGGTATCTCTCTGGACCTGACCGGCTCTCCGGCAGGGGCAATGAAAGTCTTCCTCGTTTTCTATATCGCCTGCGTAGTGATTACGTGGCTGGTATATGGCCGTAATACCAAGAAAAATAAGTAAGTGTGATTATCCGTTTGCGCGGCCTTCGGGCCGCGTTTTTTTATCACTACAGTAGTTACAACATACTGATAGCATTTGAAGAACAATGCCTGCGGGTAACACTGTGATCGCCATCGCTTTACAGGGCGGTCTACCCCTTAATACCTGAGATGTTAAATTTAGCCCTGCTTTTTGTACGATAAATTATAAATATCATTATAAATTAATGGCTTATAAAAATTAAAAATCTACCGCTTTGGTGGTATCCGATCTAATACCCCACCTGAAACTCCCTCTCCGCCTTGATCGTTATCAATTCTCCCCCTCTTTCAGGGCGTTACCTTCGCTGCAAATCAGCAATGTCGATTTAGAGAGCCACAGGCTCCACACAGGAGATACCCGATGAGCAAATTTTTGGACCGGTTTCGCTACTTCAAACAGAAGGGTGAAACTTTTGCCGATGGGCACGGCCAGGTTCTGGATACCAACCGGGACTGGGAAGACGGTTACCGCCAGCGCTGGCAGCATGACAAAGTCGTCCGTTCGACCCACGGCGTGAACTGCACTGGCTCATGTAGCTGGAAGATTTTCGTTAAAAACGGCCTGGTGACATGGTAAATGCAGCAGACCGACTATCCGCGTACCCGTCCGGATATGCCAAACCACGAACCTCGTGGCTGCCCGCGTGGGGCAAGCTACTCCTGGTATCTGTACAGCGCCAACCGTCTGAAATACCCTCTGATGCGCAAACGCCTGATGAAAATGTGGCGTGAAGCGAAAGTGCTGCACAGCGATCCGGTTGATGCCTGGGCATCCATTATCGAAGATGCCGACAAAGCAAAAAGCTTTAAGCAGGCGCGCGGTCACGGTGGTTTTGTTCGTTCTTCCTGGAAAGAGGTCAACGAACTGATTGCTGCCTCTAACGTTTATACCGTCAAAACCTACGGACCGGACCGCGTCGCGGGCTTCTCGCCTATCCCGGCGATGTCGATGGTCTCTTACGCCTCAGGTGCTCGTTATCTGTCGCTTATCGGCGGAACCTGTCTGAGCTTCTACGACTGGTACTGCGACCTGCCGCCAGCCTCTCCGCAGACCTGGGGCGAGCAGACCGACGTGCCGGAATCCGCTGACTGGTACAACTCCAGCTACATTATTGCCTGGGGCTCTAACGTTCCACAGACCCGTACGCCGGATGCCCACTTCTTCACGGAAGTGCGTTACAAAGGCACCAAAACCGTTGCGGTAACCCCGGACTATGCGGAAATTGCCAAGCTGTGCGACCTGTGGCTGGCACCTAAACAGGGTACCGACTCCGCGATGGCGCTGGCGATGGGCCACGTGATGCTGCGTGAGTTCCACCTCGATAAACCCAGCCAGTACTTTACTGACTATGTCCGTCGCTATACCGACATGCCGATGCTGGTCATGCTGGAAGAGCGTGATGGCTACTATGCAGCGGGCCGCACGCTGCGTGCCGCCGATCTGGTGGATGCGCTGGGTCAGGCAAACAATCCTGAGTGGAAAACGGTCGCCTATAACAATAACGGCGAGCTGGTGGCACCCAACGGCTCTATCGGTTTCCGCTGGGGCGAGAAGGGCAAGTGGAACCTCGAGCAGCGTAACGGTACCACCGGTGAAGAGACTGAACTGCGTCTGAGCATGTTGGGTAGCCAGGACGAAATTGCTGATGTGGGCTTCCCGTACTTCGGCGGCGAAGGGTCCGAGCATTTCAACAAAGTTGAGCTGCAGAATATCCTGATGCATAAGCTGCCGGTCAAACGTCTGCAGCTGGCGGATGGGTCGACGGCGCTGGTGACCACCGTGTATGACCTGACGCTGGCCAACTACGGCCTGGAGCGCGGCCTGAATGATGAAAACTGCGCAACCAGCTACGACGATACCAAAGCGTATACCCCGGCCTGGGCAGAGCAGATCACCGGCGTGCCGCGTGGACACATCACCCGTATCGCCCGTGAATTCGCTGAAAATGCTGACAAGACGCATGGCCGTTCAATGATCATTGTTGGTGCCGGTCTGAACCACTGGTATCACCTTGATATGAACTATCGTGGCCTGATCAACATGCTGATCTTCTGCGGTTGTGTGGGTCAAAGCGGCGGCGGCTGGGCGCACTATGTGGGCCAGGAAAAACTGCGTCCGCAGACGGGCTGGCAGCCACTGGCGTTTGCCCTCGACTGGCAGCGTCCGGCGCGTCATATGAACAGTACGTCTTACTTCTACAACCACTCCAGCCAGTGGCGCTATGAGACGGTAACGGCCCAGGAATTGCTGTCGCCAATGGCGGATAAATCCCGCTACAGCGGCCACCTGATCGACTTCAACGTCCGCGCTGAACGCATGGGCTGGCTGCCGTCAGCACCTCAGTTAGGAACTAACCCGCTGCGCATTGCCGACGAGGCGAAGAAAGCGGGCATGACCCCGGCGGATTACACCGTCAAGGCACTGAAAGAAGGCACCATTCGCTTTGCGGCAGAGCAGCCTGAAAACGGCAAAAACCATCCGCGTAACCTGTTTATCTGGCGCTCTAACCTGCTGGGCTCCTCCGGTAAAGGCCACGAGTACATGCTGAAATATCTGCTGGGTACTGAAAACGGTATTCAGGGGAAAGATCTGGGCAAGCAGGGCGGCGTGAAACCAGAAGAAGTGGAGTGGAAAGACAACGGTCTGGACGGCAAGCTGGATCTGGTTGTGACGCTGGACTTCCGTTTGTCCAGTACCTGCCTGTATTCCGATATCGTGCTGCCAACCGCCACCTGGTATGAAAAAGACGACATGAATACCTCGGATATGCATCCGTTTATTCATCCGCTGTCTGCAGCCGTTGACCCGGCGTGGGAATCCAAAAGCGACTGGGATATCTACAAAGATATCGCGAAGAAATTCTCCGAAGTGTGCGTAGGACATCTGGGCAAAGAGACCGATGTGGTGACCCTGCCGATTCAGCACGACTCTGCAGCCGAACTGGCGCAGCCGCTGGACGTGAAGGACTGGAAAAAAGGCGAGTGTGACCTGATCCCGGGTGTGACTGCGCCGCACATTATTCCCGTTGAACGTGACTACCCGGCAACGTACGAACGCTTTACCTCTATCGGCCCGCTGATGGAAAAAATCGGTAACGGGGGTAAAGGGATTGCGTGGAATACCCAGAGCGAAATGGACCTGCTGCGTAAGCTCAATTACACCAAAGCGGACGGCCCGGCCAAAGGCCAGCCAATGCTGAATACGGCCATTGATGCTGCAGAAATGATCCTGACTCTGGCACCGGAAACCAACGGTCACGTGGCGGTGAAAGCATGGGCGGCACTGAGTGAGTTTACCGGTCGCGATCATACCCATCTGGCGACGAATAAAGAGGAAGAGAAGATCCGCTTCCGCGATATTCAGGCTCAACCGCGCAAAATTATCTCCAGCCCGACCTGGTCTGGCCTGGAAGATGAACACGTCTCCTACAATGCTGGCTACACCAACGTTCACGAACTGATCCCATGGCGTACCCTGTCCGGTCGTCAGTCCCTGTATCAGGATCACCAGTGGATGCGCGACTTCGGTGAGAGCCTGCTGGTTTATCGTCCGCCAATCGATACCCGCTCCGTGAAAGCGGTAATGGGTACGAAATCGAACGGTAACCCGGAGAAGGCGCTGAACTTCCTGACGCCGCACCAGAAGTGGGGCATTCACTCCACCTACAGCGACAACCTGCTGATGCTGACGTTGTCCCGCGGTGGCCCAATTGTGTGGATGAGCGAGACGGACGCCAAAGATCTGGGCATTGAAGATAATGACTGGATCGAAGTGTTCAACAGCAACGGTGCGCTGACGGCGCGTGCGGTTGTCAGCCAGCGTGTTCCGGCCGGGATGACCATGATGTACCACGCGCAGGAACGTATCGTTAACCTGCCGGGCTCTGAAATCACCGAGCAGCGCGGCGGCATTCACAACTCTGTGACCCGTATTACGCCAACACCGACGCACCAGATCGGCGCCTATGCGCCGCTGGCCTACGGCTTTAACTCCTACGGCACGGCAGGCACCAACCGCGCAGACTTCCTGGTGGTCC
>ENA-OQKF01001341-OQKF01001341.1-human-gut-metagenome-genome-assembly--contig:-NODE-1341-length-11404-cov-3.139399_pt1 | contig 11404 bp, 6 predicted proteins | sample MGYA00242617_ERZ504784 | MGnify/ENA primary metagenome ERZ504784 (study PRJEB26092, sample SAMD00036364) | human gut metagenome | host: Homo sapiens | study: EMG produced TPA metagenomics assembly of... | reverse complement strand
TAAAGCCCAGTTCGGCGGACAGCGTTTCGGAGTGATGGAGGTTTGGGCTCTGGAGGCATATGGCGCTTCCTACACCCTGCAGGAGATCATGACTGTTAAGTCTGATGATGTGGTTTGCCGTGTGAAGACATACGAGGCTATCATCAAGGGCGAAAATATCCCTGAGCCAGGTGTTCCAGAATCCTTCAAGGTACTTCTTCAGGAAATGCAGTCCCTGGGTCTGGATGTTCAGGTTCAGAGAGAAGATGGTACCGAGGTAGAGATGACAGAGAGCATTGACTATGGCGATACAGAACTGCGTGCTATGCTGGAAGGCGACCGTCATTACAATGACAGAGAGTCTTACTCCAATTACGGATATCAGGAACAAGAATTCAAGAACAATGAGCTTGTGAATGTAGAATCCGATTCCAAGGAAACTAACGACGATTATACAGATGACCTGTATGACGCATATACAGATGACAGTGAGAACGAATAATAGAAGGGAGTATAAGCTCATGCCGGAAACAATAAATGAAACTTATCATCCAATGGCGTTTGATGCCATTAAAATAGGTCTGGCTTCCCCTGAAAAGATCCGCTCCTGGACACACAGAACTCCGGAGCCTGCTGATAAGCCAAGCAAGCAGTGGAAAGACTGGTGGGAGCAGGGAGCTGTGCGCAACCGTATGCCTGAACCAGCAGGCGCTCCTTCCAAAGAGTGGAAAGACTGGTGGGATCACGGCGTTGTAAAGAAACCTGAGACCATTAACTATAGAACCTTAAAGCCTGAAAAAGACGGACTTTTCTGCGAGAGGATCTTCGGACCGAGCAAGGACTGGGAGTGCCACTGTGGAAAGTATAAAAAGATCCGTTACAACGGCGTGATCTGTGACCGCTGCGGTGTTGAAGTTACCAAGTCCAGCGTCCGAAGAGAGCGTATGGGACGTATTGAGCTTGCTGCTCCTGTATCCCACATCTGGTACTTCAAGGGTATCCCAAGCCGTATGGGTCTGATCCTTGACATTTCTCCAAGAACACTGGAGAAGGTACTGTATTTCGCTTCCTATGTTGTACTGGATCCAGGTGTAACAAGCCTTCAGTACAAGCAGGTATTATCTGAGAAGGAATACCGCGAAGAAGTAGAAAAATACGGCAGCAGCACTGCATTCCGCGTAGGAATGGGTGCTGAGGCGATCCAGGAGCTGTTAAAGGCAATCGACCTGGAAAAAGATTCCGAAGAGTTAAGAAAGCAGCTGATCGATGCAAGCGGCCAGAAGCGTGCAAGGATCATCAAGCGCCTGGAAGTTGTAGAGGCATTCTTAAATTCCGGAAACCGTCCTGAATGGATGATCATGGATGTTATCCCGGTTATTCCACCGGATATCCGTCCTATGGTACAGTTAGACGGCGGACGTTTTGCAACCAGTGACTTAAACGATTTATATAGAAGGATCATCAACCGTAACAACCGTCTGGCAAGACTGTTAGAGCTTGGTGCTCCGGATATCATTGTCCGCAATGAGAAACGTATGCTTCAGGAAGCAGTTGATGCCCTGATCGACAATGGTCGTCGTGGCCGTCCTGTTACAGGTCCTGGAAACAGAGCCCTGAAATCCCTTTCTGATATGCTGAAAGGTAAATCCGGACGTTTCCGTCAGAACCTTCTTGGTAAACGAGTTGACTATTCCGGACGTTCCGTTATTGTTGTTGGACCAGAGCTGAAGATTTATCAGTGCGGTCTGCCAAAAGAGATGGCAATCGAGCTGTTTAAGCCTTTCGTTATGAAAGAACTGGTAGCAAACGGTACCTCTCACAATATTAAGAATGCCAAGAAGATGGTAGAGAAGCTTGAGCCAGCTGTATGGGATGTTCTGGAGGATGTTATCAAAGAACATCCGGTTATGCTGAACCGTGCACCTACACTGCATCGTCTGGGTATCCAGGCGTTTGAGCCGATCCTTGTAGAAGGTAAGGCTATTAAGCTTCATCCGCTTGTTTGTACCGCTTTCAACGCTGACTTCGATGGTGACCAGATGGCTGTCCATCTTCCACTGTCCCAGGAAGCACAGGCAGAGTGCCGTTTCCTGCTTCTGTCTCCGAACAACCTTCTGAAACCTTCTGATGGTGGACCGGTAGCCGTTCCTTCACAGGATATGGTCCTTGGTATTTACTATCTGACACAGGAAAGACCTGGAAACAAGGGAGAAGGAAAGTTCTTTAAGAGCGTAAATGAGGCAATTCTGGCATATGAGAACCAGGTAATTACTCTGCAGTCCAAGATTCTTGTCCGCTGTAGCAAAGTAATGCCGGATGGAAGCACTTTCACAGGCAACGTGCAGTCTACACTGGGACGTTTCCTGTTCAATGAGATCCTGCCACAGGATCTTGGATTTGTTGACAGAAGCATTCCGGGAAATGAACTTCTTCTTGAGGTTGACTTCCTGGTTGGTAAGAAACAGCTGAAACAGATCCTTGAAAAAGTTATTAATACTCACGGAGCAACCAAGACTGCTGAGGTTCTGGACTCTATCAAAGCTATGGGTTACAAGTATTCTACAAGAGCTGCCATGACCGTATCTATTTCCGATATGACCGTGCCGCCGCAGAAGCCTGAGATGATCAAGGCTGCACAGGATACTGTAGATAAGATCACAAAGAACTATGAACGTGGTCTTATTACGGAGGAAGAGCGTTATAAAGAGGTTGTGGATACCTGGAAGAAGACTGACGATGAGCTTACTCATGCGCTTCTTTCCGGACTTGATAAGTACAACAACATCTTCATGATGGCCGACTCCGGTGCCCGTGGTTCCGATAAACAGATCAAACAGCTTGCAGGTATGCGTGGATTGATGGCCGATACAACCGGACATACAATCGAGCTTCCTATCAAGTCAAACTTCCGTGAAGGTCTTGACGTACTGGAATACTTCATGTCCGCTCATGGAGCGCGTAAAGGACTTTCTGATACCGCTCTTCGTACAGCCGATTCAGGTTACCTGACAAGACGTATGGTTGACGTTTCTCAGGATCTGATCGTACGTGAGATGGACTGCTGTGAGAACAGAGCAGAGATTTCCGGTATGTATGTAAAAGGTTTCATGGATGGCAAGGAGGAGATCGAGAGCCTTCAGGATCGTATTACAGGTCGTTTCTCCTGCGAGACCATTAAGAATAAAGAGGGCGAAGTCCTTGTAAAAGCAAACCACATGATTACTCCGAAGCGTGCTGCACGTATCATGAAAGAGGGTGTAGACAACATTACCGGAGGTGCTGTTGAGCAGGTTAAGATCCGTACCATCCTGAGCTGTAAGTGTAAGGTTGGTGTGTGTGCGAAGTGCTATGGCGCAAACATGGCTACCGGTGAGCCGGTACAGGTTGGTGAGTCCATCGGTATCATCGCTGCACAGTCTATCGGTGAGCCTGGTACACAGCTTACAATGCGTACATTCCATACAGGTGGTGTTGCCGGTGGAGATATCACACAGGGTCTTCCTCGTGTCGAGGAGCTTTTTGAGGCAAGAAAGCCGAAAGGACTTGCTGTTATCACTGAAATCAAGGGTGTTGCTACAATCAATGACACCAAGAAGAAGAGAGAGATCATCGTAACAGATCCGGAGACTGGTGATTCCAAGACTTACCTGATCCCATACGGTTCCCGTATCAAGATCATGGACGGACAGGTTATGGAGGCTGGTGATGAGCTTACAGAAGGTAGTGTAAACCCGCATGATATTCTTCGAATCAAGGGTGTTCGTGCAGTTCAGGATTACATGATCCGTGAGGTTCAGCGTGTATACCGTCTTCAGGGTGTTGAGATCAACGATAAACATATCGAGGTTATCGTTCATCAGATGCTGAAAAAAATCCGTATCGAGGATAACGGAGATTCTGAGTTCCTGCCAGGTACACTTGTTGACTTCCTTGAGTATGAGGAAGTAAATGAGAAACTGGAAGCTGAGGGATTACGTCCTGCAATTGGAAAACAGGGAATGCTTGGTATTACCAAGGCATCTTTGGCAACTGATTCCTTCTTGTCAGCTGCTTCCTTCCAGGAGACTACCAAGGTTCTGACCGAAGCTGCTATCAAGGGTAAGGTTGACCATCTGATCGGTCTGAAAGAGAATGTAATCATCGGTAAATTGATTCCAGCTGGTACAGGTATGAAGTGCTACAGCGATGTAGAGCTTGATACAGGAATGCCGGAAGAGCCAGAAGAAATCGAATTCGATGAAATGGACGACGAGGATCAGGATGTGCTGGATGTAGCGGAAGACTCAGAAGAGCTGGAAACTGCTGATGAGGCAGATCTTGCAGTGGATGAGGATGAGGATACATTTGAGGATGAGGATTCTTCTGAAGACAGTGAAGAATAAACGATAAAATATGAAATCCCCCAGGGTGACAGAAATGTTGCTTTGGGGGATTTTTGCGTAACAGAGAATTCTATGGAACTTACTGTTACACAAAAAAGTGCAGCCCGGCAGGAACACACTGCAGCAGCAAGGGAAATGCTGCTCGAGACAATCTGCCGTAGGCGAGGGTAAGGAAAAATATGGATAGAGGAAAATACAACCTGGTCTATCATTTGTGGTAAGATTCCTGTATAATGTTTTATGTAACTATTCAGAAGGCAGTATTCCGCGAGGTGTTCTGGGGGAAAAGTAGTTCACAGAAAACCCGAGAATAGCGGTGCGAAATCACGTAAACCATGATTTCTGTGCATCGTTACGGGGAAGACTTGCCAGTCCATTTAAAAAGTCATTACCCGTTCGAGGAGGGAGAACATACATGGATAAAGATGTTCCGGTTTCCGTCTGGCCAGAATGGGAACTTATAGAGAAAATAGGCGAAGGATCCTTTGGGAAAGTGTATAAAGCAAAGCGGACAGAACGAGGCCGTTCTTTTTACTCCGCAATCAAGATCATATCCATACCGGCAAGTAAGGGAGAACTTGATAGCGTACGCTCAGAGATGAATAATGAGCAGTCTACCAGGGAATATTTTCGAAATCTGGTAGAAGACTGTATTCAGGAAATATATACTATGGAGCATTTTTGCGGAAATTCCCATGTGGTTTCATTTGAAGATTTCAAAGTGGTGGAATATTTGGATGAGATCGGCTGGGACATTTCCATAAGAATGGAATATCTTACCAGCTTTATGGATTACTGCACAGGCAAGGAGCTTACTGAGAAGGAAGTGATCAAACTTGGCTGTGACCTGGCTATGGCATTGATTTATTGCAGGAAATTGAATATTATTCACCGTGATGTGAAACCGGAGAATATTTTTGTGTCCAGATTCGGTGATTTTAAGCTGGGCGATTTTGGAATTGCCAGGGAACAGGCACATACCATGAGCAATATGTCCAAGAAAGGTACCTATTCCTACATGGCACCGGAGATTTACAAGGGAGAGAAGTACGACAGCAGTATTGATATCTATTCCCTTGGAATTGTATTATATAAACTGATGAATCAGAACAGGCTGCCTTTTCTTTCGCTGGATAAGCAGCTGATTACATACAGAGATAAAGAGACTGCCCTTGCACGGAGAATGGCAGGGGAGAAAATGCCGGCACCAGTTAATGCCAGTGCTTCTTTTTCCCACATTATACTAAAAGCGTGTGCATATGAGCCAGGGAAACGTTACAGGAAACCAGAAGATATGCTGCGGGATTTGGAGAAGCTTCGTCTGGCACCGGTAAATGCAGAGAAAGAGTGGGAGAAGTCCCAGTGGGAGCTGACAAATTCGGCAGAACTTGAGCGGGATCAGAGAAGATATGCCCCTCAGAAGCCGGAAGACTGTATGGAGCGCACCCATGTGGCAGAAGACCCTCAGATTGAGAAAGCTGTCCGGGAAGAAGAGGCACAGCTCAGAAAGCCTGCGAAAAATGCAGTGAAAAATTATGAGAAACAGTCAGTAAATGCCTCTTCCACTAAGCGAAAGAAGCAGCAGAGAAGCGGGTGGGACCAGGAAAGACAGATTTCACCATGGACAGTTTCCCTTATTGTAGTGGCGCTTGCGGCATGCATTATTATTGGTGTTTATATGAAATTAATCCATGATGAGGATCGCAAGGCTCAAAATACGGAGAACGTTATGGAAGTTCTGGAAGCTAATGATAACAGTACTGCTCAAATTGATGAATTTTCTACTTCAATTCAGACAATTAAGGAGCAGGCGAATACAATTGTAAGCGAACTTCCGGACTGCAAGGAAGTTGGCAAGGAAGGCGATCGGCTTCGCTACTATGACAGCAATGGGAAACTGGTAAAAGCGCTGATTTATCCGGAGACATCCGAAGATGGAGTTTATGAGGAGTATTATTACTGGGATGAACGTCTGTTTTTTGCATATGTATGGACTGGTAATAAGAAGGAATTATATTATTATGACAAGCGTGGCAAACTGATCCGCTGGATCGATACAGACGGAACTGTCCACGATAAGGAGAATGACAGTACTGAGTACACCAAGCGTGGCGAGAAATACTGGAAAAATGCGCTGGAGCAGTTAGATGAATGATGATACCGGTCATATAAGAAGTGGCTGTGATTCTTTGGAATATCGACAGACAGACGAAGAGGAATAGAATGACATATCATATTGATTATGCATATACCTGCCATGCAGGGAAAGTGCGACCAAATAACGAGGACAATTTCTGGTGCTGCGGAGAGCACCTTCCAGTGAGTAATCATGGAACAGAAGAAATCCGTACAGGTATCAGGCTTCGGGAGAGCCTTCCGGTAATGGCTGTTTTTGACGGCATGGGAGGGGAGAGCCAGGGGGAAATGGCTGCCTGGCTTGCTTCTGACAGCCTGGAGCATTTTTATAGGGAAAATAAGGGGATGCTTCGTAAAGCACCAGAACTTTTTCTTACGGAAGCCTGTAAGAATATGAATCAGGCTGTATGTGATTATGGTCGGGAACAACGGATCAGTGCCATGGGAACTACTATGGCGATGATTGCTTTTGGAAAAAAAGAAGCGTATATCTGTAATCTGGGAGACAGCAGGATTTATCGGTTTTCCAAGGGGAATTTTTCACAGATTTCCAGAGATCATGTGTTGAAAAGCTGCAGATTTGGGAAAGCACCACTGACTCAGTTTCTGGGAGTGGAGGAGACCGAGATGAAGCTGGAACCTGCCATTGCGGCAGTTCCTTATCAGGATAGGGACCGTTATCTGCTTTGCTCAGACGGGGTAACAGATATGTTATCTGATCGCGAGATTGAAGAAATTATGAAGCTGGAGGACTCAATTCGTGATATTGCCCATGCTCTTTTAACAAGGGTACTGGATAAAGGGGCCAGAGATAATACTACGATCATTCTCTGCGAGGTAAGAGCAGAGAATCGGCCGTTCAAAACCTGGCTTTTGCAGAAGAAGGGATAAATCAGAGGGCAAAATTTTTCACAATTTAAGTAGTTGATTATAGGAAAATGAAGGTGATTTATGATGAAAAATCGTATGCAGGATCTTGATTTTGAACAGACAGTGGCATTTGATTCCGTAAAGGATTTTGAATTTACCAGAAGGGCTGCCCAGAGATTTCGTCAGGTAGTCAGTCTGGATGGATTTGAGGATGAAGATGCTGACGTTATTTTTCATTATTTATATAAAGAGATGGAGCTGGTTTCGTTCGGAGATCATTTGAAGAGATATATCTATGAAAGAGCCGGGATTGAGGAACCGTTTGGAGAAGTGCCCCAGGAGGTATACAGAGATATTGCAGTTGATTCTTTCCGGGAAACCTATACACCCAAGTCTATGAATCCTACTTCAACTAAGCTTCCTGCGTTGGTGAACAATTGGCTTACACAGGCCTCAGTAAAGCGCGAGACTATATTTCTGCTGGGCTTCGGGCTTCGCATGAGCGCGGAGGATGTTTCAGACTTTCTGACAAGGGTGCTGAAGGAGCAGGATTTTGATTTCCATAATCCAGAGGAAGTGATCTACTGGTATTGTTATAGTAAGCAGCTTCCTTACAGCAAGGCAGAGGAATATAAAGAGAATTACAAATCCATGGAACCTGCAGCAGATAAGGGAAAAGTGGCGGAAGTAATCAGCGGCGATTTTACCATAGATACAGAGGAAAAATTGCTGAAATATCTGGCATGCCTGAAAGCTGGCTGGGATGATCCAATGAATGAGAAGAGTCAGGCATTTCAGGAGTTCCTGCGCCTTCTGGAACATGCGAAGCAGATCATTGCGGCCATGTATCAGAAGGATGAGGAGGAGAAAGGCCGGGCTAAGGTCTGGAAACCGGAGAATATTACTCCGTCTGATCTGGAGAAGGTAATCTGCAATGGTATTCCTATCAATAAGATGGGAAATCTGAAAAAAATGTCAGCCTCTATCCTGGCGAAACATTTCAGCCAGAAGAGGTTCAGCAGACAGAGAATTACCAATATTCTGAATCACAAGTTCCCGGTAGAGCGGTTTGATCTTCTTACGCTGGAGTTTTTTATTGTGTCTCAGGAGATGGAGGATGATGATCCCTATGACAGATACCATCATTTCATAGAGGAAGCGCAGAGAATTCTGAAGAAGTGTGGAATGAGCGAGATTTATATTGTGAACCCATACGAATGTTTTCTACTGATGTGTCTTTTGACGGATTGTCCGCTGGCTGTTTTTTCGGAGATATGGGAAATGTCATATGAAGAGAATGGGGACGAGGAGTAGGTAATTTCTTAATATAGAAATGCGCAGTGTTGTTTGGAGGCACTGCGCATTTTTAATAGCAATGAAATGGGTGTCAAAAGGTCTTTTGACACTCATTTGATACCCGGATTGCTACGCAGCTACGCTGCTCCCGCAATCCTCCAAATATTCGAAATCCGCTGATTTACTGCGTAAATCGCTACTTTCTCATATTTGGCGTGTCCCAAGTTCAAAAGCCTTATCGTGCAAGCACGAACAGCTTTTTGACCTTTTGACACTGGTATCATAGGAATTAAGGTTAATCATTATAGTAGAGATAAATACTGCGGCTAAGCTGTGCAATTGTATTCTGGGCTTCTCCCGGGCTGGAGAGGTTCTGGGAAAGGAAGACGATGACCAGATCGTTTCCACCCTGTGCGTTGTACAGAATTCCGGCATCATTTTCTACATCGGAAAGCTCACCGGTTTTGTTGGCAATGCTGACGCCCTCTGGCAGGGCTGCTGGAATCTTGTTGGTACGTTGCTGCTGTTTCAGAAGGGAATACATTTCTTCTGCATGTAAAAGGCTTGGCGTCTGAGTAGTACCAGAGCAGATCTGGTAAATTTCTTTTAGGAATTTTCCACAGTCATAGGCAGAAGTGTAATTATCTCCGAATTCGTTGCTGGCAAGAAGCAGTCGTCCCATGGAAGTATTTGTGTAGCCGTGAGACTGACAGAAACTGTTTACTTTCTGCATACCTGCAGTGCTGTCGCCACTTCCCAGGTAGGAAACCAGACTGTTTGCCGCGTCATTATCACTGACGGTGATCATTGGTGTCAGATAGGAATCCAGGGTGGCAGAACCATACTGCTGGGACAAAGAATCATAATTCTCATATACTGCACCCATAATGAAAAGCTTGATCAGGCTGGCTGCCTGCATTGGAGAATCATTGATCGTAGCCTCTGAGCCGCCTGCAAGGTCACAAATATAAACACTCCAGGAACCGTTTGCCCCAGGAAGCTGGGATTGGATCTGAGTGACCAGAGTATCCATCTTTTCATCGGCTTTGTTGTCAAAAGCAGAACTTCCGTGAGAGGGAGAGATGGTGCCGTCATCGTCAGAAAGTTCGGGGGGAATAGCAGCCATGGTAGAATCTTTTTTTCCCTGGGAAGTGCCATCTGTTGTCTGAGCGGAGTCGGAACCGGATGACTGGGAAGAACCTATTGGTTCTGCATTGGCAGCAGGAGTCTGATAAGGAACCGTTACTTCCTCAGGAGTTGGAGAAGACTGTACAGGACCTGCACTTTCTCTCTGGGAAGGTCCCTGGACAGAAGAATCATCTGTAGAAGATTCGCTGTCGCTTTCATCATCAGAAACAAAGCCGCTCTGGTCGGCGTCATCAGAAGTCTCGTCACCAGAGGTAAATCCGAAAGTTTCACCGTCAGTGAAATTTTCAGTCTGGTCTGTTGCTGAATCATTTTTTGCCAGATTAATACTGCTCTGGCTGTCCTTTCTGAAGAAAGTAAGGTAAAGAATGATAAGAATCAGTAAAGCAGCGACAATGCCAAGAAAAATCAGCAGATAAGAAGAGGTTTGTTTCTTTCTATTATTTTTCATAAGTTCTCCTTTCGAATCAATGAAATATCTGGAAGAGACATTATTTTATGGCAATAAATCCAGATTTATTTTTCCGCAAAATATGCATCAATCCCATCTGCGATTCCGGATGCCATTGTGTCCTGAAAATCCGGATCGCTCATTTTCAGATCGTCAGATTCATTGGTCATAAATCCCATTTCCACAATAGTTACCGGAATGGTGCTCCAATTAATTCCAGTCATATTGTCGGCATATGTTACGCCGCGGTTTTCAAATCCGGTTGCGTCACAATAGGCATCCAGAATGAACTGGGAAAGGATGTTGGAATCATCATAGAGCTGGGATACATAAGGATTGGAAGAGGAGGGGGAAATGGTAAGTGCACCGGCAGCAGAGGAAGACTCAGCACCATTGGCATGGATACGCACGTAAATCTCTGCCCCCTGTCCGGCTACATATTCAGCTCGCTCTTTATTACTGATGGCAGTATCATTATCCGTTCTGGTAAGAACAGTCTGATAGCCACGGTCTTCCAGAATCTGCTGCAGTTTCAAAGAAACATCCAGATTCAGCTGATATTCAGGCAGACCTGAAAAAGTTCCCTGGGTTCCTGTTGAGGCTTTGGCTTTCATTTCTGTGGAACCTGGACCAAGAGGTTCAAGGTCACTCATATCCACATTTGGACCCTGATGACCGGGATCAATACCGATTATATGTGACTGGGCTACAGGCGGTCCCTGAAGCTCGTCAGTGGTCTCAGCACAGACAGTGCACAGATTTATAAGCCCTGCTCCGGAAAAAATCATGAGGCCAAATGCAAAAATCCGGGAGAATCCACTGGATTTAGCCACTGCTTTTTTGAAACACATATGTATACTCCTGTTCATGTTAATTCTTTTTTCGACTATTCAGCAGATAGTATTTCGAAAAGCAGGTACTGTAGAGGTGCTGAAAAGTTCTTGTTTCTTATTATAATAATGTGAAGCTGTGAATGCAATGTAAAGTTAAGTTTTCCTGGAGCGTGTTTGAAAAATCATTCCCGCAATCTGAACGCCCCACTTTGCGGGATATTTCACCCGAATTCAGTTGCCGTAGCCCGCTACGGCGCCCTCATCCGAGCGAAATCTCCCACAAATTGTGATACAGATCCTGGGCATGATTT
>ENA-OQKF01001340-OQKF01001340.1-human-gut-metagenome-genome-assembly--contig:-NODE-1340-length-11409-cov-2.561514_pt1 | contig 11409 bp, 10 predicted proteins | sample MGYA00242617_ERZ504784 | MGnify/ENA primary metagenome ERZ504784 (study PRJEB26092, sample SAMD00036364) | human gut metagenome | host: Homo sapiens | study: EMG produced TPA metagenomics assembly of... | reverse complement strand
GGAGTTCCTGATTAAAATTGAGTGATGCGGGGTTTGGGGTGCCGATCTTCAGGACGCGGAGAAGGTACCGGAAGCGGGGCAGCCCGTGCGCATTCCGGGCCATGAAATTGTGGGCCACATTACCCGGAAAGGAGATGCAGTTCCCGGGATCTGGCACACCGGTCAGCGCGTGGGCGTCGGGCGTCTTGGGGGATATTGCCAGCATTGCCCGCCTTGCCGTAACGGGCTTTTTCACCTGTGTGAAAATCAGCTAACGCCGGGGCTGAGCTGTGACGGAGGTTACGCCGAGTATGTTGTTATCCGCCATACCGCGCTGATTGCCATTCCTTCAGCGCTCACTTCCGTTCACGCGGCCCCGATCTTGTGCGCCGGTACGGCAACCTTTAACGCGTTGCGTCAATCCGGTGCCAGCGCGGGAGACAGGGTGGCTATTCTCGGTATTGGTGGCTTAGGCCATATGGCGATTCAGTACGCCCGTAGGATGGGGTTTGAGGTTATCGTGATTGCGCGCGGCAGTGAAAAGGCGCATGACGCTTTACAGCTGGGCGCCCATCACTATATCGATGCGCAGACGGAAAACGCGGCGGAACGGCTGAGAGCGGAAGGCGGCGTCGAGATTATTGTGGCCACTGCCCCGGATGCAGACGCGGTTTCAGCGTTATTGCCAGCCCTGGCCCCCAGAGGAAAAGCGATCCGGTTGGGTGCCGGACGCACACCGTTACAGGTCATGCCGGGTATGATGAGTGGCGCGGAATGCACCCTGACAGGTTCATTTGTCAGCACCCCGTCGCAAACCGAACGCGCGCTGCGTTTCAGCCACCTCTTTCAGACGCTGCCAGTTACAGAGCTGATGCCCTTTGAACAGGCAAATGAGGCGCTCGACAGGTTACGGCAGGGAAAGGCGCGCTACCGGATAGTGCTTACGATGAACCCGGATAACTGATCGGCAGAAACACCGTCTGGCGGGGAGCCAGACGGTGGAGAGGTTACGCTTTACGCGTTGCCGCTTTCATTGCGCTCACAAACGTTTTCAGCTCAGCCAGCATTTGCTCTGGCTTGTCCACGTTCTTCTCAATGATTTTAACGATAGCGGAGCCTGAGATTGCACCGGCTGCGTTAGCGTCAATTGCCGCCGTGACCTGATCGGGAGATGAAATCCCAAAGCCCTGCAGCGGAGGGGCCGCGTGGTATTCAGCCAGCTTCTCGACCAGATGATGCAGAGGCAGCGCCGCTTTGTTCTCCGCGCCGGTTACACCCGCACGGGAGAGCAGGTAGGTATACCCGCGACCATAAGAGGCAATCTGGCGCAGCAGTTCATCATCGGCGTTTGGCGGGCAGATGAAGATAGGTGCCACGTTATGGCGCATCGCCGCCTGGCGGAACGGCGCAGATTCTTCAACCGGTACGTCTGCCACCAGCACCGAGTCAACGCCCACGCGCGCGCATTCTGCATAAAAGGTATCAATACCGCGACTGAAGACCAGGTTGGCATACATTAACAGGCCAATCGGAATGGTCGGGTGCTTCTGGCGGATAGCGGCCAGCATCTCGAAACATTGCCCCGGGGTGACACCGGCCGCGAATGCCCGCAGCGTTGCGTTCTGGATAGTCGGGCCATCGGCCAGAGGATCGGAAAACGGAATACCCAGTTCCAGCGCGTCGGCACCGGCTTCAATCAGGGTGTCGATAATTTTCAGCGACTGCTCAGGACCCGGATCACCCAGCGTCACGAAGGGAACGAACGCGCCTTCCTGGCGAGATTTCAGTGCTGCAAATGCGTTATCGTAGCGTTCCATCAGATTTCCCCTCGTGCTTTCAAAATATCGTGAACGGTGAAGATGTCTTTATCACCGCGACCGGAAAGGTTAACCACCAGCAGTTGCTCTTTTTCCGGGTTCTCTTTCATCATTTTCAGCGCATGCGCCAGGGCGTGAGAGGACTCCAGGGCAGGAATGATCCCTTCGTGGCGACAGAGCGTTTTAAACGCCTCCAGGGCTTCGTCATCGGTAATGGAAACGTAGTCCGCACGACCGGTGCTGTTCAGGAAGGCGTGCTGAGGCCCAACGGAAGGGAAATCCAGGCCTGCCGAGATAGAGTATGACTCTTCAATCTGGCCGTCATCGGTCTGCATCATCGGCGCTTTCATACCGAAGTAGATCCCGACGCGACCATGTTTCAACGGTGCGCCGTGCTCACCGGTTTCAATCCCGTGGCCTGCAGGTTCAACGCCAATCAGCCCGACGCTGGTTTCGTCGATGAAATCAGCGAACATGCCGATAGCGTTAGAGCCACCGCCAACGCAGGCGATTACCGCATCCGGCAGGCGACCCTCTTTTTCCAGGATCTGCGCTTTGGTCTCTTCGCCAATCATGCGCTGGAATTCACGCACAATCGTCGGGAACGGGTGCGGGCCGGCAGCGGTGCCGAGCATATAGTGTGCGGTTTCGTAGCTGCCAGACCAGTCGCGCAGCGCTTCGTTACACGCATCCTTCAGCGTCGCGGAGCCACTGTGCACCGGGATCACTTCTGCGCCCATCAGACGCATACGGAATACGTTAGGCGACTGGCGCTCAACGTCTTTTGCGCCCATGTAAATGCGGCATTTCAGACCGAGAAGGGCGCTGGCAAGAGCTGATGCCACTCCGTGCTGGCCTGCGCCAGTTTCAGCGATGATTTCGGTTTTACCCATCCGTTTTGCAAGCAGCGCCTGACCCAACACCTGGTTGGTTTTATGCGCACCGCCGTGCAGCAAATCTTCACGCTTAAGATACAGCGTAGTTTTGGTGCCTTCGGTCAGGTTACGGCATTTCGTCAGGGCCGTTGGACGGCCAGCGTAGTTTTTCAGCAGGTCGGTAAACTCAGCCTGAAACGCTGGATCTTTCTGCGCGCTCACGAACGCTTCTTCCAGCTGGCGCAGGGCGGGCATCAGGATTTGCGGGACGTACATCCCGCCGAACTCACCAAAATAGGGGTTTAGTAATGTCGTCATCTTCTCTTCCTTAATATGCACGCAGAGTTTTAAATACCGAGGCCAGCTTACTGGCATCTTTGATGCCCGGTTGCGACTCTACGCCTGAATTGAAATCGAGGCCCGCGCAGCCCGCTTTGGCGGCTTCCACGCAGTTATCCGGGCTAAGTCCACCCGCCAGCAAAACATTGTCCAGCACTTCGCCGTGCAACAGGGACCAGTCAAAACGCTGTCCCGTGCCGCCCTGGCCATTATCGAGTACGTATTTATCAACATGATTCAGGTTACGCTCAGGCAACCTGTCGCCCACGCTCTGCGCTTTCCAGATTTGCACCTGAGGTGCCAGTGCGCTGCGCAGGGCATCGATATAGGCCTGATCTTCGTTGCCATGAAGCTGCACCGCATGCAGAGATAACGCTTCGGCTTTTGCTACCACGTCGGCGATATCCGCGTTGCGAAAGACCCCCACATAGCTGAGTGGCGCTGCCGTCATCACCTGACGCGCCTGCGCTTCGGTCACCACGCGAGGGGAGGAGGCGACAAAAATCAGCCCGCCGTAAATCGCACCGGCTTCATACGCGGCCAGGGCATCCTCTTCACGGGTCAAGCCGCACACTTTGTTTTCACCCAACAGTACGCGGCGCACCGCGGCATTGAGATCGTCATGTTCCATCATTGCAGAACCAATCAGGAAACCGTTGGCGAAATGGCTCAGCTCGCGGACCTGTGCGTAGCTGTTAATACCGGATTCACTGATCACGGTGACGCCAGAGCCCAGACGCGGCGCCAGCTGGCGCGTGCGGTTCAGGTCAATCGACAGGTCACGCAGATCGCGGTTGTTGATGCCGACCACTTTGGCTTTCAGCGCAATGGCGCGTTCCAGCTCCTCTTCGTTGCTCACTTCGGTCAGCACGCCCATATTCAGACTGTGGGCAACCGCAGCGAGCTGGCGATACTGTTCGTCATCCAGCACTGAGAGCATCAGCAGGCAGGCATCGGCCTGGTAAAGGCGTGCCAGCCAGATCTGATACGGGTCGATAATAAAGTCTTTGCACAGGATCGGTTGTGGCGCGATCCCGCTGACAACGGGCAGGAAATCGAAGCTGCCCTGGAAATACTTCTCATCCGTCAGCACGGAGATAGCTGACGCATGATGTTTGTAGATACCGGCAATTCGCGCCGGATCGAAATCGTCACGGATAACGCCTTTCGACGGAGACGCTTTTTTGCACTCGAGAATAAACGCGGTGCGTGCGCCCTGCAGAGCATCATAGAAACGACGGCTGCTCGGGACAACGTCATTCTGGAAGCTGGCCAGCGGCTGCTGTGCTTTACGTGCTTCCACCCAGATGGCCTTATCGGCAACGATTTTCGCTAAAACGGTCTGCATTCTTTACCCTCTTGCCGCAAGTGCGGTAACGCGATCGTAAGCTGCACCTGAGCGCAGTACGTTCAGAACTTTTTGTGCGTTGGCTTTGAGGTCTTCCTCGCCGTGCAAACGCATCAGCATCGCGACGTTGGCAGCCACGGCGGCCTCGTGGGCGACCTCTCCTTTACCTTGTAATAAGCGCGTCAGAATGTCACGGTTTTCTTCAGGCGTGCCGCCCGCCAGCGCTTCCTGATAGTAAGGCGTTAAACCAAAGTCGCTCGCCTCCAGCTGATAGCTCAGGATTTCACCGTCGCGAAGTTCGGCCACCAGCGTTGGCGCATGCAGCGACACTTCATCCATTCCCCCGCTATGAACCACCGCGGCACGTTGATAACCCAGCACGCGCAGGGTCTCTGCAATCGGCAGAACCAGCTCCGGGCTGTAGACGCCAATCAGCGCCAGCGGTGGATGGGCCGGGTTGATCAGCGGGCCGAGCACGTTAAACAGCGTGCGGGTTTTAAGCTGCTGGCGAACCGGCATCGCATGGCGGAAACCGGTGTGATATTTCGGCGCAAACAGGAAGCAGACGCCCAGGTCGTCCAGGGCTTCACGCGAACGTTCGGCGTTCATCTCGAGATTGATGCCGAATGCGGCCAGCAGGTCCGACGATCCCGACCGGCTGGAGACGCTGCGGTTACCGTGCTTCGCCACTTTCAAACCACAGGCAGCCGCCACGAAGGCGCTGGCGGTGGAGATATTGATGCTGTTGCTGCCGTCACCACCGGTACCGACGATATCCGCAAACATGTAGTCCGGGCGCGGGAACGGGGCGGCATTTTCCAGCAGCGCCGTTGCCGCACCGGCAATTTCCTGCGGGCTTTCACCGCGAACTTTCATGCTCACCAGCGCGGCCGCCAGTTGTTCAGGCTTCAGTTCACCACGAACCACGGCGGAGAAGAGCTGGTGGCTCTCCTGCTGGCTCAGGGTCTGTGCCTGGTACAATTTTTCCAGCACAGGTTGCAGGGTGTTGGTCTTTTCCAGTTTCTGAAGCGCCCAGTCCAGGGTCTGTTCCAGCAGACGCGCGCCGTGAGAGGTGAGGATTGACTCCGGATGGAACTGCATCCCACAGACACGATCGGTATCGTGACGTACGGCCATCACCATGCCTTCGAACGAGGCGTTAATGGTCAGGCCTGCCGGGATGTTGCTGCCGACCAGCGAGTGGTAGCGCGCCACCGGCAGCGGATTCGGCAGCCCGGCAAACATCGCCTGACCGTCATGTTCAATACTCGACGCTTTACCGTGAAGAATTTCGCCCGCCTGACCGACATACCCCCCATAAGCTTCGACAATCGCCTGATGACCGAGGCAAATGCCAATAATTGGCAGCTTGCCGCGCAGGCGGGTGAGGAGTTCTGGCATACAACCGGCTTCGCTTGGCACACCGGGGCCAGGCGAAAGCATCCGCACCGGATTGCTCATTGTCGCCCGGCGTTCAATTAAGGTCTGCGCCGGAATCTGGTTGCGGGAAATCACCACGTTATGACCATTGCTGCGCAACTGATCTGCCAGGTTGTAAGTAAAAGAGTCGATATTATCGAGCAGCAGAATGTCAGCCATCAGAAAATCTCCTGTGCATGGTGTGCGGTAGCGATGGCGCGCAATACCGCGCGAGCTTTATTGCGCGTTTCGTCAGCTTCAGACTGCGGAACAGAATCAAGAACCACCCCGGCGCCCGCCTGGACGGTGGCAATGCCGTCTTCAACATAGGCAGAGCGGATAACGCTGCAGGTATCAAGGTCACCGTGCGCGGTGAAATAACCCACCGCACCGCCATAGCTGCCGCGACGACGCCCTTCGGCGGCGGCGATAAGCTGCATCGCACGGACTTTCGGCGCACCGCTCAGGGTGCCCATATTCATGCAGGCGCGATAGGCGTGCAGCACGTCGAGGTCGTTGCGCAGTTCACCCACCACGCGGGAGACCAGGTGCATCACGAACGAATAGCGGTCAACTTTAGTCAGGTCCGCCACGTAGCGGCTGCCTGGGGTGCAAATGCGAGCCAGATCGTTACGCGCCAGGTCAACCAGCATCAGGTGCTCGGAGAGTTCTTTGTGGTCGGTACGCATTTCGAGTTCGATGCGGCTGTCCAGATCGCGGTCCAGCGAGCCATCGGCGCGACGCCCGCGCGGACGTGTACCGGCAATCGGGTAGATCTCGATCTGGCGGCTGGTGGCGTCGTATTTCAGGGAGCTTTCCGGTGACGCACCAAACAGGGTGAACTCGTTATCCTGCATAAAGAACATATACGGGCTTGGGTTGCTCTTTTTCAGCACGTCATAGGCCGCCAGCGGCGACGGGCAGGGCAGTGAGAAACGACGGGACGGGACGACCTGGAAAATTTCCCCGGCGCGAATCGCCTTTTGCATCTGACGCACCACGGCACCGTACTGATCGTCGGTCTGGTTAACCTCACAGGTCATCTTCTCTACATGCTGAACCGGCAGAGCGGGTGGCGCTTCGTTCATTTGCTGTTGCAACTGAGCAATGCGCTGCTCAAGACGTGTTTTCTCGGTCACGGATGGCGTGAACAGGCTCGCCTGAATACGGGTGTATTTTTTCTGATGGTCGATCACCAGCAGGGTCTCGGCCAGGTAGAAGCAGTAGTCAGGGCAGCGGTTGCCCTGTTCGGTTTCCGGCAGGTCTTCGAAACCGGCGACCAGATCGTAAGCAAACAGCCCGCCAAAGAACATCGCTTCGCGTTCATCTTCTGGTACCGAGACCAGGTTTTGCAGAAGGCGGAAGGCATCGAAGACTGACAAAGAACAGAGGCGTGCATCTTCGTCCAGCAGTTGGCTGACCGGCGGGAAATGCAGTACCCGCACTTCCGGGTGACGTTCATTCTCGATGCCCGCTGGCAGGGAAGCGTCCAGCAGTGGCAGCAGCGCGGCACCGTTCTCAGAGAGCGCTTTTATCGTGACCGTGTCACCCAGCGCGGTAATGCGTAATGCGCTGTCGACCAGCAGCAGGCTCTTAAGATCGTCTTTACTGTCAATATCCGCGGATTCCAGCAGCAACGTTGCCGGACGTGCACCGCAGACCTGATGAAACAGCGCGGTTGGGTTGTGGCGATAGACCGCCTCGCAGGTCAGCAATTCGAGGTGTGGTTTGGCTGTTTGCATTATGTTGTTCTCATTTATTCTGTTCAAAAAAAAGCCCGCTTAGTCGCGGGCTGGGTATCTGTTTGCATTTCGCAGACGCGTGACACTGCCCTAAGATCAGGAAGTGCGCCACCAGCCGTGCAGAGTGAAATGTGCTGTCATTTTCAGATACCTTTCTCGTGTGAACTTGCGTACTAGTTAACTAGTTCGATGACAAGTTGTCAACCCTTGATTTCAGAATTTCGCGCCAAGCCGTTATCATAGGGGTTTCGGATGTCTTTAACCTGCTATGGGAAGTGCTTTGAGCGATACCACCTACGCCGTAATTTATGATTTACACAGCCATACTCAGGCCTCTGATGGCCTGCTGACACCCGAAGCCCTGGTTCATCGCGCCGTTGAAATGCGTGTCGGCACGCTGGCGATAACCGATCACGATACGACAGATGCTATTCCCGCGGCGCGCGCCGAAATTGCCCGCAGCGGACTGGCGCTGAATCTGGTGCCCGGCGTCGAAATTTCGACAGTCTGGGAAAATCACGAAATACACATTGTTGGCCTCAATATCGATATTGAACATCCGGCAATGCGTGCGTTTTTGCAAGAACAAAAATCGCGCCGCAACGAACGCGCCGAAATGATTGGTGAGCGACTGGAAAAAGCGCATATTCCCGGAGCGCTGGAAGGTGCACAGAAACTGGCAAACGGTGGGGCGGTGACGCGCGGCCATTTTGCCCGTTTTCTGGTTGAGGCGGGCAAAGCCACGACGATGGCGGACGTGTTTAAAAAATATCTGGCACGCGGGAAAACCGGTTACGTTCCGCCACAGTGGTGTACAATAAAACAAGCTATTGATGTCATTCATCATTCTGGCGGTAAGGCCGTGCTCGCCCATCCGGGGCGGTATAATCTTTCTGCTAAGTGGCTGAAAAGACTGCTGGCACACTTTGCCGAATGTGGCGGTGAGGCGATGGAAGTCGCCCAGTGTCAGCAGGCGCCCAATGAGCGTGCGCAGCTCGCAACCTACGCGCGTCAGTTCGGTCTGCTGGGTTCGCAAGGGTCGGATTTCCATCAGCCCTGTGCGTGGATCGAGCTGGGACGCAAGCTCTGGTTGCCCGCAGGCGTTGAGCCTGTCTGGCAGCTCTGGGAACAGCCGCAGAAAATTGAAGAGAGGGAAGTATGAGTCAGTTTTTCTATATTCATCCGGATAACCCGCAGCCACGCTTAATTAATCAGGCCGTGGAGATCGTTCGCAAAGGCGGCGTGATTGTCTACCCGACCGATTCTGGCTACGCGCTGGGCTGTAAAATTGAAGACAAAGGGGCGATGGAGCGCATTTGCCGCATTCGTCAGCTGCCGGACGGCCATAACTTTACCCTGATGTGCCGCGATCTTTCTGAACTGTCGACCTACGCGTATGTCGATAACGTGGCGTTTCGTCTGATCAAAAATAACACGCCGGGCAACTACACCTTTATTCTTAAAGGGACCAAGGAAGTGCCGCGCCGACTGTTACAGGAAAAGCGTAAAACCATCGGGATGCGCGTACCGTCCAACCCGATTGCGCAGGCGCTGCTGGAAACCCTCGGCGAGCCGATGCTTTCGACCTCTTTAATGTTGCCAGGCAGCGAGTTCACCGAATCCGATCCCGAAGAGATTAAAGACCGTCTGGAAAAGGTGGTCGAGTTAATTATTCATGGTGGCTACCTTGGTCAGCAGCCAACCACCGTTGTTGACTTAACCGAAGATGCGCCAGAAGTAATTCGTGAAGGCGTGGGTGATGTTAAGCCTTTCTTGTAAGGGTGTAAGCAGATATACTACGCGGCCATCAAAGCAGGGCTGAGCCCTCTTTTGACCTGATTCGACGCCTGTGAAGGCGACACCTGAGGAAGCTCAATGAGCGAGAAGTTACAGAAAGTGCTGGCGCGTGCCGGCCACGGTTCACGCCGTGAAATCGAAGCCATTATTGAAGCGGGTCGCGTGAGTGTGGACGGTAAAATCGCCACGCTGGGTGACCGCGTAGAAATCGTACCGGGATTGAAGATCCGCATCGACGGTCATCTTATCTCCGTGAAAGAGTCCGCTGAGCAGATTTGCCGCGTGCTGGCGTATTACAAGCCAGAAGGCGAGCTGTGTACGCGCAACGACCCTGAAGGTCGCCCGACGGTGTTTGACCGTCTGCCTAAACTGCGTGGCGCTCGCTGGATTGCCGTGGGGCGTCTGGACGTGAATACCTGCGGCCTGCTGCTGTTTACCACTGATGGTGAACTGGCAAACCGTCTGATGCACCCTAGCCGTGAAGTGGAACGCGAATACGCCGTGCGTGTCTTCGGCCAGGTTGATGAGAATAAACTGCGCGATCTGTCACGCGGCGTTCAGCTGGAAGACGGTCCTGCGGCATTTAAAACCATCAAATTTACCGGTGGCGAAGGCATTAACCAGTGGTACAACGTTACCCTGACTGAAGGCCGTAATCGCGACGTACGTCGTCTTTGGGAAGCGGTAGGTGTGCAGGTGAGCCGTCTGATCAGTGTCCGTTATGGCGACATCCTGCTGCCAAAAGGTCTGCCACGGGGTGGTTATACCGAGCTGGATCTGACACAGACTAACTACCTACGTGAACTGGTCGGCCTGACGCCAGAAACCACCTCTAAAGTGGCGGTGGAAAAAGATCGTCGTCGTATGAAGGCGAATCAGATCCGTCGTGCGGTGAAACGCCATAGCCAGGTGAGCAGCAACCGCCGCTCTGGCAGCCGTAACAACAACGGTTAACATAAAAACCCGGTGATGATCACCGGGCTTTTTTCTTAGTAATCAATACCGATTTGCGCTTTGATTCCCGCGTCAAACGCGTGTTTGACCGGACGCAGTTCGCTGACGGTATCAGCAAGCTCCAGTATTTCCCGATGACAGCCACGCCCCGTGACGATAACCGTCTGGTGCGCCGGGCGTTGTTGTAACGCCTCCAGTACCGCATCCAGCGGGAGATAGTCGTAGGCCACCATATAGGTTATCTCATCCAGCAGAACCATATTCAGGGCGGAGTCTGCCAGCATTCTTTTGGCGTGCTCCCAGACTGCAAGACAAGCTGCAGTATCGGTTTCCCGGTTCTGCGTATCCCATGTAAAACCTGTCGCCATCACCTGAAATTCAACGCCATGCGGTTCAAGCAGATTACGTTCGCCGTTCGGCCATTCGCCTTTGATGAACTGAATGACGCCCACTTTCTGCCCGTGACCGACAGCACGCGTGACGGTGCCAAATGCCGCGGTAGTTTTACCTTTGCCGTTACCGGTAAAGACGATAATAATCCCGCGCTCGTCCTGTGCGGCCGCAACGCGCGCATCGACCTGTTCCTTCAGTCGCTGCTGGCGTTGTTGATGACGTTCTTCACTCATTGCGAAATCCCTGGTTTACGGCCCGGCTGGGCATCGAAGGTCATCCCCGTTTTACGACGACTGTCGTCGCCCATCAGCCAGAGATAGAGCGGCATAATGTCTGCGGGTGTTTTCAGTTTCTGCGGGTCTTCCGACGGGAAGGCGCTGGCGCGCATTTTGGTGCGCGTTCCACCCGGGTTAATGCAATTTACGCGCAGATGGCGGCTTTGATACTCTTCCGCCAGCACCTGCATCATCCCTTCAGTCGCGAATTTTGAGACGGCATATGCTCCCCAGTTGGCTCGACCTTCGCGGCCTACGCTTGAGGAGGTAAAGACCAGCGAGCCGGACTCGGATTTAAGTAATAAAGGAAGCAAAGCCTGCGTCAGGAAAAACGTGCCGTTGACGTTGACCTGCATCACCTGCTGCCAGATATCGGGATCCTGTTCATCCATAGGACGGACTTCTCCCAGCAAACCCGCATTGTGCAGGACACCGTCCAGCCGCGGATAGTGGGCGCTAATACGGTGAGCA
>ENA-OQKF01001331-OQKF01001331.1-human-gut-metagenome-genome-assembly--contig:-NODE-1331-length-11464-cov-2.141572_pt1 | contig 11464 bp, 7 predicted proteins | sample MGYA00242617_ERZ504784 | MGnify/ENA primary metagenome ERZ504784 (study PRJEB26092, sample SAMD00036364) | human gut metagenome | host: Homo sapiens | study: EMG produced TPA metagenomics assembly of... | reverse complement strand
CTGCATTAGATGCCAGAGACCTGGCTGCAAAGGGCTATGAGGCAGCACAGATCAAAGAAATCTTAGAGCGGGTTAAGTATGAGAGCAGTATTTATATTACCCTTACCACTTTAAAATATCTGAAAAAGGGTGGACGTATCACTCCGGCTGCAGCTGCACTGGGAACTTTGCTGCGTATTAAGCCTGTTTTGACCATTCAGGGCGAAAAGTTAGATGCTTTTTCAAAGGCACGTACTGCAAAGCAGGCAAGGTCCATTATGCTCACAGCCCTTGCTAAGGATCTGGATGAGCGTTTCCATGACAAGAATGCAGAACATACTTACCTGGAGATTGCCCATACCTGCAATGAAGAAGATGCAAAAGAGCTGGAAGCAGCTTTAAAAGAGCAGTATCCGGGAGCAGACATCACCATGGCACCTCTTTCTTTAAGCATTGCCTGTCATATTGGACCAGGAAGCCTTGCAGTAGCCTGCTCCGGTAAGTTAAAGGAGCTGGAATAGGAGCAAACAGTTGAATAAAGAAAAATGGTCTGAAAAGCTGAAAACAAGGGGACCGAGCATTACTGTCCCCATGACGCTTTTAATGATCGCAGTGGCGGTCATCCCGCTGTTGCTGCAGACCTGGATACTCATAGGCTCTTTTAAACAGAACCAGATAGAGGCCAGAGGCATTGAGATACAGAATCAGTGTGTGATCTTAAGCAACCGAATGACCCGTTCAGGGTATCTGACAGCAGATAAGACCAATAATGTCAGCCTGGATGCTCAGATGCAGACGATCGCAGATCTGTATAACGGACGTATTGTTATCGTCAACAGCAGTTATAAGATCATGACAGATACCTTTAATCTGTCAACAGGAAAATATTATATATCTGAAGAAGTCATACGCTGTTTTAAGGGAGAGATAAGCAACAGGTTTAATAAAGATGCCGGTTATTTTTATCAGACCATTCCTGTTTATAATCCGGCTGATGATAAAAAAATCCAGGGAGTGATAGCAGTGACAGCTTCCATGGAAAATGTGGCTTCCGTGACCAAGCGTGTAAAAAGCAGCGCACAGCTGTTTTTCATGTGTATGGCTTTAATGGCAGTTCTTTTCTCTATAGTGTCAGCTTACTTCCTGGTAAAGCCCTTTAAGCGGCTTTTGCGTTCCTTTGACCGGGTGGCACAGGGGGATCTGGATGCAGATATCAGGGAAGATGCTTACAGCGAAACAAGACAGATGTCCCATGCTGTGCAGAAGTCCCTTCGCAAACTGAAGGCTGTGGACCAGTCCCGTCAGGAGTTTGTTTCCAATGTGTCCCATGAGTTAAAAACACCGATCACGTCCATTCGTGTGCTGGCAGATTCCCTTATGGGAATGGAAGAGGTGCCGGTGGAACTGTACCGGGAGTTTATGTCTGATATTTCTGATGAGATCGACAGGGAAAGCCAGATCATAGAAGATCTGCTTACTTTAGTCCGCATGGATAAATCAGCAGAAAGCCAGATGAAAATTTCACAGGTGCATATTAATCACGAACTGGAAATGATCTTAAAGAGACTGCGGCCTATTGCCAAGCGCAGCAATGTGGAACTGATCTTAGAGAGCATCAGGGAAGTTACAGCAGATGTAGACAAGGTGAAGCTGAACCTGGCAGTGACCAATCTGGTGGAAAATGCAATTAAATATAATGTGGATTCCGGATGGGTGCGGGTGACACTGGATGCTGACCATAAATACTTTTACGTGAAGGTTGCAGATTCTGGTATTGGTATACCGGAGGACAGTGTAGATCACATTTTTGAGCGTTTCTTCCGTGTGGATAAAGCACGTTCCAGAGAGGTTGGCGGTACCGGACTGGGGCTTTCTATTACTAAAAATGTAATACAGATGCATCATGGTGTGATCGATGTGGAAAGTACGCAGGGAGAAGGGACTACCTTCAGCATGCGTATTCCTTTAAATTATGTATCAAGACAGGAGGAACGTTCATGAAACATAGAAAAGATAAGTTTCTTCTGGGTGTATTTCTGGGGATCCTTATGGTCACCATGGCAGTTCTTTCCGGGTGCGGTGCAAAGGCAGAGCCAAAACCTGACCCAGGTTCAGGAAAATATCTCATATATTACCTGAATTCCTCTTTGACCAAGCTGGTGGCACAGGAATATGAAACAGAAACAAAGGATCAGGCAGATCTGGCAGACGAACTGATGGACCAGCTGCTCCATGTACCAAGAGATCTGGATTGTCAGCCTGCTGTAAATGAAAAGGTATCTTTTAAAACCTGCAGGATTGATGAACAGGTATTGTATCTGTATTTTGACGGCAGCTATATATCTATGAAGCCGGAACAGGAGATCCTGTGCCGTGCAGCTCTGGCAAGGACAATGACCCAGATACCGGGGATCGATTATATCAGTATTTACCGTGGAGACCAGCCTCTTATGGACCGTCAGGGAAATCCTGTGGGCTTTATCTCAGCAGGAGATTTCATTATCAATACAAGTAATGTAAATGCCTACGAGAAAACAGAACTGACCTTGTATTTTGCTAACAGTACAGGAGATAAACTGGTAGAGGAAAAGCGGGACGTGGCCCATAATATAAATACTTCCATGGAACAGCTGATCGTGGAACAGCTGATCGCAGGACCGTCAGGCAATGGCCATCAGGCGGTACTTCCTTCTGACTGTAAGATACTCAGTGTATCAGTGACAGATAATGTGTGCTATATCAATTTTGATTCTGCCTTTTTAAATAGCAGCCAGAGTGTAAATGAATACATCCCTATTTACGCAATTGTTAATTCGCTGGTGGATAAGACTTCTGTTTCCAAGGTACAGATCATGGTAAATGGTTCACAGGATGTAATGTTCCGCGAAGTGGTATCTTTAAATACTGCTTTTGAGCGGAATACAGATTATATTGAGCAGAAATAAAAAATAAGATAAACCGGAGAAAAAAGAATATGAAACGGCCCCTTGTGGTGATAACCGCAGGTTTTGTACTTGGAGAGGTGCTTGCCCTGTGTTTACAGGAGGCTGTATACAGAAAATGTTTCTGGTTTGCAGGAGCGCTGTTTTTAGCAGCGCTTATTGCCAGGCATTTTCTGGGAAAAGACCAGGACCGGTATCTGGGAAGAGACCAGAACCGGGATCTGGCTGGAAATTCAGGCAGGAGTGTCACATACAGGATACTTCTGCTTATTTTTATGTTTATTTTTAGTGGAATGTCAGCAGGAAGTTTTTTAGGAGTACAGTTCAGAAACCAGATGGACCGGGAGGAAGACCGGATCGCACAGGCAGAATTTGGGGATGTGGTGCAGCTGACCGGACAGGTAATGGATGTACGGGAAAAAAGCGAGAAACTGGAAATAATTGTAAATAAAGTAAAGATACAGTGGCTGACCCTTCAATTTCCGGTACAGCTATATGGAGTGCCGGGAGAGCTGGAAAACTGGGAAGAGAGTCTTCTTCCTGGAAAAAAAGTGAAAATAGCCTGTTCATTAAATCTGGCGGAATCTGAAAAAAATCCGGGAGAATTTAATGCAAAACTGTATTACCGGTCAAAGGGAGTGGTGTGTACCGGATATATAAAAGCTTTAAAGGAAAGCTGGGGGGCGGACCGGCCCTTTATGCGTGTTATCCTCAGGTTCAGAAAATATTGCAGCCGCATTCTGGAACAATACTGTGAAAAGGAAGACAGCAGTATTTATAAGGCGGTCTTGCTGGGAGATACTTCTTTTATGGAAGCAGATACCTTGGATCTGTACCGCAGCAGCGGGATCGCTCATTTGCTGGCAGTGAGCGGACAGCATTTGTCGTTGATCGGCGGAGGGATATATCTGCTCCTTAGAAAGACGATAGGCGGATTTAAAGCTGCGGGAATATTAGGCGGCAGCTTTGTGATCAGTTATGGCATATTTACAGGTTCTGGAGGGTCTGCTGTCCGGGCAGTCCTTATGATCTGCTGCCTGTGGCTGGCAGCAGAACGGGGGCGTACCTATGACAGTCTTTCAGCCCTGGGGTTTGCAGCTTTAAGTCTTCTTGGAAAAAATCCCTATCTGATCTTTCACAGTGGTTTTCAGCTTTCCTTTTCAGCAGTTCTGGCAATTTCCGGACCGGGACAATGGATGATCCGGGAGTTTAATATTGGGAAAAACTGGAAAAAGATAGTAGTGATCAGCTTATGGGTGCAGATCATTCTTCTGCCTGTTATGGCTTGGCATTATTACCAGTATCCTTTGTATGGGATGTTTTTAAATTTTCTGGTATTGCCCTTTGTAGCTTTTTTAATGCTGTCAGGTATCATGATATTGCTTACCGGGGGATTCTGGCCTTTTGCAGCAGAAACCGCTGCCAAGGTGGGACATGTGATCCTTGTCTATTACAAGTGGATATGTGGATGTTCCATGAAATTGCCGGGAGCAGTGAGGATAACGGGACGTCCTGGTCCGGGACAGATCATGGGTTATATTGTGGTATGGGGAATAGGGATAGCTTCATTGAAATGGCTTATGGGAAGAAAGCTAAAAGGACAAAGAAGAGCAGTATTTGCAGCTGTTGTTCTGATCATATCAGTTCTCATTGGTTTTACTATTCTTTCTCCCCGTCCGGTTAAGGGGTTTGAACTTCTCTGTCTGGATGTAGGTCAGGGAGATGGCTTTCTTCTCAGGTCTGGCCGGACCAGTATCCTTATAGATGGCGGAAGTTCTGATAAAAAGAAGCTGGGAAGCAGAACCCTTGAGCCATGCCTTAAATCTAAAGGTATTTCACGATTAGACATAGCCATTGTAAGTCATGGGGATAATGACCACATAAGCGGGCTTTTATATCTTTTAGAACAGAAAATGCCTATAGACATATTAATATTGCCTGCCGGGGGAAAGGGAGGAGATATTTACGGTAAGCTGGAACAGATGCAGGCAGAAGCCGGGGGAAGGACGTATTACATGCATCAGGGAGATAGGATACAAGCCGGAGAAATGGAATTTACCTGTATTTTTGAAAAAGAAACAGAAAAAGAGCGCAATGCTCATTCACTGGTGCTTTGTACCCACTATAAAGATCTGCATATACTGTTTACCGGTGATATGGGAATATCAGAAGAAACAGAACTTTTAAAAATGACAGAAATAAAAGGCAGTATCCAGCAGGAACATTTAAAACATGTACAGATCCTGAAAACTGCCCATCATGGTTCTAAAGGCTCTTCCAGTCCCGGCTTTTTAGGGAAAATGCCTTTAAAGGCTGCATTTATTTCCTATGGAAAAGATAATTCCTACGGTCATCCATCTCCCGCAGTTACAGAACAGATGAAGAAACAAAATATTTCTTTTTATGAGACCGGTGGAAATGGCGCCTGGATATTAGAAAATAAAGACAGGAAGGTTATTATCAAAAGAGCAGTAAAAACTAGTACATCGTTTCGTAAATAACTGTACTAATCACGTAGGATGCGGATTTGAGTGTGCAGGTCTAAAAACGCAGGCGTAGCGGGCTACGCTGAGGCTTTTAGGCCTGTGCAATCAGATTCGCAGACAAGTGAGTGGTATAGTTATTTTGAAAACGATGTACTAGAAAAGATTAAGAAGATTTATAAGAAAGAGGCGTATATTATGGCAAAGAAAGGCAGTTTATCTATAACAAGTGAAAATATTTTCCCTGTAATCAAAAAGTGGCTGTATTCCGACCATGACATTTTTTACAGAGAGCTGATCAGCAATGGCTGCGATGCTATTACTAAATTAAAGAAATTAGAGCTGATGGGAGAGTACGAGAAGCCAGAAGAGGTTGAGTACAAGATCCAGGTCAGCGTAAATCCTACAGATAAGACCATCACCATTGAAGATAATGGTCTTGGTATGACTGAGGAAGAGATCGACAAGTATATTAACCAGATCGCATTCTCCGGTGTTCAGGATTTTATGGAAAAGTACAAAGATAAGGCAAATGAAGACCAGATAATCGGCCACTTTGGTCTTGGTTTCTACTCTGCATTTATGGTAGCTGACAAGGTTGAGATCAATTCCCTGTCTTACCAGAAAGATGCAAAGCCGGTCCACTGGGAGTCTGAAGGCGGCATCAACTTTGAGATGGCCGAAGGCGACAAAAAGGAGGTTGGTACTTCCATTAAGCTGTATCTGAACGAAGAAAGCACTGAATGTGCAAATGAATACAGAGCAAGAGAAGTGATCGAAAAATACTGTGCATTTATGCCGGTAAACATTGTCTTAAAGAATGAGACTGCAGAGCCGGAATATGAGACCATCGAAAAAGATGAGCTTACTCACAAGGATACAGTTGTTGAGACAGTTATTGAACCTGCAAAGACAGAAGAGAAGGAAAAAGAGGATGGAACCAAGGAAACACTAGAAGTAGAGCCATCCAGGGAGAAATATAAGATTTTAAAGCGTCCGGTTGCATTAAATGATACTGATCCGCTGTGGAATAAGCATCCAAATGAGTGTACGGATGAACAGTACAAGGATTTCTACCGCTAGGTATTCAGGGATTACAAGGAGCCTCTGTTCTGGATCCACCTGAACATGGATTATCCGTTTAACTTAAAGGGTATCTTGTACTTCCCGAAGATCAACATGGAATATGACAGCCTGGAAGGAACCATCAAGCTTTACAATAACCAGGTATTTATCGCTGATAATATCAAGGAAGTGATCCCTGAATTCCTGATGCTGTTAAAGGGTGTCATTGATTGTCCTGATCTGCCTCTTAACGTATCACGTAGTGCCCTGCAGAATGATGGTTTTGTAAAGAAGATCTCCGATTACATTACCAAGAAGGTAGCAGACAAGCTGTCTGGTATGTGCAAGACAGATCGTGAGAATTATGAGAAATACTGGGATGATATTGCTCCATTTATCAAGTTTGGTTATATCAAGGATGAGAAGTTTGCAGAGAAGATGGGCGACTATATCTTGTATAAGAACTTAGAGGGCAAGTATCTTACCTTAAATGACTGCCTGGAAGAAAACAAGGAAAAACATGAAAATACTATTTTCTATGTAACCAATGAAAAAGAACAGAGCCAGTACATCAATCTGTTTAAGGAAGAAGGAATTGATGCAGTGATCATGCCTGCTGCTATTGATAATCCGTTTATCAGCCATGTAGAGCAGAAGCATGAAGGACTTAAGTTCCTGCGTATTGATACAGACTTAAATGCTTCTTTCAAGGAAGAGGTAAAGGAAGATGACGAAGCTTTCAAGAAGACAAGTGAAGAGCTGACAGAGGTATTTAAGAAGGCTTTAAATAATGACAAACTGGATATCAAGGTTGAGAAGATGAAGAATGCATCTGTTGCATCTATGATCACTGTATCTGAGGAAACCAGACGTATGCAGGATATGATGAAGATGTACAACATGGGCGGCATGGATATGAGTGCGTTTGGCGCAACAGGAGAGACTCTTGTATTAAATGCAAATCATCCTCTGGTTAAATATGTCCTGGAGAACAAAGAAGGCGAAAATACAGTTAAGATCTGCGAACAGCTGTATGATCTGGCAAGCCTGGCACATGGTCAGCTGTCACCAGAGCGTATGACTAACTTTGTAAACCGCAGTAATGATATTATGATGATCATGGCTGGACAGAAAGCAGAATAAATAGTACAATAAAAAGCACGACACAGATTTGCGGGGGCTGTTTCACAGGCATTTTGCCTGAGTCGGCCCCTGTTTTTTTGGAATATACTGAATTTGGGATATAGGGAGAAATGCACATGAAAAAACGTACTTTATCAAGAAGTCTGCTCACATTGGCTCTTGGCATGTCCTTAGCGGCAGCAGGCGCTTTTGCAGCTTTTGCAGATCCGCTTGGCTTAAGCTATATTAATGGACAGAATGTTACCAGCCGCTTTGGAAGTTTTGAATTGTCTGTACCATCAGAATATAAAGTGGACAGAAGCGGTGCCTCTTCTGCACTTTCAGGAGAACTGGTAGCAGGTCTTGTGGAAAATGGTGGTAAAGTGGATTTTGCTGCATCAATGGTAGATGAGGCGAACAAAAGCTATATTATCAACACAGCACTGGTAATGCCGGCAGATGATGGTTCCGGACAGCCTTTCAGTGTTGCTGCCTTAAAAGCAGAATTAGCAGAATCCGGTCTTGACCCGGAAAATACAGAAAGCGGTACTGTAAGACTGGGGGCTGCAGATTATGAATATCTGAAAGTAAATTACGGAAAAATGATGGCGGACTCCATGCGTAGGCAGCTGGAGTCAGGACGGCTCTCTGAAAAGCAGAAAGCGCAGGCACAGACTTTTATCAACCAGATGGAAAAGATGCTGGTCAATGATTTTTATATCCGGAATACAGGAGACCAGATCTATGTACTCTGCCAGACCTATTCCTCAGACCAGGTGCAGAGGGCTGCTGCATTTCTAAGCCTTTTAAAGCCGTATACAGGTGTAGAAGGCTGGTACAAAAACGGAGAGAACTGGCAGTATAAAAAAGCGGATGGCCAGATGGCAGCAGGCTGCTGGGAGCAGGATGAAAATGGGCTTACCTATCATCTGGATGGAAATGGAAATATTGAGCGCAGCGTCTGGGTACATGAAAACGGTGGCTGGAAATACGTGGATGAAAGCGGTCATATGGTAACTTCTGTGACCAGAACCATTAACGGGACCCAGTATACTTTTGATGATAAGGGAAATATGATCGCCGGAAGTGAGAAAGCGGCTCTGGATTATTCCCTTGGAAAACTGGAAGGAAATACCTATACGAATTACTGGGCAGATATGACACTTTCCTTCCCGGAGGCAGCTACTGTTATGATCGGAAATGGCAGTGCCCAGACCTATGCCCTGGTTGGTGGTGAACATGTGGATGTAAATGATCCTGAATTAAGTTACCGTATTACAGTGGATTTTACAGATGCAGACATGGAGTTGGACCGTTTTATAGATGCAGTAGTCGGTCACGGGGGAACAGATGGATATAAGGTAGATGCTTCAGGTAAAGTGAACCTGGGGGGCTATGAATTCCGCTATTGCAGGACTTCCTACGATTTTGGCGATGGAACCGCCCATCACTCTGACTGGTATGTACGCCAGATCGATTCCAAACTGGTCCTGATTCATTTTGATTACTACGATGAGCTGAAAAACCAGGTACAACAGGTTTATGACAGTATAAGACAGCCACAGGCGTAGTCAGATAGTTGGTAAAAAACGTCAAAGAGTAAGGAAGGCTCTTTGACGTTTTTTCGACATTACTAACGTATTATGAATATTAAAAGTTTTTTGATATATGTGCCGTTACATGGGGCCTAAGTGAATCATTTGAGCGATAAATACCAGGGCACTTCCTACTGCCAACCAGAGAAGCATGATTTTCCACATAAAGCGCATCCAACGATCGTAAGGAATATTTGCAACACTTAAGTTCCCCATTAATGCGGTAGACATAGGAAGAATGTAATTGCAGAATCCATCGCCAAAGTTAAATGCCAGAATAGCAGTTTGACGAGTAATTCCGACCATATCTGCAACGGGAGTAAAAATTGGCATAACTACAGCAGCTTGTCCGGAACCGGAAGTTACCAATATATTGATGATAAAATTAACCCAGTACATACACATGCCACGCAGTGCGGGAGGAAATGCGTTAAGTACAATGGTACATCCGTAAACCAGAGTATCCAGAATATTAGCTGAAGATAAAACACCAGATGTAGCTCTTGCAAGACCAAGGATTAAAGCAGATACAGTGAGTTTTTGACATCCTGCTGCAAAATGTTTAGCAATAGTACTTGGACCAAACCCAGCAAAAGCACCTGAAATTACACCAAGCCAGATAAAGACAACAGATATTTCAGGAAGATCCCATCCTCGTGTTACACAACCCCATACCAGAACAACAAGGGAACCAATTAAAGTTAAAAGAACCAGAAGCTTACGTGGAGTCAGAGAAGAGTCGTGAGAGGCATCAACATCTTCATCATTTCTCAGTTTATCCAATTCGTACATAGGGCTTGAAGCAGGATTGGATTTGACTTTACGTGCGTAACGGATCAGAGCAATACTGGTAAAGATCCAGATAACGAAGAAGCAGAAGAAACGGTCTTGAATACCCGAGTAAAGTGGAAGTTATGCAATTTTCTGGGCAACAATGGTAGTTGAGGTATTTAAAGTGCCTGTGGAAAAACCAATGGCACCACCTAAAAGTGGCAGTGCAGCACCAGTAATGGAGTCAAATCCCATAGCTCTTGTCATCATAATGATAACAGGAGTAAATCCAATAAATACAGTTACAGACTGTGTAGTAGCAATGGCAGCGAAAACCAAGAGCAGAAGTGGGATGAAAATAGCTTCCTTATTGCCGAATTTTGCAACTACTTTTGCGATTAGTACCTGAAGTGCACCGGTTTCAACCAGAACGTTAAAAGCACCACCAGACATTATGACCATAAAAATCAGCTTTGCACTGCTGGAAAAACCGTCTATAATATAATTAGGAATTAAAAGTGGATTTACAGGGGTTTTAGCAATAAATGAAAATTGATCAGGAACAGCCTGCCAAAACACCGGTTGATACTCCGTATCTGCTTCCGGTGGAGAAAGCGACCCAGAATGTATTTGGTCCGTACATGGTATATCCTAATCGGCCATCAACGGCACCGGATTATTTGTGGACCAATATTCTGGGGCTTCCTACGATCCAGGTGCGTTGGTGTGATGCTACTTCTGATAATCACGCACCAAATGAACATTTAACTTTATCCAATTGTATCAAAGGGACTGAGCTTACAGCTACAGTTTTAAAAGAAATCAGTGAAATGTAAAAGAGGATGGACATGAAAAACAAAAAACTTTTATCAGATATCAAGGAATATCTAAAATATTATGAGAATCAGGTTTTGGAAGACTGGTATGAACTGATCCGTCATATAAGTGTTAGTGAAACAGGGGAAGGAATTGAAACTTGCTGTGACTGGATCCAGAAAAAAATGGAAGAAATTGGAATTCAAGTGACAAAGTATTCTGTAAAACCCGCTCCGGTCCTGGTAGGGAGGTTTGGCAATGATCCGGAAAAAAAGACAGTTCTGATCTATGCCCATTACGATGTGAAACCGGCTGGAGAACGAAAATTGTGGCATTCAGATCCGTTTGTTCCTACAGTACGTGATGGAAAAGTTTATGCAAGAGGAAGTGCTGATAATAAATCACCTTTAATGGCGCATTTAAAAGCTTTGGAATACTTTGTCAGAAAAAAAATGGAAGTTCCCGTAAATGTTATTTTTGTATTTGAAGGGGATGAGGAATGCGGCAGTAGAGGATTGGAAGAATTTCTGGCAGAGCACAGGACGGAATTGGCAGCAGATCTGGTGTTTTTCAGCGATGGTCCAAAGGATCCTAGTGGATTGCCTATCTTTGCGCTGGGAGCAAAGGGAGATTTGTCTGTTCATATTACAGTTGAAACGATGAATAGGAATGTTCATGCCCGTTATGCACC
>ENA-OQKF01001330-OQKF01001330.1-human-gut-metagenome-genome-assembly--contig:-NODE-1330-length-11468-cov-16.624989_pt1 | contig 11468 bp, 10 predicted proteins | sample MGYA00242617_ERZ504784 | MGnify/ENA primary metagenome ERZ504784 (study PRJEB26092, sample SAMD00036364) | human gut metagenome | host: Homo sapiens | study: EMG produced TPA metagenomics assembly of... | reverse complement strand
TCCCGAACGCAGTGCTCTACCAAACTGAGCCACAACCCGTTAGCTCGACTATAGTAACAAAGATTTTCGCCGCGTGCTAGAGAAATTTTTATTTCTTTGGCGCGTCGATTTGAACCGTGTTGGGAATAAGCTCAGTCGTGCAGGCCCACCAGCCATTTTGCTGGGCAGCTCCCGCAAGATGGGCTGCTGCAGCGACGGTATCACAAATGGCAAACGAGCAGGCACCCGAACCGCACACGTCCACGGCAACGGTTCCCTCCTGTGCGCGCAGCCAGTCGAGAACCGCCTGGATCCGCGGCTCCATCTGCGCGGATATGACGCCCAGATTGTTATGAACGAGCGCATATGCCGCCTCGGCATCGCCGGCGCGTAAGACAGAAGCAATCGCATCGGGTTTTTCCGCGGGCACCGGGCTCTCATCAAATCGTCGATACGCTTCAACCGTTGAAACGCTCGTCTCGTGCGGTTTGACCAATACGACAGGTGTCGCCGGAAGCACAGGATACTCAGTGGCCAGCACATCTCCCCCGCCGACGTAGAATGCGGGACTCGTGTGCAAAAAGAACGGCACGTCGGCGCCGATACCGCGAGCGATGTCATCGAGCGCGGGGTCGGCGCGGTCGATACTCCACAGCTCGGCCAAGGCAACGATGACCGCGGCGGCATCCGTCGAGGGGCCTCCCAGGCCGGCGCACAGCGGGATACGCTTTTCGATCGTCACGCACACGTTGGCATCGCGACCGTAATGCTCGGCCATAGCGATTGCCGCCCGATAGGCCGTATTTTTTTGCATGGGAAAATCGGATGCCGGAACCGTCTGGACGGTCAACGCCTGCGCCGGCGTGACCGTCACGGTATCGGCTAGACCGACGGCTGCCATCAGGGAATCGACCCTGTGATAGCCGCGGGCGTCGCGCTCGGTATGAACCCCCAGATAGAGGTTAATCTTTGCCGGCGCGGTCAGGATGAGGGACCGATCGGTCACCGTTAGTGCTCCTCGAGCTGGTTGCCGAGCGGGGTAAAGATATGTTCGCCGCTCTCGGGGTCGAACAGTTCGACCTGGCCGGTAAGGACATCGATGTACTGGTAGGACTGACGCGATTTGCGGCCGCGACGCTCGTCAACCTCAACGATAAAGACAGCGGGGTGGACGCTCTTGATGGTGCCCATGCGCTCGATGACGCGGGTACGGCCCATGTTGGCCTTAACCTTGACGCGATCGCCCACCATATCGGTCAGCTTCTCGTGGATGTCGTCGACGTGATTGACTTCCATCTCTTCCATGAATAGGGCCTCCAGAGGGTGCAATTCAAAAAGGGGATAATACCCCTAAGATAGACAAAACTCTAATACTATAGCACCCTGTTGCAGCCATACGCAAGCAGCTAAAAAAGCCCCGTCTCAAATACGCTCCAGACGACAACTTCGCATGACCAGTTGTTACGCGGTTTGGTAAAACCGCGTAACCTAAAGATTGTCTGTGTCCAGAACGATGGTGAACGGACCGTCGTTGACCAGGTCGACCTTCATATCGGCGCCAAAGATACCGTGCGCCACATGCTCAACGTCCTGAGCGACGAGTGTCAAAAAGTACTCGTAAAGTTCGTTAGCGACATCGGGCGCGCCGGCGTCCGTAAACGACGGACGGCGGCCGTGGCGGCAGTCGGCAAACAGCGTGAACTGCGACACCACGAGCACCTCGCCGTCGACATCCGCCAGCGCCAAGTTGGTCTTGCCGTTCTCGTCCTCGTTGATACGCAGCCCGCGGAGCTTGCCCCACAGCTTGTCGGCTTCGGCGCGTGTATCGCCGTTGCCCACGCCCAGCAGCACCAAGTAGCCGCGTCCAATACGGCCCACGCACTCGCCGTCGACTGTCACGCTGGCGTTGAGCACGCGCTGCACCACCGCACGCACGGTCTACTCCTCGCCCGTCAGCTTGGCGGACAGATGCTCGAGCGCATGGAAACGATGGCTGATGGCGTTCTTCTCGTCCGCCGTGAGCTCGGCCATGGTCTTGCCCGGCGTATCGACCGGCAGGAACAGCGGGTCGTAGCCAAAACCGTGTTCGCCGCGGCCCTCGTGCGCGATAACGCCTTCGCAGGCGCCCTCGCCATAGGTGACCAGGCCGTCCGTATCGATAAGCGCGACGACGCTCATAAAGCGCGCGGTACGGTCCTCGTCTGCCACGCCTTCCAGGTTAACGAGAAGCTTGGCGTTGTTGGCGGCATCGTCGCCATGCACGCCCGCATAGCGCGCGCTATACACGCCCGGCTCGCCGTCCAACGCATCGACGACCAAGCCGGAGTCGTCGGCGATGGCCATAAGGCCCGTCTCCTCGACCGCAGCCTGCGCCTTGATGATGGCGTTCTCCAAAAACGTCGTGCCGTTTTCCTCGGGGTCCTCAAAATCGCCCAGCTGGCCGAGCGCCACAAAGCGCACCTCGGGCATGACCTTGCCCAAAATGGCCTCGATCTCGGTGAGCTTATGGGCGTTGCCGGTTGCCACGACGATGGTCGCCGCCGGGTCGAGGGTGTCGATGTCGATCTTCTCAAGTGCCATAACTGGCCTCCTTGTCTCTATAGCAATGCCGCGCCGAGGGCGACGAGGGCCTCTGCCTCTCCCCTCTCAATCAACGGCAGTCTTGTGTCTAGACGTCTCCGCAGATGAAACCTACCAAAATAAACCTGTCCCTTTTTGGCAGGTTAGGCGAGGGCTTGGCGCTGGAGCTCGATGAGCTCGGCGATGCCTTTGTCGCCCAGGTCGAGCAGGGCGTTGAGGCGTTTGCGGTCAAAGGGCGCCTGCTCGCCGGTGCCCTGGAGCTCGATCATCTCACCGGTGTCGGTAGCGACGAGGTTCATGTCGACCTCGGCATGGCTGTCCTCGGAATAATCGAGGTCAAGCAGCGTATTGCCGTCGACAACGCCCATGGAGATGGCAGCCACCTGGCCGATAAGCGGGATGCGCTCGATCTTTCCCGCCTCGACCCACATGGCGAGGGCGTCGTGCAGCGCCACCCAGGCGCCGGTGATGCTCGCTGTACGCGTGCCGCCATCGGCCTGGATCACATCGCAGTCGACGGTAACGGTGTACTCGCCGAGCGCCTTCATGTTGACGACGGTACGCAGGCTGCGGCCAATGAGGCGCTCGATCTCCATGGAGCGACCCTTGCGGTTGGCGTGCTCGCGTTTGCAACGTTTGCCGGTCGACGCCGGCAGCATGGCGTATTCCGCGGTCACCCAGCCGGCCTTAGCTCCCTTTCGCCAGCCCGGCACGCCCTCCTCGATAGTGGCGGCGCACAGCACGCGCGTGTCGCCGAACTCGGCCAAACACGAGCCGTGGGCGTGCTTCATGACGCTACGGGTGAGCTTAACGGGGCGCAACTCGTTGGCGGCGCGACCGTTAGCGCGGTTGACCTGCATGTACTCCATAGAAATATCCTTTCGGCAAAAGATGTGGCGAAGGCCTTGACGGCTGCCTTACATCTATTTCAGCTCATCGATATCGATATGTTCGATGCTCTTGAGCGGCTGACCAAAGATAAAGCTGCCCGCCACCGCAAACTCGGCAATGTTATCGGCCGTCGTGGCAAAACGATGCTGCGGCTCGGCGGCGTCGCCCGCCAGCTGCTCGCGGCGCGTGAGGATATCGGTCAGCTCGCGTGTGGTCTCCTCGGCGGAACTCACGACGCGCACCCCAGGCCCCAGCGCATGGCGGATAGGTCCCACCAACAGCGGAAAATGCGTACAGCCGAGCACCACGGTATCGATACCGTGGTCGCGCAGCGGCTCAACCGTGGCACCCACCAGCGCACGCACGGCAGGCGTATCGAAGATGTCCTCGTTCTCAAGCCACTGTTCCTGCAGATGTGCACCCGAGGCAAGCTCGTGTTCGACAACCTCGACAAAGCTCGAGGCAGGACAGCCGTATACATCGACGCCGGCATCTAGATCCTGAATGGCGCGCGTGTAGGCGCCCGAGCGAATGGTGAGGTTGGTGGCGAGCACGCCCACGCGACGCGTACGCGTGCTGTTGATGGCGGCGCGCGCACCCGGCGCGATCACGCCGATCACGGGAACGTCGAGCACCTGCTGGGCCAGACGCAAGGCCGCGGCGGTCGCCGTGTTGCAGGCGATGACCATAATCTTGACGTCGTGCTTCGAAAGCCAACGACCCGCCTGCAACGCAAACGAGCGCACCTCATCCTCGGTACGGGTGCCGTAGGGGCAGCGCTTGGTGTCGCCAAAGTAGTAGACGGACTCGTGCGGCAGCGCCGTCGCAATCGCGCGCGCAACCGTCAGACCGCCCAAACCAGAATCGAACACGCCAATCGGGCGCGTGTCGCCTGCCGGATTCTCGATATCGGACATTACCTCACCAGTCTCTCTCAAAAAGACGTGTCCAAGTGCGGCGACGCCGCGCTACGAACGCGCCGCGACCAGCAGCTCTGCCGTCGCCGCCCAACCGTCGACAATTTTGCCGCGCGTAACGAAAGCGTTCTCGCAAGCAGCCAGGAACTCGGGCGCGCCGGCGCTCGTCAGGCCATTCTCGACCAGGCAGAACGTGCCCACGTGATCGGCCATGTAGAAGTCGGACTCGGAGTCGCCGAGCGCGAGCGTCTCCTCGCGCTCGATCCCCAGGTGCTCGCAGAAGCGCGCAATGGCGACGCCTTTGTTGAGGCCCGCGGGGTTGATGTTGAATGCGCGACCGTCCTCGACGCGATCGAGCTCGAGCGTCGTCGGCTTGGACAGGTGAGTCAGATGGCCGTTGCAAGCCCAGACCAGACCGCAGCCGGCCTCGTCCAGGATGGCCTGGACCTCATCGTCGGGCACATCGCCGCGCATGCCGACGGTGACCTCACGGTACTTGTAGCCGGTCGACATGTCGTTGTGGTACTCGATCTTGTGCGGCCAGCGGGCAAGGATCTTCTCGCACACGCCGGTCTGCTCGATCACCTGGTGCGGAGTAAGGCCGCAGACGGGGTCGTAAGGCATGTCGCCGGTCAGATACTCCCAATCGTTGGCCTTGAGATCGTACATAACCAGGCCGCCCATCTCGCCGATGTAGGAGTTGAGGCCGAGCACGCGCGCGTCCTCGTGGATCATTGTGCGGTTGCGGCCCGAAGTGGGAACCACCTGAATACCAGCGCGAGCGAGCGCCACGACGGCCTCGACGAGTTTGGTCGAGGGGTTGCCGTCGTTGTCGCGCAGCACGCACGAGCCGGGTGCGAGCATCGTGGCATCCAGGTCGGTAAAGACGTACTTGACCTTGGCCAAGCGCTCGCGCATCTCGCCCGAAAGCTCAGCGACGGTCGGCAGGGTATTGTGGGACATGGTTACTCCGTTTACGTAGAAGGGTTTGGACTTGGACGGCATGTTTTGATTGAGGGAACACGCTTATGGCGACAGCGCACTCAGGGCGCCGCCGCCATCATGGTTCATTAGTCAAACTGGGTAACATCGATCAGGCGATTGGCCAGCGAAAGGTCGCTCTCGATGGGCACGAACTCGTCGCCCACGTGCATGAGCTCCTCGTCACCCTTTGCCAGCAGCAAGACAATGGTGGGAGCATCGGGGTTGACGTACTCCTCGCGCGCCGCCTTGAACGCCGCATGCACAGCGGCTTCGCGATCGAGGATGATCTTGTTCGGCGTATCGTCGGGAACATGTTCGGCAAGCTCGCGACAGACCTTCATCGGGTCCTCGTGAGCCGGGTCCTCATTGGCAAAGATCATCAGGTCGGAATACGGTGCGGCCTCGCGCGGAAGCTGCTCGCGGCGCTCCTGCGCCTTGCCGCCGGCAGCGCCAAACACCGCAATGACCGGACTAGCGGGAAACGCGCGCTTGACCGACGAGAAAAGCGAGCGGAACGAAAGCTGGTTGTGCGCGTAGTCGACGACGCAGATCACGCGGCCGTCCTTCGACTCCACGACCTCCATACGGCCCGGCACACGCAGTTTTGAGAGGCCCTTCTTGATGGCATCGATACCGATGCCGATCTCGCGCGCAGCGGCGATAGCGACCAGCGCGTTCTCCACGTTAAAGTCGCCCGCGATACCCAGCAGGACCTTCTCCCCCGCCTCGGACTCGTCGGCACACAAGCCATGCAAGTTGAACTCGATGCTAAAGCCGACCATGCGTACGTCGCTCGCCCACAGACTTGCCTCGGGATGCTCGACGCCAACGGTCACCAAGCGCTCGGCCGTCGACGCTGCCTCTAGCACACGGTCAACCTCTTCGGTGCCTAGATTCACCACGGCGGTCTTTGCCTGGTCAAAGATCCTGAGTTTGCTCTCAAAATAATCCTCAAACGTGGGGTGTTCGATCGGCGAGATGTGGTCGCGGCCGATGTTGAGGAAGCACGCCACGTCAAACGGCAGATTCTCGACGCGTTGGTACTTGAGCGCCTGGCTCGAAACCTCCATGACCATGGACTGGCGACCGGACGTGCGGCAGTTGGCGATATGGCGCCAGACCTCGGGGGCCTCGGGCGTAGTATTGGTGCTCTCGTAGCACTCGATGCCATCGTCGGTACTCACCGAGCCGATCATGCCGCAAGACTCGCCCGCCGCTTTGATAATCGACTGGAGCATAAAAGCGGCCGTGGTCTTTCCCTTGGTACCGGTGATACCCACGATCTTGACGTCGTGGTCGGGACGGTCGTAGACCTCCGGCGGCAACAGGGCCATGGCCGTGCGAACGCTATCAACAACCAGCATCGCAGCACCGCTCTCCTGCGCCAGCGGCTCCAGAGACTCGACCAGTGACTCCTCGCACACAAATGCGACGGCGCCCGCATCGAGCGCCATGCTCAAAAACGCGGGCTTAAAGGCAGCACCTTTGCAGAAGAACACGTCACCTGCCGAGACCGCGCGCGAATCAAACGAGCAGCCGGTCACGGCACGCTCGTCAACCTGCTCTGATGCGCGCAGCTCGCCGCACACATCGAGAAGCTTGGCAAGCGTATCGACCGTGGTCACGGTCGCGGAATCCGAATGGTGCATTTTTCACCTTTCTCAGCCATTTGGCAGGGACGGTTTTATAGTAACTGAAACGCACCCACGCAAAAACGGCTCCCGGAGGAGCCGTTACGCGCAGGCGTTCGTCAGCCGAGGCTAGGCAGCCTGAACAGCGGGCTGGTCCTCGTCGATAAAGAAGCGCTTGTACCACACCAAGAACACGAGCGGCGTATAGATCTTGCGCTGGAAATCGCCCTTGCCCGCAAAGTGCAGATCGAGCAGGTGCATGAGTTCGTCGGTATTGAAGAACTCGCTTGCCCACGGCGCGGTGAAGTACTCCTTGACATAGTCGTACCACTTTTGCTCGCGCAGCCAGTAGACAATCGGCACCGGGAAGCCCACCTTGGGACGGGTGGCCCACTCATCGGGCAGCGACTTGTTGGCAGCGTGGCGGAGTACCTGTTTGTTGCCGTTCTCGTTGATGCGGTAGCGGTCGGGAATGTGCTCGGCGAACTCCATGACTTTGCGGTCCAGGAAGGGCACGCGCAGCTCCAGCGAGTGTGCCATGCACATCTTGTCGGCCTTGAGCAGAATGTCGCCCGGGAGCCACATGTTCATGTCCAGGTACTGCTTCTTGACCAGTTCGGGCTGACCCTTCACGCGTGCGTAGATGGGTGCAGCGAGCTCGAAGGCGCCGTCGCCGGTGTTGTACTCGGGCTTGAGCACGCCGTCGACCTCGCGCTCCGGCCATACCAGAGCCTGTCCCAGGAACGACTTCTCGGGGATCTCGGCACCCTTGACCAGGAAGTTATGTCCCTTGAAGTACGGCATATGCAGCGCCAGGTTACCGAGCGCGCGACGGACGGGCAGCGGCACCATCTTTTTGTACTTGCGCACCGGGACCGTATCCTCGTAGTAGGCGTAGCCGCCAAAGAGTTCGTCGGCGCCTTCGCCCGAAAGCACGACGGTGACGTCCTTGCGGGCCATCTCGGCCAAGAACCACAGCGGCACGGAAGACAGGTTGGACTGCGGCTCGTCCATGTGATACTGGATGTCCTCGAGCGCACCGAAGAACTCGTCGGCGGTAATCATCTTGCGGACGTTCTCGACGCCGAGCTTATCGGAAAGCTCCTTGGCGTAGTTGGTCTCGTTAAAGTTCTTGTAGTCAAAGCCCACCGAGAAGGTCTTGTCGGGCATGAGGCAAGCGGCGATGTAGCTGGAGTCGACGCCACCGGAGAGGAACGACGCGACCTTGACGTCGGCGATACGATGGGCCTCGACGCTCTCGTGCACGACCTCGTCCAGCTCATCGACATACTCTTCGAACGGCTTCTCGACGGCAGAGTAATCGCAATCCCAGTAGCGCTCGATGTTCATCTTGCCGGTCGGGATATCGACGGTAAAGTAGTGCGCCGGCGGCAGCTTGTAGACACCCTCGAAGAAGGTCTCCTCGGTTGCCGAATACTGCAGCGTCATGTACGGACGCAGGGCCTTTTTGTTGACCGCCTTGTGGAAGTGCGGGTAGTCCAAGAAGCTCTTGATCTCGGAACCAAAGAGCACGCCCGGAGCGCCGTCGCCCGCATCGGCCATGGGATAGTAGTAAAGCGGCTTGATGCCAAAGATGTCGCGGGCGCCAAAAAGCTTGTTCTTCTTTTTGTCCCAGATGACGAAGGCGTACATACCGCGCAAGCGATCGAGTACGGCCTCGCCCCACTCCTCGTAGCCGTGCAGGAGGCTCTCGGTGTCGGCGCCGCAGTGGAACTTGTAGCCCTTGGCCTCGAGCTCGGAACGGAGTTCTTGGAAGTTGTAGATCTCGCCGTTGAAGACAATGACGACGCTACCGTCCTCGTTGGCCATGGGTTGGGCGCCAGCCTCGGTCAGGTCGAGGATCGACAGGCGGCGGAAGCCGAGGGCAACGCGGCCGTCGATAAACTGACCGCCCATGTCGGGACCGCGATGGACGATGCGGTCCATCATCTTGGTGAGCACCTCGGATTGGTTATCCGTCCCACCGACAAAACCGACAAAACCGCACATATACTATCCCCTCTGCTGTTGCTGGGCATCAAATCGAATCAGTAGCTTTTGAGTATACCCGAGGGCGTAAAGAGGGGCGGAATGTTCAGGCAATCTCAACTGAATCAGCTCCGCTGTGACACGCGCGAGTTACCTTTAATGGATATGAGGTGAATGAGGCGATTGTTTTGCTATACTCTCTCCGCACGGGCGATTGGCGCAACGGTTAGCGCAGGTGCTTTACACGCACAAGGCTGGGGGTTCGAATCCCTCATCGCCCACCACTGATTTGATAGGCTCCCAGCAATGGGAGCCTTTCTTTTTTTGGGCCCATCGCAGAGGGATTCGAACCCGACAGGGTGCGGAGCTGAGGAAACGCGCAAGCGTTTTCCAGCGCAGCACGCGAGGGCCGTAGGCCCGAAGCGAGAGCGGGCGGCGAAGCCGCACGCGACATCCCTTATCGCCCACCACTGAATTGTTAGGCCTCCAGCGATGGAGGCCTTTCTTTTTTCAGGCCCAGCGCATGGAATTCGAACCCGCCAGCACGTCTGTCACAAAGGCCGTGGTCAAAAAATGGCAAAAATGAGTACTGCTACTTTGTTTGCAACATATAAAAAGACAATATTTGCTTAAGTTACGCAACATATGTCCATTATAAGGACTAACAGTTGGATCAAAATCGTGCTTTCATCGCCATTTCGACTTGCTATCTGGCCTTATTAGTCCAAAATTGCTGCTACCAAATCGGTAACAGTACTCATATTTGATGTTTTTTGACCAGCAGGTCTCCCTGCCTTAGCAAATCTAAGGCAAAACGGGCTCCAGACCGCTGAATCATGCCGCATAGGGCACGTCCGCAGTCCGGAATCCGGTCCAAATTGAGTTATTGCGCCGCGTTAGCCCAAGACATCCGACAGGATCTCGATCAGGCTGTCCACGTCGGCTTCTTCGCAGACAAGTGGCGGCAGGAAACGCAGCGTATGCGCACCTGTAGCGTTGATCACGGCACCGGCGGCCAGCGCGCGGGCAACAACATCATGCGCGTCGCCCACGGCATCATCCAAATCACAGCCGAGCATCAAGCCGCGGCCACGCACCTCGGTCACGTGCGGCAGCTTGGCGAGCTTTGCCTCCATATAGGCGCCTACCTTGGCAGCATGGTCGGCATAATCGCCGCGCACGAGCGCGGAGAGCGTCGCGGCGCACGCCGCGATGGCCAAGCAGCTACCGCCAAAGGTCGAGCCGTGGTCGCCCGGCTTAAACAAGTCGGCAATCTCCTTCTTTGCCACGACGGCACCCATGGGCACGCCATCGGCAATGCCCTTGGCAAGGCTCATGATGTCGGGCTCCACGCCATAGGTCTGGAATGCAAATGGCTTGCCGGAGCGGAAGATGCCGCACTGGACCTCGTCGGCGATAAGCACGGCACCCACCTCGTGCGCCAAGTCGCGCGCCGTAGCCATAAACTCCTCGGTCATGGGATGCACACCGCTCTCACCCTGGATCGGCTCGAGCATCACGGCACAAATTTCGCTCCCCAGCTGCTTAAAGATCGCACGCAGCTCATCCACATCGTTGGGCGTGCAGGCCACAAAGCCACCCGGCAGCGGGCGGAAGCTGTCCTGCAGCCAATCCTGCATGGTGGCGGCAATGGTCTCGAGCGTACGGCCGTGGAAGCCGCCGCGCATGCACACGATGGTGTTGCCGCCATTACCGGCACGCTTGGCGTACAGGCGCGCGAGCTTCATCGAGCCCTCGTTGGCCTCGGCGCCAGAGTTGGCAAAGAAGGTCTCCCAAACCTGCTCATCCGCAGCCGGGGCACCAAGAGCAGCTGCCGTGGTCTCATCGCCGGCGACAATGGCATCGGCAAGCACGCGCGCACCATCTACGTCGTCGTTAGCAAGCTTGGACAGCAGCGCCGCGACCTGTCCGCGCTGCTCGATGTAGAAGTAATTGGAGACATGCATGAGCTTTTTGGTCTGTGCCTCGAGCGCCGAGAGCACAGCCGGGTCGCCATGACCTAGGCTGCACACGCCGATGCCGGCAAGAAAGTCGAGGTACTCACGGCCATCGTCGCCGGTGAGCTTCATGCCGTGACCCTCGACAAACTCGACCGGAGAGCGGCCAAAGGTTTGCATAACGTAATGGGATTCAAGCGATTGCTGAGCTGCAAGTGACATGGGATGCCTTTCGTTGAGCGCCGGACGGCGCAGGCCTATGGGTGTAGGAATGGGGCGGCTGAGGGTCAGCTAGACCGTCTGAAGCTTCTCGACCTCGTCAAGATTCTCGGTCAGACGCGCAGCAAACGTCGAAAGCGGATGCGGATGCGTATCGAACTCGTAAGCCGTCTCGGTGGAATGGATCACGGTACCGACGCCGGCATCGGTCAGCAGCTCCAGGAGCAGCGAATGCGGCGTGGTACCGTTAATGATGTGGGCGCGAAATACGCCGCCGGCAAGCGCATCGACGGCCGCGCGCAGCTTGGGAATCATGCCCT
>ENA-OQKF01001328-OQKF01001328.1-human-gut-metagenome-genome-assembly--contig:-NODE-1328-length-11487-cov-3.457746_pt1 | contig 11487 bp, 9 predicted proteins | sample MGYA00242617_ERZ504784 | MGnify/ENA primary metagenome ERZ504784 (study PRJEB26092, sample SAMD00036364) | human gut metagenome | host: Homo sapiens | study: EMG produced TPA metagenomics assembly of... | reverse complement strand
ATAGACGATGTCATAATTGATACCGTAAGTCACATAGTTACGAAAAATGGAGAAGAAATATATTTAAAACCTATGGAATATAACTGCCTTATGGTGTTCGTAAAAAACCCAAATAAAGCACTTACCAGAAGCCAGATCTTGCAGGAACTGTGGAAGGAGGAATTCTGCGGAGAAACAAGAACTGTGGATGCACACGTTGGACGCATCAGAAAAAAACTAAGCTGGCAAGATAAAATCAAAACCATTCCCAGAATTGGTTATCGACTTGAGGTGGATTTATGAAGCTATTTACGAAAATTTTTTTACAGGTAATCTGCATGGTGCTTCTGCTGTCATCTGGAATTTTTTTCTATACAACTTACAGGTGGAAAAATCAGAGCATAGAAAATATCAACAGTTATGAAAATAGCAGGTTTCAAACAAATATTTCTAAGTTTGAAAACATGTTAATGCGGATTAAAAGCAAAACACAGGACTCTGATGATAAAATCTGGGAAAAAATGATTATTTATGCTTTTCGTCAGGTATTCCACGACAGCGCCGTTTTATATCAGGATGGAAAAGAACAATATAATGGGACAAAATATGAGTTTGATCTGCAAAATATCAGAAACCTAACAAAAAACAAACATGATGGATTCGAAAATGACATCTATTGTGATAAACCACTGATCAGCAAAACAAATGGCAACGTATTTTTGCTCTTTTATTCTTCCAGCTACAGTTCTACAGACATGAACTATCAGATCGTCACCTACAAAGATATTACCAGTGTACAAAAACAGAGTCAGACACTGTTTTATCAGGCAGGAGGGTTTACCTTGTTTCTGGTTCTGTTTGTTGGCTTTTTCCTGTTTTTGACTTTGCGGAAAATTATGGAACCGCTCACAAGGCTAAAAGAAGCGGCTGTTTCTGTGGCAAATGGAAATTATGAGATAAAAGTGCCATCAGAGGGAAAGACGGAACTGGCACAGGTTGGGAAAAGCTTTAATCTTATGACAGGTAAAGTAAGGGAGCAGATTGAAAAGCTTTCTTCCGTAAACCAGGCACAGAGACAGCTGCTTGGAAGTTTGGCCCATGAATTAAAGACACCGATGACTGCAATCATAGGATATGCAGATACACTTCTAACGGTACGCCTATCTCCCAAGAGGCAGGAGATAGCGCTTGATTATATTAGAAATGAATGCCGAAGGCTTTCCAGGCTTTCAGTGAAAATGCTGGAACTTACCGGATTATATGAAACAGGTGAAGCAGAATTTGTTCCAGTGGAAGTTCAGATGAATCAATTTCTGGAAGATGTAAAAAAACTTGTTACTTACAGGCTTCAGGAGAGAAATATTTGTCTTGAGATTCATTGTAATCCAGAGAATCTTAGAAAAACATTTGATCCGGACCTTATGATGAGTGCAGTGACAAATTTTATTGATAATGCAGTCAAGGCTTCCGATGAGAATTCAAAAATCGTACTGGAGGCAACCCAAAATCATTTATCCGTTCAGGATTATGGGAAGGGAATTCCAGAGGAGGATCTGAAAAGAGTAACAGAAGCTTTTTATATGGTCGATAAATCTCGTTCCAGAGTAAAGGGAAGTGTTGGGCTTGGTCTTGCGCTATGCCAGAAAATTGCAGATATACATGGATTCCAGCTGGAAATTACAAGCCATCTGGGAAAAGGAACGATCATATCTGTTTTATGGTAAATAATTGGAATTTACAGAACAGTTACAACTTGCGGAAGATTTGGTGTAATGAAAGATGCTATACTTGTGGACATAAACAGGAAGGAGAATTTATTCAACATGAGAAAAAACATAAATAAAATTGTAGGATTAACACTTTGTATAGGAATGCTCACAGGATGTGCCCAGACCCCGGAATCTTCCCTTGTAAAACCAAAAGGGAGCAAGGTAGAAAATGCTTATACAGAAACTGAAGGCGTAGATATGGTGAACGAGGACTCTTCTGAAAATACAAAGGATAAGAACACAGCGGTAAGAACAACTATTCGAGACCTGCTCAATGCTCCGGAAACCTATAAAAGTCAGACTACAGATGACAGTGCAAAACTTGTAGTGAACACGGATGCCACTGTAGAAATACCGGATGTAGAAAAGATATCCGCAATTTCTGTCACGCCTGCAGAAGTTACACAGGATCTTCTTGACCGTATTACAGATGCCTTTTTCTCAGAGGCAAAGCTGTATACATCGGATAGCTATTATACCCAGACAAAGGATGAAATCAAAAAAACGTTGGATGAACTAAAAGAAGATGTAGCAAACGGAAATCTGGATCCCTATAACTATGGAACAGATGAAGATGGAAATTATATTTATGACATTTATGGAGAAATTGAGATGTATGAGCAGGAATATGAGTCTGCTCCGGAAACGAAGACTCTGGTAGAAGGAAGACCTGTTGCAGGCTCCCATGAGACAGAAAATGGTACTGCGGAAAATGAATTCTCCGGTGTTGCACAGATGCCGGATGGATCGGAATATTTTTACAAGACATCTTCCTCCGGATCCGATACCTTATCTGTCAAAATCCGAAAAACGGCAAAATCTGGCGGGGAAAAGCTGCCTGCGGACACGACCTGGTCTGAGTATACTTCTTTCAGTGAAGGAGAAAAACCTACTGAGGAGTCCATTGGGATTTCATTAGATGAAGCAAAAAAAATGGTACAGGAAAAAGTAGATAAAATGGGGATTACAGATCTGCAGTTTTCAGACTGGAGTTATGCATTGTGCAATAATCTTGAAGAGGATAATAGTTTAAGTAATCTTGGAAGCGGATATGCGATTTATTACACACGTACTATAAACGGTGTTCCGATTACTCAGACAATGGCAGATGGCGGTGCTTTGGAAGATATGGACAGCACTATGGAAACCTGGTCTTATGAAAGTCTTTATTTCTTTGTCGATAAAGATGGAATTGAAAGCATGTCTTATTCAAACCCTTATACCATAGGAGAGACAAAAACAGAAAATTTAAACCTTCTTCCATTTTCTGAGATTATGAAAACATATGAAAAAATGATGGTAGTAACCAATGCAGATAATATGGAATATGAAAAATCAAGAGTTTATGACATTGACCGGATTGTTCTGGGCTATGCCAGAATTTATGAACCATCTACAGATCCGCATACAGGTCTTCTGGTTCCCGTTTGGGATTTCTTTGGAAGCAGAAAAGTGGAAGGTGACTATGATGGGAATAGTTACTCGGACATCACAGACTATCCAAACTGGAGCTTCCTTACCATTAACGCCGTGGATGGCAGTATTATAGACAGGGATCTGGGCTACTGATATGAAGCAGGTACTTGGAATTGTACATTACAATTTCTTTGGCTATTTTCGAAATCCAAAAGTCATTTTTACCTTCCTTCTGGAATTTGTACTTAGCTTTCTTCTCACTGGAAGAATCATGGTTGTTATGGAAAACTATGATACACCGGTACAGGCCGTAGAGCCGTTTCTTTGGACCTTTGGGGATGGAACAGCAGTACTGCTCAGTTCTCTTCTGTTGCTTCTGCTGTTCTCAGACCTGCCAAAGATGACACCAGTTACTCCATATCAGTTAATTCGAACAACAAAGAAAAAATGGCTTTTGGGACAGTTTATTTATATTATTCTTGTGACTGCTCTTTATACAGTATTGATGCTGATATTTACATCTGTACTGTGTATGAAGGACAGTTATCCGGGCAACCTGTGGAGCGAGACTGCTGCCATGCTCGGATATTCTGAACTGGGGAAAAACTTGCAGGTCCCCTCTACAGTAAGAGTCATGGAGAGTATCTCTCCGTATGGCTGTATGCTGCAGGTTTTTCTCCTGTTATTCTGCTATTCCCTGACACTTGGTTTTGTGATCCTTGTTGGAAATCTTTATAAAGGAAAAACAAAAGGCATGGTGTTTGGACTTCTTTATAGTGTATTTGGATTTTTACTGGAACCCAGTGTGGTAGCCGCAATTTTGCATAAGGAAAAATATGAAATGTATCAGGTGAATGTACTGATCTGCTGGATCAGTCCTTTGAACCAGGCTGTATATGGAAAACATAACTTTGGCTATGATCCATTACTTCCGACCATCTGGCAGTCCTGTATGTTCTTCGCAGGTATTTTATTTGTTCTTATGGTTCTGGCACTTCGCAGGATGAAAAAATATCCCTTTGAATTTCTGGGAGAAAAAACATAATCAGAAAGGGAAATATCTATGCGGGTAGAAACAAAACGTATGCTTTTTGGCAGGAGTTTCCTGGCGGCATGGCTGATTGCCTGCTTTTCTATTGCAGCAGGTCAGACTTATCCAAGTTTGAAAAAAGCATTAACATGTGGAACTTTTATCAGCCTGCTGGATGGTTCATTGAAAAGTCAGATGGTATCTTTTGCCATCCCTGTAGCTGCGGTACTGCCGTGGAGTGATTCTTTTTTACAGGAGTATAAAAGTGGATTTTTAAAAGCTGCATTTCCCAGGACAAACCGCAGGCTATATGTGGAAGGAAAAGTCTTTTCTGTTATGACATCTGGATTTTTAGTCTGGATATTTGCTATAAGCACCATACTGCTTGTTGATTTTGTTATATTTTATCCTATGGAAATAAAAGGCAGCTTTCCAAAGGAACAGTTTCTGGAGCTGCTTATGAAAGCTCTTAGGATGGGACTGATCGGAAGTATTCTAAGCACTTTTGGTGGAATCTGTGGTACCTTATGGAATTCAGCTTATATGGCATATGGGATTCCTTTTGTCAGCTATTATTTTGGAATTATACTTCATGACCGCTATTTCAAAGACCAGATCTGGTTTTACCCAGTGGAATGGATTCTGGCAGATGGAAACTGGGGAACGGATAAAGCGGGATTGTGGTTATTTCTGCTATTATTTTTATTGGTGTTAATGGGAATTTTTGGAGGTGTTTTAAATGGAAAAGTGGAAGAAATCTGAATTTCAAAATACCTGTGTGAAAATAGAACACGTAACCAAAAGGTTCGGGGAAGATCTGGTATTAAAAGAAGTAAATCTTACCTTAAAGGTGGGACAGGTTTACGGCGTTGTAGGAAATAATGGCTCTGGCAAAACAGTACTTATGAAATGTATCTGCGGATTCCTTCCTGTTACCACAGGCACCATCCGTGTTTTCGGAAAAGAAATTGGTCGTGATGTAGATTTTCCGGAAAGCCTTGGTGTCATCATTGAGACGCCTGGCTTTCTTACCCAGTATACCGGTGTAAAGAACCTGGAAATACTGGCAGATATGAAAAGAATGATTTCAAAGGCAGATATCCGCCTGATCCTAAAAAAAGTAGGACTGGATCCGGATATGAAAAAGCCGGTTGGAAAGTACTCTCTTGGAATGCGGCAACGCCTTGGGATTGCACAGGCCATTATGGAAGATCCTCGCTTCCTGATTCTGGATGAACCATTTAACGGTCTGGATAAACACGGCGTGGCAGAGATCAGGGAACTTTTGCTTGATTTAAAGGCAGCTGGAAAAACCATTTTATTGGCAAGCCATAATGATGAGGATATCCGGATTTTATGTGATCACGTATATGAGATGGATGGCGGAGTTTTAAGAGAAAGGACAGCCTGAAAATGGGAAAAAGATTTGTGAAGACCACATTCGCAATATTAAGTTTCATGATGCTTCTGCCGACATCTGTTTTTGCAGAAGATGCAGGAAATATGGAAGCTGCTTTTGTGGGAGAGTCCGGCCTGGAAGCAGATCAGTCAGCTTCTTATAGTGATGCAGACAGTACATTGCCTTTTGAAGAGGAAAAAAACGATCCTACAGATGAGAAGATTCCGGAAACTGAGGAACAGACTCCTGAAAAAACGGATTCGGAAAATCAAAATTCTGACCTGGATGGATTTATATCAGGAGACGCTTCTGCTGAGGACGAAAAGAAGACAATCCATGTCATAATAGAAAATGGAAATACTGATACAGATAATGGAACACAGATTACAGATCCTGTTATAGATAGTGGGGATTATTCTGCTGGAGAGTATAGTGGAGGCGGTTCTTCTGCCAGCTCGTCTGGTGAGAAAATACTGCATAAACCGCAGGTTCTTTTAGAGGATAACAATCTTTCCGGACAAAATCTAAAAGCAGGCTCTGTCACAGAAATGTCACTGACATTCCGGAATAAAAGCCGTAGCCAGAATGTATTTGGTCTAAAGATTTCTATTTCTGCGGATACAAAGGGAATTGAATTTGAGAGAAACTCTTTTTATGTTCAGAGACTGACTCCAGGAGAAGCAATTACCCTGAAGCAAAAGGTCACTATAGCAGAGGACTGTACTCCAGGTCAGGCAACAGTTTCTTTTTCTCTGGATTACGAAGATTCAAAAGCGACAGGAGCGACAGGTACAGAAACGCTGTCCTTTCAGATCACTCAGCCGGCGCGTGCAAAACTGGAAGCTTCTGATATTCCTTCCGTTTTATATACCATGGATACGGTAGAAATTCCGGTGAAAGCAATGAATCTTGGAAGGGATAAGCTATATAATGCAAGTGTCCGGCTGGAAGCAGACGGATTGAACCCAAAAGAGTCCGCTTTTTTAGGAACATTAGAAGCTGGAACCGCAGTACAGGGAAGTCTCCGTGTGTATGTAAAAGGAAAATCAGAAGAAGATGACGGTTCTTTTCCTGGCAGGATTACCGGAAAACTGATTCTTACTTATGAGGATGCAGCCGGCAATTCCTATGAGGAAAGTACAGAGTTTGAGTCTGAGATTAAAGAAGCTAAAATCCAGTCTTTAAAAATAGAGGATGACCAGGAAGAAACAAACAGCTGGTGGTATTCCGTTATTGCAGTTATTGCAGTACTGCTTGTTTCTGTGATTCTACTTCTTTTGGGCAAGCTTCATAAGAAAAACATACTTCTGGAAGAAACCAGAAAGGTGGATGCCCATTGAAAAAGAATAGAATAGACAGTTTTACCTGTTTTGTAGGTTTTCTTCTGATATTGGCATTATTTTTCTCTATAAAGCTTTTTTTAGGAATACAGGACGGGAAAAAACAATACTCAGCACTGGTTTCCCTTGGAGATCTTACTTATGATGATGATTTTTTGAAAAAGGCAAAAAAAATAGAAGGGATAAAAGAGATATGGCCCGTTGTGGAAATTCCAGTAACCATCAAGATTGAAGATTATACGGAAACAGCCACCTTTTTAGGAATCGATCTGAATGCGTTTGGAGAAAATCCAGAGCAGAATGATTTAGGAAATACACCGGTGTTGTTGCTTGGAAGTAAAGCATTGCAAAACATGAAAGACTCAAATAATCATTCCATTTCAAAAAAACAACAGGAAAAATTCCTGCAAATGGGAGAAAATCTAACCATTTCTTATGCACTTGCTGGAAATACAAAAGAGCTTTCTGGCGCGGCAGATCATCTGGTATCCTTGACTGGGCACGAAGAAAATGAACAGCAAACTGTTTATCTTCCATGTAAAGTAACTGCCGTAACGGAAAATGAAGATATCTATATTCCTTTATCACAGGCGCAGGAGCTTTGCAGTGAGATGGGTGAGCCGCTTAAAATTACAAAAATTTATTTGAAAGTGAATGGAAAAATGAATCTGGAGAAGGCAAAAAAATTATTTGAATAAGGTATTCTTGCAAAATTAATTTGTATCAATCTCTGGTATTCATTTGACTAACTATTGTATTTTGTGCATGTTTTATGTAATTTTATCCATGTACTTATTTAAAAGAAAAGTATATACTTTATTCTTGTAAATAAAAGTATTTTATTCCCCTAAGGCTTGCTCCATTGTCTGCATGACAGGCAATGGAGGCCTTCTTCCAACGTATTAATCATAATAAATTGGTATTTTTGTAAATTGTACCATATAATGGAAAACTGTTAGATTGTGATCTTTTAGATACAATTTAGCAGTTTTTTATATGATGGAAATCCAATACAAAAAACCACTTTTTCATGCTATACTTCATTTATGAATTATAGCAAGATCAACACCAATAAAAAGGTCTGGGCAGGTTTCCGTTTTGGGAAAGAATGTAATTTATAGTAAATGAGTAGAAATTGCGATTGTTTTTTGGTACAATATATTGATTAGTAGTGAAATAGCTGGCGGGATTTATGCGTAAGAGTGAAACTTTTATCCTGCCTTAGCCGAAGATATCCCAGACTTTGTTCGGGAAAAGGGTGTGAATATATGGTAAAAATTATTTCAGACAGTACCTGCGACCTTTCACAGGAATTATTGCGAAAATATGAGATTGACATTCTTCCGCTTCATATTCTTCTGGGTGATAAAGAATATGAAGATGGAAAAAACATTACTCCGGATCAGATCTATGCCTGGTCTGATGCAAACAAGACAACACCTAAAACTTCTGCACCTGCCCTGGCAGATGCCATGGAGCTTTTTCGCCCCTATGCAGAGGCTGGAAGGGAAATTGTCTGCTTTTCTATTTCAGCAGGTATGTCCACTTCTGGAAATGTGATGCGCCTTGCTGCTGAAGAACTGGGGGCTTCTGACCGAATAAAAGTAATCGATTCTGCAAACCTTTCTACCGGTATCGGCCTTCTTGTAGTAGAAGCTGCAATTATGGCAAAGAATAACCGGACAGCTTCCCAGATTGTTTCTGAGATAGAGAAGTTAAAACCAAATGTGAGAGCAAGCTTTGTGGTAGATACCCTTACTTATTTATACCGTGGCGGACGCTGCAATGCAGTAGCGGCTATGGCCGGAGGTGTTTTAAAACTGCATCCCAGGATTGTAGTAGAAAATGGCGCCATGAATGCTTCTAAGAAATACCGGGGGAAAATTAATTCTGTTATCATGGACTATGTTAAAGATATGGAAAAAGATTTAAAAAATGCGAGACCAGAACGTGTATTCATAACACATTCTGGCTGTAAACAGGAAACTGTAGAGAAAGTGCGGGCTTATCTGGAAGAGCTTGGCGTTTTTGATGAGATATTGGAAACCAGGGCAGGTGGTGTTATATCAAGTCATTGTGGACCTGGCACATTAGGTGTGTTGTATATTGCAAAATCGTAAAGCATGCCCCCCTTTTTATAAAACTGCACAGTATAGTTTTTCATTTGGCTTTGTAATTGTTATTCATCCCTGACACACTTCCATAAATTGCTCAGCTCGCTTTTTTCCTGGCTTTTGATAAATTCATCAACCCCAATCATGGCAGTATCACCAAAATCATCAAAAGCGCTTGCAGGAGTCTTACAGAAAACAAATCGGATACTTGAAACATCGTAATTTGGTGATTCGTCGAAGTGCAATGCAACATCCTTTGCTCGCCGAAGGCTGTTGATTGCTTCTTCTTTTTTACACAGCGACAGCAGAACATCCGCTCGCAGTGCCCAAAGAAATGCTTCGCTTTTGTCCATATATCCCTGTTTTTCGGGATCTTTTAGCCCGGGATAAAAGGCAAGAGCCCAATCCACAAGAGCTAGAGCATTTGCATAATCTTTTGTCTTACAGAAAACATTCATATATCCCACCACAATTTCAAAGTGCGTCACAGTTAAATCTAATAATGCCCTCGATAAAAAGGGAAGTGCTCTCTCCGGATCATTGCAAGAGGACGCAAGCACCATTCCAATCGAAGAGTGGTTCAGCCGACATGGATTGTTCTCTTTCAATAATGCAATTCCTTTGTCATATTCCCCAAGCGCAAAATGGATTTCAGCCATTTCCCTGCGAACAGAAACATCACTTATCTCCGGATCTTTGTTTTGTCCGATCAGTATACATGCACGTTCACAAAGGGAAAGCGCCTTCTTTGAATAAGCAGCATTCTTTTGCGTCAGTCCTCTTAAACGGTAGATTCTGGCACTGTAATAAACAACATCAAAACAATTCGGATAACACTGTAATGCCTTTTCAACATCAGAAAAAACATCCTCAGTATCTCTGTCGTGAGAATACTGCTTCAGCCTTGTAATTACAGTTTCTCTGTTATTGTTTCTAAACTGGTATCCGATAAGCGCATCGATAGACACCTCAAACAGATCTGCCATCTCCGCAATCAGGTTTAATTCCGGCGTCGCCACACCGGTTTCCCTTAGTTAAAGATATTGTTGGGTATCTCAAGATGTGTCATTCGATTTTGCCGATAAAGCGGTAGAAGATTTCTACCTCCTGTTCCCGGCTTCCGTCCTCACTTTTGACCGCTTCATGGACAAGGATTTTTTCAATCAGCGTATTCAGAAGTTCAGCCGTCAATTCTGTGGGATTGACATACTGTTTCATCAGACCTATCCACTTTTCAGCGTCAACCGCTGTCTGGGCGGCGGCCTCCATCGCTTCGTGAAGCCGTTCAATTTTTGCGTCCAATTCTCGCTGTTCGCCCTGATACTTTTCGGACAGCATATTGAAATTGTATTCTGTAATGCGTCCGGCAGACCAGTCCTCATACATTTTTGCAAACAGGGTGTCTACTTCTGCTTTGCGCTTTTCCGCCTTTTTCAGTTCGGCTGTCTGCCGCTTCCTTGCAGTATTGCGTTCCTTGTCGCTGGCGTTAAGTAGCCGTTTCAGAAGTTTGTCCCCATCCTGCTGTGCCAGCACAGACCAGTATTGCAGACGGGAAAGGACATAGGCGTAAAGCACATCATAGCGGATATAGTGCATGGAACACTGGTGCAATCCTTGCCCGTACTTGCTACAATGGTAGTGGGCATAGGGATTTTTGTTCTGGCTGTTCATACCATAGGCCAGCGACCAGCCGCAGTCCGCACATTTTACCAGCCCGGAAAATATCTGTGTTGTGCCGTTCTTCTGCCGTCTGCGCCTGTTGCAAATCTGCTCCTGTACTTGACGTAACACATCTTCGGAAATAATCGCTTCGTGGGTGTTCTCCACACTATACCATTCCTCTTTTGGCTTGCGTACTTTCTTCTTGTTTTTGAATGAAATATTGGTCTGCTTATTGTGGACGCTGTGTCCGATATAGGTTTCCTCTTTCAGAATACTTTTCACCTGCGCTATCGTCCACGCATAGGCTTTTTCCTCCGGCGCTCCGGCATAGATATTTGCGAAAGTGCCGTATCTCTGGAAATTCAGCCAGCCGGGAGTAGGTACTTTTTCTTCGACCAAAATCCGTGTAATGCTGGCGGCTCCCCGGCCATGAACGGCAAGGTCAAAAATCTTTTCGATAATCCACCTTGTTTCCGGGTCAATCAAAAGATGGCCTTTCTTATCCGGGTCTTTGACATAGCCCAGCGGGGCATAGGCTCCATAGTGTGCGCCATTTGCAAACCGTGTCCGCATGGCCGCTTTTACCTTTTTGCTGGTCTGGCGGGCGTGCCTTTCATTCAGAATGTTGAGGAATGGGGCTAGCTCATTCTCTCCGTTCATGGTGTCCCCATTGTCATTGACAGCGATATAGGGGACGCCTTTGCTGGGCACGTAGATTTCCGTGTACTGGCCGGTCCGGATGGAGTGTCTGCCTAAGCGGGATCAATCCTTCGTCACA
>ENA-OQKF01001326-OQKF01001326.1-human-gut-metagenome-genome-assembly--contig:-NODE-1326-length-11493-cov-3.678163_pt1 | contig 11493 bp, 9 predicted proteins | sample MGYA00242617_ERZ504784 | MGnify/ENA primary metagenome ERZ504784 (study PRJEB26092, sample SAMD00036364) | human gut metagenome | host: Homo sapiens | study: EMG produced TPA metagenomics assembly of... | reverse complement strand
TTAGTCGCAGTTAGCAGTTAGTTCGCTGGAGCGTTGCGCCGGCGAGTGAGCAATCACCATTGTCCGAATGCGTCCGCCTTTAACAACTTTCAACACACTAAATAGCAATTATATTGTCTGGCTCGGCGCGGTGCCAAATTGTTTTTTATAGGCCCGGGAGAAGGTGGTATAGTCGGAGAAGCCGCTTAACTGGGCGGCCTTCAGGATGGGGGTGCCTTCGGAAATTTTTGTGCGGGCGAGAAGAAGGCGCTTGCTAATGATGTAGTTGTGGATGGTGTAACCGGTTTCCTCCTTGAATTTCCGCATCATGTGATACTTGCTCAGGTAGTATTTCCGTGCAAGGGTTTCAATGGAAAGATCTTCCGTAAGGTTGTGGTTAATATAACGGAGAAGCTCTTCTATCTGGGAATCACTGCTGTAGGAGCGAGCGTCGTAGATGTACTGCTTTTCCAGAAAAATGCGGTTTACATAAACCATGAACTGGGTAAAAAGAGCTGAGCCAAGAAGCTCGCTTCCAAATTTTTCGTCTTTCAGGGCAGCTTCCAGTTCGTAGAGAAGCTGCTTTAATTTTTCCTGAGTGTCAGAGTCCAGACGGATTAGATTGTAACTCCGGTCAATCGCCTTCTGAAAACAGCGGAGCAGTTCTGTGGATTTGATGTCGTCACTGATCCATAGTACAAAACGTTCGTATGGAACCGAAAAATCAATTTCCGGTTTGTGGATGGCGTGACGGTTCACGAGGAGAATGTCCCAGGGCTTCAGATAGTAGGACTTTCCTTCAATGTGATAGGCAGCCTTTCCGGAAAGAAAGATGATCACTTTGTGAAAATCATGATAATGGTAGGAAAATTCCCGTTTGGTCTGGTCCTTGATGTGAAAAAGCCGGAAATCCTGCTCCAGATAGCCGGTTTTTTCAGTTGGCTCATTGAAAGAATTCATATGTTATGGCTCCTGTTTTAACTATGGGGTGTATGGAACCGCAAACTTTGCTTGCAGCTACGTTTGCGTAGCGTCATATTTCAATTCTGCGCCTTGAAATATGACTTTATTATAAATGAAATACCGCATTTTTTGCAATATATTTCGCAAGTTATTCTATGTACATGGGAAAAATAAACGCTATACTGGATATATAAGATGTGATTTGAGAAAAAAGATCACGGGCGCTTCGTCAGAAAGGAATTGAAAACAATGAGAGACAGCATTATCATGACAAAATATCAGGGCTTTGGAAATGATTATCTGGTACTGGATGCGAAAAAAAACCAGCTTCAGCTGCAAGGCAAAAAAATTGCACTTCTTTGCCAGCGGGGATTCGGACTTGGAGCGGATGGTGTGCTTTACGGACCAGTTGACATTAACGGAAAAATGGGAATGCGTATTTTTAATTCCGATGGAAGTGAAGCTACAATCAGTGGAAACGGTGTCTGTATTTTTGCAAAATATCTTATGGACAATGAGTATGTTACAGAGAAAAAATTTGCCATTGAGACCTTATCCGGAACAATCGAAGTAGAGTGTCTGAATGCCAGAGCGACAGAGTTCCGCGTAAACATGGGCAAAGCCTCTTTCCTTTCCAGAGAGATTCCGGTAACTGGCGAGGTGCGTGAGGTGATCGATGAGCCATTTACATTTAACAAGAAAGAATACAAAGCAACTTGTCTCACAGTAGGAAATCCACACTGCATTATTTTCATGGATCAGGTATCACCGGAAAAAGTAAGGGAACTGGGACCATATGTGGAAAATGCAGATGAGTTCCCGGAAAGAGTGAACCTGCAGATCTGCCGCAAGATTGACAAAGGAAATCTGGATATCGAGATCTGGGAGCGTGGCTCCGGTTACACAAAAGCTTCCGGTACAGGAAGCTGTGCGGCAGCCATTGCAGCCTACCGGAAAGGTCTGATGGAAAACAGAATCAATGTAAACCAGCCAGGTGGTATGATCCAGATCGACATTAAAGAAGATGGAACTATTTTTATGACAGGAACTGTTGGATATATTGCAGAGATGAGCGTGGCTGAAAGCTTTTTCTCATAGAAAGAAAATATGGTGTATGGCGCATCCAAACGGCCGTGTCTGTGTAGCAAAACGGCTGTTCTAAAACGTATTTGTGACCGCCAGAGGGCGCAAAATGCAGATATGGCAGAAAAGATAAATAAAAATGAAATTTAAAGGCTGCCAAAGGGAAATGATACACAGTATAATTTTTGTGCATCGCGTAGGAAGGCGGTGCAGCAGATGAAAAATCAGACAAGTCAATATGGCAGTTACTTAATTTTCGATGTACGAGAATCCAGGTATAGAAGTAAGAAGACTTCCGTGCCTGGATTTTTTTGCTGCAAATGAGTGTGCTGTCTGTAAGCGATGTCATTATATCTGAAGAGAGGAAAGTAATTAAAATATGGAGACAGAATCAGCTTGTCGGTATACGGAAGCCCACTCTTGTTGATAAAAAAAGTGCAATGTCTAAACTAAAAAAAGATAGACATTTCTAACGCGATTCTGTAAAATAAACAAAGGTTAGAAAATACTAATAATAGTTAAATAAGGAGGAAGAGGATGGCTGACAAAAAGTTATTAAGAAAAATTGCTCCGATCATTATGAGTGCAGCTGTAGCGATGACCAGTTCACCAGTTGGAGTAATGGCAGAAGATTTTACTTCTGGTGAAGTGTCTGTTGAGGTTTCTGATGAGACTATATATGATTCTGATGAGATTTCAGACGACTATGACGAATCATCAGAGGCTGACGATTCAGCAGATTTTGGTACAGACACAGAGGATGGTTTTGAATCTGGAGAAGCCGCAGAAGAGGAGTCTGGATTTGAGGACGGCGAAACCGGAGACACAGAAGATGCTTTTTTAGCAAACACTGAGGGCGAAACCAACAATGAAGCGGGAGCTGTGAAAACAGTGGAGGATGGTCAGATCGTACTGATGAACATTCCCTATGAAGCTTTTTACAGATCTGAGTTGAAAAACAATGATGTAAAAGTAGATGCATTTACATCCGCGACGAAAGCAAAAACAAAGATGAGCGGCGTGATGAATGGAAATGCTGCTTATCATACAAGCGCGGAAGGAAATGAACTTGCAGGTGTTACTTTTCCGGTAAAAGTGAATAAAGCTTCTGATTTGGAAAATTTTAAACAGATTACAGACAGCACTACTATAGAGATTACTACGAACATGAAAGGCCAGGTAAGTACTAATACATATACTGGTGCAGCGGCTCTTATTGAACAGCCAAGCTATACTTATTATGTTCCGGCAGAAACTCCTGCATATTACAAGGAAATGAGCGTAGATGAGAACGAAAATATTTCTTTTGGCGCTGTTCAGGGAATGTCCGAACAGAATGTTAGTGTGAATGCTGAATTAAAGCTTAATTCCAAATATGGAGATTATCAGCTTAAGCTGGATGAGACAGCAGTAAAGGCAGTAGTAAATGCATCTAATGGTGATAAGATTTATGGTGTAATCATCAATACAACAGACGGAACCACTTATGCACTCCGTCATCTTGAGAATATCTGGAAAGGAAAAGAACTTGCATGGAGCACCGGCTTTACAACAGAATCTCACGGTTGCCCAATAAGCTCTGACCACTACAAATCCATGATGGGAAAAACTATTTCCAGCGTAACGTACTATACGGATAAGGGGGAAATTAATTTTGATATTCCAGATACTTATGTTCCGGTAAAAACAGGTGTCAGTGCAACCGTTGACAACATCAAGGTAACAGATGCAGAGGTTAAAGTTGAATTATCTGAAGCACTTCCATCTGATTATTCAAAGAAATATGCAGTTGATGATGTGGAAGCAGCGACAACAGAGACAGGAGTAAAGGTTACAAATCTTACACCTGGAACACATACTCTGACAATTTCCGATGCAAATGGAAAATATGCTCCTGTCAGCGCTACTTTTACAGCAACAACAGATACTGTAATGGCTTCCTATGATGAGTATGAAGGAAAACTGGTTGCTGCGGCAGATATTACCGCTGAGCAGTTTGTTGCATTTACCAAAACAGTTTCAAAAGTAAAAATTGGTGACCAAGAGTATGCTGCAAGCGGAAAAGGTGCTGTGAAGATTGTTCAGGAGGATGGAACTCTTGATTATTCTAAAACAGCTGTAAACGATGGAGATACAGTAGTTGTAAGTGCTGCCGGATACCCAGATGTAACATTTGTTTACAACGAAAACGTATATGTATACGCAGGTCTTACATGGGCTGAGTACTGGGCTTCCGAGGATGTATACAATGCAGGCTCCACAGCTTCTTCTGAAGAAAAAGACAGAAGAGGTGAGTCAGACCTTGGAGCATTTGATGCTGTAACAAGAGCAACTGCAAACCATGGCCTTCACAGAGGCAGCTTCCAGGCAATCGCAGTTCTTAATGGAAAAACAGTTTCTCACTGGAGCGCAGACGGAAAAACAGTTTATTATGCCGATGGAACATCAGAAGTATTTAACCGGAACAATGTAACCGGATATACCGTAACTGGCCTGAAATATGTACCGGTTGAGATTAAGAGAGCTGACCTTGCTGCTTTTGCAGAAAGCCATGCAATTGTAAAAAATGGCGGACAGCTGATCGGCGGTTATGGCGAGAAAGAACTGAAATCCTATGAAGCCGTTGCAAATGTAACTGCAAATACAAATGGTTTGAAAAAAGTTACAAAAGCTGAAGATGGAAGCTTTGTAATCGGAGCAAGACAGAACGGAACTGAGTCTGGTATCAAAGATGCAGAGCTGAAAGTGGCAGACGGAATCACAGCAACTGTAAAACCTGGAAATGGTTCCTATGGTGAGTTCCTGAGAGTTGACCTGACTGGAAACTATGGCGATCTTGGTGCACATATGCAGTCTGTTGAGTGGGCATATTATGGAAATGATTCCACTTATACAAACAGACTTGCAAACTATGGAACAAAATTTGCAGCTGATAACTGGATGCATAAAATGATGGGTATCCAGCTTGGCCTTACAGAATCAGGAAGATGCAAGCTTCCGGAAGGAACTGACGGAACTGGTTACTGGATCCTTACTGTTCATGCCCTTGGATACCAGGATTACGTTGTAAAATTCCAGGCAAAAGCTGAGAATATTGCAAAACCGGCAGGTGATGCAGATTCCACACCACTGGAAAACATTATCGCAGAAGCAAAAGCCCTGAATGAGGCTGATTATACTCCGGAGAGCTGGGCTGCTGCAAAAGACAGCATTGCAAATGAGCTTGAAGAGTGTGAGGAAATGCTTGCAAATATTAAGAATCAGACAACGTATGGCGTAGAAGAGCAGATCGGACATTTAAGAGAAGCTCTTAACATGCTTGTAAAAGCTCCGGCTCCAACTGCAACACCGGCACAGCCGACTGCAACACCAGCCCCGGCACAGCCAACCGCAACACCGACCCCTGCACAGCCAACTGCAACACCGACCCCTGCACAGCCAACTGCAACTCCTTCACCGACTGCAGCACCGGCCAAAGGAATTACAGCAACTGCAAAAGCTTCCACAATTTATACCAAAGGAAAAACCTCTACAACCATTACGGTTGTAAAAAATGATGTAACTGGAAAAGTTAAATTTAAATCCAGCAACAAGAAAGTAGCTACTGTTTCTTCCAAAGGTGTTGTAAAAGCGAAAAAAGCGGGAAAGACAACCATTACTGTAAAGGTTGGAAATTACACTAAGAAAGTAGTAATCCAGGTTAAGAAACCTTCTCTGAAGCTTGCAAAATCTTCTGCAACAATCAAGAAAGGCAAAACAGTAAAAATCAAAGCAACCGCAACACCATCCGGAAAAGTAACATACAAGTCCAGCAACAAGAAAGTAGCGACTGTTACTGCAAAAGGTGTTGTAAAAGGTAAGAAGAAAGGTACTGCAACCATCACTGTTACAAGTAATGGGGTATCTAAGAAATTCAAAGTAAAAGTAAAATAATTGGTAACCATTCAGAAGGTACTGAACAGTTACAATAATTGTTACAAAGTTTTTACTGGTAACAAATAAGACTTGTGTGAAACAAGGCAAAGGAACGGGGGCCGTTTTTAACAGCCCCTGCTTTTGCTTGTAAAAAGAAACTTATTTTGCTACATATTTTAACAGGAGACAGCATGAAAAAACGAGACAGTGATAAGAATCCTTTTGAAAAAAAGAATCTGGTGAAACTTGCTCCAGCAGCAGTGGTTATTGCGGCTGTGGCTGCAGCAGGTGCTCAGGCTGGCAGCAGTGGAAAAGAAGTGACTGCTGAAACCAGAGAGGTTGTAAAATCCCAGGATCTGGAATCGCTTCTGAAAACAGCCTATTCCTATGAGGCAGCAGATGACGAGGCAAAAGAGGAGAGTCTGCTGAAAGCAGGCAAAAATACATCATCATCTTCAAAGAAAAAAACCTCCAAAATTTCAAAGAAAAAAAGTGGTATAAAAAAAGGAAGCTCAAAGACCCTTCCAGTAAAAACGGCTGCATCTTCAGGGGTAGGTCAGGGCTCCACCACTACACCAACTACAGAAGTTCCGGAAGGCGGCTATAAAGATGGAACTTATCAGGGCAGCGGTACTGGCTTTGGAGGAACGATTACCGTACAGGTAACTGTATCAGGTGGGAAAATCACAGCTGTTGATATATTGAGTGCCTCTGGAGAAACAGGCTCTTATTTTGCCTCTGCACAGGGCGTTGTAAGTAAGGTTTTATCAAGCCAGTCCCCGAATGTGGATGCAGTCAGCGGTGCAACTTATTCCTCAAACGGGATTATCCAGGCAGTACAGAATGCCCTTTCACAGGCAGGAAACAGTGATTCTGCCACACCGGCTGCCACACCAACTCCAACGCCAACGCCAAAACCTGCAAAGAAACCGAAGAAAGATACTTCTGTCAGCTATAAAGATGGCGTATATGAGGGACAGGCAGAAGGCTTTGATGGAAGCGTAACGGTAAAGGTTACAATAAAAAATGGAAAAATCAAAAAAATAAGCAACACAAATACAGACACACCTGAATTTTTTAATAAAGCATGGAAAACAATCAAGTCCAATGTGATTTCCAGACAGAGTACTTCTGAAATTGATACTGTAAGTGGTGCAACATTTTCTTCCAATGGAATTCTCGGAGCTTTATCCCAGGCTCTTTCAAAGGCTGATCAATCAGGAACTACAGACTCAAAGGAAGAAGATATAACTCCAACCCCGACTACTGTACCTGATGAAACTGTAACACCAATTCCAACGGAGATTCCACATCCTACCAAGACTCCGGATAATCCGTCAGATGAACAGCCGGTTGTAAAGCTTTTGAAAGATGGTACCTATACAGGGTCTGCAATGGGATATTCTGGAAAGGTTAACATAACACTGACAATTAAAGACGGAAAAATTACGGAAGTAACCAATACAAACTCAGATACCAGAAGCTTTTTCAATAAGGCATGGAGATCCATACAGCCTAAAATACTGGAAAAGCAGAGTACAGAAGGAATTGACACTGTAAGTGGTGCAACATTTTCTTCTATGGGAATTCTGGATGCGTCCAAAATAGCATTGGAGCAGGCAAAAAATACAGAGGTACAGCCTTCAGTAACGCCAGAGCCCACTGAGGCGCCGGATTCCACCGAGAAGCCAGAACCCACAAATACGCCAAAGCCGACTTCTGTTCCGGAACCAACGCCTGCACCGGAGCCTACAGCTGTACCAGAGCCTACTGAAACGCCAGCGCCAACTTCTGCACCGGAACCGACGGATACACCGGAGAATTCTGTGACGCCGGAACCGACAGCTATGCCAGAACCCACGCCTGTGCCTGCTGGTGCATATACAGATGGAACCTACACTGGCATTGGAGAAGGCAATGACGGACCAGACAGTGTACAGGTTACCGTAACAATATCCGGAGGACAGATTGTGGGAGCAACTTATTTTTCCTATGATGATGAAGAATATGCAGATACAGCCTGGGAGGGAATTCTTGGACAGGTTATGGGAAAGCAGTCCGCAGACAGTGTAGATACAGTATCTGGATGCACATATTCCTCCCAGGGATTTATTCAGGCATTTAGAAATGCATTAAATCAGGCAAAAGGAGCATAACCCATGAAATACCAGAGTTTTATTATGAGAGTTTTATGTCTGCTTCTGATCGTTGGTGTCGTTCTTGGCTACAACTCCATGCAGAAAAAAGATAGTGATACCGAAAAAGACCAGCAGATCGCCAGTCTGACAACCAGAGTGGAGGCCTTGGAAAAACAGCAGGATGAGATATTAAGTGCCCTTGAAGAGGCTGCAAAAGCGCAGGAAGAGGCGAAGAAAAAGGCAGAAGAGGAAGCGAAGAATCAGAAAGCCCAGACGGAAGAAGCGGCTTCCGGGGATGCTTCCGAGGACGCGAAAAAAGATGACAAAAATACAGATGAGACAGAGGCTGAGGACGCTTCTTCTGAGGAAGAAAGTGAAGATCTTGTCTACAAAAACGGAACCTACACAGGAGACGGCCAGGGCTTTGGCGGCAATATCCAGGTTCAGGTTACACTTGAAAATGACACGATTACAGACATTCAGGTGGTAAGTGCACCAGGCGAAGACTCTGCATACCTTTCCCAGGGACAGGGCGTGGTCAGTACCATTCTGGCTGCCCAGAGTACAGATGTTGACACCATTTCCGGAGCAACCTTCAGTTCCACTGGAATTATCAACGCTGTAAATGATGCACTTGGAAAGGCGGAAAATCAATGAAAAAGAGACAGAGAAAAATCCGGCTGATCCGTGCCGGCATCCAGCTTCTGTTTTTCATTTTTGCTCCGGCACTTTTTTCCACGGCATTCGCGGGCGTGAAGTCCGTTTTTCAGGCAATCGCAGCACATCAGACAATCAGCTGGAATTCCTTTCTGGATGTGACTGCCGTGCTGCTGGTGGTAACCTGCCTGTTCGGACGGCATTTCTGCGGATATGCCTGCGCATTTGGTTCCCTTGGGGATGCATTGTACGAGCTGACTGTGTTTATCCGCCAGAAGGTTTTTCATAAAAAAGGCCGTCACGGATACTCAGAAAAAGCCATCCGCATTTTGCAGAAGGTGAAATATATCTGGCTTCTGGTGCTTCTTGTATCTATCCTTACCGGCTGGTACAGCAAGCTTCAGGGCATGAGCCCCTGGGATGTGTTTTCCATGCTCACCGCTGGCAGACTTCCCGGTGCTGCCTACAAGGTGGGGATTGTGCTGCTGATTCTGCTCATGATCGGAATGTGCACTCAGGAAAGATTTTTCTGCCAGTTCCTCTGCCCAATGGGCGCAATTTTTGCTATAATGCCTATAGCGCCCTCTGCGCTGTTCAACCGTGACAGAGGCACCTGTCCGGCGAAATGCGGAGCCTGCAAAAAGCGCTGTCCTGCTCATCTGGACATTGACGGTGATACCCCTCTCTCAGGAGAATGTATCTGCTGCCACGCCTGCCAGGGAATCTGCCCGAAGAGGAACATCCGGATCGGGATTCCGAAGGCGAAAGATGAGAGCCTTTTTTATGCTATAGGAAATTACGTTGGAATTCCCTATAGCATAAAAAGCCCTGCCGGGCAGGATCGCACTGCGGCGGAAAGGTAGATGTCGCTTATAGCGACCCGCCGCAGGCGGAGAATCCTGCAAAGCAGGATTCTTTCTTGAACACGCGCTGGAAAAAGATGGGCGAAAGCTATTGGAAAATAAGAGAAAATAAAATCAGAAAGAACAGGATATGAGTAAAAAAAGAAGTAAAGTAAGATTTCAGAATGAAGTCGATTTAATTAAGGTACATTATAAAAAGCAGTCCAGAGGTCGATCACTTACCTGCTTGGATATGTTTAATGGGAGAAGGAATTTGAGAAAGAGAAGTGCGGCAGGAATTCTCTGCAGCAGCCTGTTTCTCACTGTCATTTCTGCAACAGTACTGGGAAAAACCACTACAGTTGTTTATGCTGCTGACGTAGAAAAATACACCAACGCAGATTTCGCAATGGACACGGTAGTTTCCGAAACCCTTTACACCTCAGGCGCGGACATCAATACCCAGATTGGTGAAAAGCTCCGCGAAATGGAAACCACCCTCCTTTCCTGGACAGAGGAAAACTCCCAGATTTCCCAGCTGAACAATGCTGATGGCAAGACCATGGAAGTTTCTGATGATCTTGCCGCCGACCTTGAGAAAATCCGCCAGCTTTCCCAGGATTCCAACGGTGCTTTTGACCCCACCCTTGGAAAAATTATCCGCCTGTGGGACATTGCCGGCGAGAACCCTCATGTCCCAGATCAGTCCGAAATCGACACCCTTCTTCCCGAAGTGGGCTACGAGAAAATTCAGGTGGACGGAAACAATGTAACCCTTCTTGATGGCTGTACCCTGGATCTTGGTGCCGTTGGAAAAGGCATGGGCTGTGATTTGATCATGGATTACCTGCAAACCCAGCCAGATGTCTTCGGTATGATCCTGAACCTTGGCGGCAGCAGTGTCATGACCTACGGCGAAAAGCCCGACGGCTCCTCCTGGAAAGTAGCCCTCACCGATCCCCGTGACACGGAAGGCGACTATCTTGGAGCCATCACCCTGGACGCCAACCAGTTCCTTTCCACCTCCGGCGACTACGAAAAATACTTCATAGAAGATGGAATTCGCTACCACCACATCCTGGATCCAAAGACCGGTTACCCCGTCCAGAACGGTCTCACCTCCGTCACCATCGTCTGCGACCAGGGTTACCTGGCCGACGGCCTCTCCACTGCCTGCTTCGTTCTGGGTCTGGACGCCGCGAAACCTCTTTTAGAGAAATATGATGCAGAAGCCGTATTCGTTGATGAAGACAAAAATGTGTATGTGACAAGTGGATTGATGGATAAATTCGAATTAATGAAAGACGGATATATAGTAAACGAATTATAAGTTGTCCATGATAAATTCATAGAAAATGATAACTTATGGAATAGCAAGAAGAGCTCCCGACGATAGTTCAAAACTATCGTCAGGAGCTCTTTTTCAATCAACAGCATTTGGGCTGAATATATTCCTAAGCGGGGCATTCAAGGCGCGCCTTTAATGGAGCGGAGATCCACTGCTTACGAAGACTTAACATCGAAGGCTCTCCTGAGATGTTTAGTCGCAGTTAGCAGTTAGCTCCGCGGAATGTTGCGCCTCCCCGCGTGGAATATATTCAGCCCAGATGCGTACGGTGGTAACATATTACGGAATCCTCTTAAGCACTTCCTTCGTCAGCACTCCAATCAGCAGTCCTGTAATCACTCCCGACACCATCAGCGACGGAGCATAATAATACCACAGTCCCACCGTCTGCGTTGCCGGCATCGCCACCAGCAGCTGACCGATGTAATGGGACACGCCACCAGCCACACCTACACCCAGCAGTCCGAATCCAATCTTATTTTGCACAAACACCATCACAAACAAACCAAGGGTCGCCACCCGCAGACTAAACATAACAATGAAACAGACTCCCAACCAAAAACACATA
>ENA-OQKF01001324-OQKF01001324.1-human-gut-metagenome-genome-assembly--contig:-NODE-1324-length-11504-cov-2.287510_pt1 | contig 11504 bp, 8 predicted proteins | sample MGYA00242617_ERZ504784 | MGnify/ENA primary metagenome ERZ504784 (study PRJEB26092, sample SAMD00036364) | human gut metagenome | host: Homo sapiens | study: EMG produced TPA metagenomics assembly of... | reverse complement strand
GGCAGAGAGATACGAGGAACGTTAGTGCGCAGTGGAAAGGGACTGGACAGGAGAAGCTGTATTCGATGGCCAAGCTGCAGTGTCCGGCACCGTAGAACAAACTGCCAATATCAACGGAGCTTGGCACATCGGCTTCAGCGGAGCGTTAGGAACTGGAGGTTGGGGATTCTATCAACCCTCTTATGATATGGTCAACGCTCATATTGTTGACGCAAACGGATTACCTAAAATGGATGATTCTTATCGTAATGATCCTGCGTTATCAACTTTAGACGAGAACAATTTACCTCACACTGATTTGACCGTCTATACAGACCCTCGTTTGGATGTTTCTACCGGTCGTTTCGAGACTCCATTCTTAGATTGGACAGTGCCAAATGCGTTGGATGGTTGGGTACGTGATGTTTCTAACGGAGGTTTATACCTAAACAAGAAGAATATCCCTAGAAAAGCCGATAAAGGAAGCTTATCTAACACGACGCAAACAAACTCCACTGCTAAAAACTTCCACTTGATCCGTTACGCAGACGTATTGCTTTGGTACGCTGAAACCTTGATCGAGTTAGGACAGCCTCAACAAGCAGGTGAATACATTAATCAAGTACGTGCTCGTGCCGCCAATAGCTATGTAAAGGCAGTAGATCCGGCAACAATGACCGAGGCTAGTTCTACTTATGTTTTGGATGACAAGATTAACGGGAAGCAAAGTACAGATGCTGCCGCAAACTATCGTATAGGTTTATATCCACCTTCTCAATTCGCATCAAAAGACAAAGCGCTGGAGGCACTGCGTTGGGAACGTCGTATCGAGTTAGCGATGGAAGGTCATCGCTGGTATGACTTAGCTCGCTGGGGTATCGCATCCGAGGTATTAAATGATTTCGTGAAATACGAAGCTAAGCATTTAGGTAAATATTCCAATAGTACATACAACGCAAAATGGGCAACAATGCCTATCCCTCATAATGAAATCTTAAAGATGGATGGTCTTTTAGTTCAGAATGAAAACTGGAAATAAACAAGTGGGTTAACAGTCAGAAAGGGCAGCCGGGCATGTGATATGTCCGGCCTGCTTTTTAATCCCCAAAAGTAAGTTAACTTACTTTGCTCACGAAGTTAACATACTTTGCCAACGAAGTTAACTCCATGTGCCAATTAAGTTAACTTCGTTTTGTGTAGATTGGTATTTCCGATAAAAATCGTATCTTTGTTTGACTTTAAATCAAAATGAAACGTGTACTCTAGCCATGAGATATAAACAAATACTCCTCGGTTTGATCCTGTTTGTCCTATTAGGGGGTTTCTTGCAAATAACCGACAAGTTTCATTTCTTCTATATCGAGCAGCTTCAACTATTCCAGTTTTCCGAAGATTATCTTGCGGATAAAATCAGCAGTCCGGGAGGTTTATCTTTGATTATCGGGGAATTCTTGACACAATTCTTTATTACGCCTTATGCAGGGCCTTTCATTATCGCAGCTATACTTACGTCTATCGGCTTAACAATGAGGGAGATCATCCTGCAAATTAATCCAAATAAAGAGCTCTTCCTGCTTTACTTACTCCCGGTTTTATTCTTATTATTGATTCAATACGACTTCAATTATTTAGTACAAGGCACTATCGCATTCCTATTTTGTTTGATTAGCCTGAACGCATGGATGCGCATAAAAGATCCCCGTTACCGGCTATCCGCCGCATTGGTAATCACCCCACTACTTTTTTGGATAGGAGGAACGATGGCCGGGCTATTCTCAGTAAGTGTGGTTCTCAAGGAAGCGATAAGCCGTTCCGAACAGGGGTTCTATTTTTTAGCGGTTTTAATTGAATACCTGTTTATCTGGATCGGAAGTGTCTGGTCAACTACCATCACCAGTTATCGCTTCGCATTCTTACCGGACGCTTTTTACCACCCGATTCTGGCGGCTCCCAATCTCATCTATTTCGCATGGGTCTGTTTACCGCTTAGCTTGATCGGGGCATTCGTATATCCTAAAGGCAAAAACCAATCAAAGAAAAAAACAGGGATAGAGCTTACCGTTCAATTCATCCTAATCCTATTCCTTTGCTGGGTAACGATTCCACGGTATAACGACCAGAAAGCCTATCCTCTAAAAGTCTTGGATTATTATGCCCGTACCGAACAATGGGACGAGATCATCCGGCATTGTCACGGGCCGATCAAAAACTATTTATATTTAACTTACTTAAATAGGGCACTTGCGGAAAAAGGGGAGTTGGCAGACCGGATGTTCGCTTTTGATCAACACGGTCCTCAAGGGTTACTCGCCTCTTGGAACAAGACCTTTACGGTCTCCACCCTGTTAAGCGACGCCTATTTTACGCTAGGGGAAATCGCATTATCGCAGGAGATGGCTTTTGAAGGGTATGTAACCGTAATTGGCGCCGGTAATCCCCGGAACCTGCAACGGCTTGTTCAAACAAACTTGATTTACGGAACGTATCCTATCGCCGAGAAATATATCAGTATCTTAGAAAAAACATATGCCTATCATGATTGGGCCAAACGGCATAGAGGCTTCTTATATAACGACAAAGCGATTGAAGCTGATCCGGTATTAGGGCCTAAACGAAAAGCTCTTCCGAAGGAAAGTAACTTATCCGGTATCAACGGACTGGAACATGATTTACTTATCCGTGCGGAACAAGATCCGGAAAATCAGCTCCCGATCCAATTCACCGGGGCTATCTATCTGCTGTCTAAAGACATGAAAGCTTTCCAAAGGCTGATAGAAAAGTATTATGGAACACCGGTACTCCCCTCTCTCCCCGTGAGTTTCCAAGAGGCTGTTATCCTATTAGCAGAGAAGGATGTGGATTACTGGAAGCGTTTTAACGTATCCGGAAATGTGATCCGCAAATTCGCAGGTTATCGGAATTTAGTCGTGCAGAACCGGAACAACCCACAACTTCCGCAACTTATAAAGAAGTCGTTCGGAGACACTTATTGGTCTTATTATACTCTAAAATGATCAACAACCATGAAAAGAAATATTCTATATATCACCTGTTTATTTCTTATTCTACTAGGAATATCCTGCTCGGATACGATCCCGGTAAGCAAAGAAACCTCGGAGAAACCTGTATTATTTCCCGATTATGCGGATGTAACGATCCCTTATAATATCGCTCCCTTAAATTTCAAGATAGAAAATCCACATGCGGAAGCCTTCGCCGTACTCAAATTCGGAGAAGAAAAGATACAAGTCAAGGAAAAAGGGGGACAATTCTATCTTCCCGCATCCGATTGGAGAAAATTGCTGAAAAGGGCGACAGGAAAAGCGATACAAGTAAAGCTCTACGCAAAAGACAAAGAATGGCTCGCCTATCCGGAATTCTCACTATTCGTCGCTCCGGAACCCATGGATTCATATCTGGCTTATCGCTTGATCGAACCCGGATACGAACTTTGGAATCAAATGGGTATTTACCAACGGAATCTGGAAGATTATAAGCAAAGCCCTATCATGGAAAACAAATACAGCGGTCAAAACTGTATGAATTGCCATTCTTTTTGTATGCAAAACCCCGATAAAATGCTGTTCCACATGAGGGATAAGTATTCGGGCACTTATCTGATCGACGGAGACAAGATCGAGAAATTAAATACGAAGACCGATCAGACGATCTCGCCTTTGGTCTATCCCTCTTGGCATCCATCGGGGAAATACGTAGCCTTCTCTGTCAATCAGACCAGCCAAAGCTTTCATGCCAACGACAAAAACCGGGTGGAGGTCTTCGACAGCCAATCCGACGTAGTTGTATACGATACGGAAAAGCATGAGATTATCAGTACGCCTTCCATTCGGACAGCAAAAGCGTTTGAGACTTTCCCGACATTCTCTCCCGATGGCAAGACTCTTTACTTCTGCTCGGCAGAGGCACGTTCCATGCCGCATGAATATTCAGAAGTAAAATATAACCTTTGCTCCATAGCGTTCGATCCCGTAACCCGGAGTTTCGGCTCCCGTATAGATACCTTATACAATGCCGGAAAAGATGGGAAGAGCGCCTCTTTTCCCCGTGTTTCCCCAGACGGGAAATTCTTGTTATATACGCTGTCCGGCTACGGTAACTTCTCGATCTGGCATAAAGACGCAGATCTATATCTACTGGATATAGCGAGCGGAATCTCTCATTCCTTGCAAAACGCCAATAGCACGGATACGGAGAGCTATCACTCATGGAGTAGCAACAGCCGCTGGATCATCTTCAGCAGTCGAAGGATAGACGGGTTATACACACGTCCTTATTTTGCTTATATAGATGAAGAAGGAAATGCGTCTAAGCCCTTCCTTTTGCCTCAGAAAGACACAGACTACTATCACCGTTTCATGAAATCTTATAATATACCCGAGTTTATTACCGGAAAAGTATCCTCCAAGATCCGGGCGCTTAGCACGCTAGCCAAAGAGGATAAAGGAATTGACGTAACTTATCGTAAATAGAATAAATCACATGAGTACTTTATATAAGAAGATATTACCACCGCTTCCATTCATTCTATTGACCGGCGTCTTATGGTTTCATTTGCAGACCATGCAAGAGCCTCTCTTTTTTTATCGGGAACAGCAGCAGATTTTCCTATTCGATTCCACCTATATATTCAGCATACTTAAGCAGATAGGGGGGCTAGCGACTTTTATCTCTCAATTCTTGATACAGTTTTTCAGGATCCCGCTTATCGGATCGCTGGTGACCGCCTTGATCGGTGGAATCTCCGGTTGGTTATTCTGGCTGACCTTACGAAAGATACATCCGGCATTATATCTTATGCCCTTGGCCTTTCTCCCCATCCTATTCCAATATCTTTACCTAATGAAAGATAGCTATCATTATGAAGGACTGATAGCCATGTTGTTTTGGTCATTGGCGCTTAACGTATATAGTTACAGCGCACGAAGATTTAATTGGACGTACCGTACCTTAATTGGTTGCTTGCTGGCGACCGGATTGTTTTACACGATGGGATCTGTAGCTATATTATTCGCCCTTAGCATCTTACTATTTGATGTATTACAAAAATGCGAACGCTGGTACGCAAGCTTCATCCCGTTGCTGCTGCTACTTATCGTAGGTTCTCTATGCGTTCTAGGGGGCAGTAAACCCGATTATGACTATGTATTTTGGATGAAAGATTACGTAGAGTATTTCATTGAGCTGGAACCATTCTACAGCTTCTCTTGGCAAGTAGCGCTACTCGTTATGCTTCTATTCTTCCTATCACGTTACTTAGATCACATAAAAACCTATTTAAAAGCTTTAGTAGCCGTAGCATTACTTGCCTTATCCGGTATGTATTATACGCAAACGGCTCTTCAACAGAGGAATAAAGATTTCTATACGTTGATGCAAATGTTTCATTACATAGATACCGAGCAATGGGATGCCATAATCTCGTCCGCCGATCTAAACTATAATAACTACTTACACCTGAATTGCTTAAACCTTGCCTTATCCCACAAGGGTGTCATGCAGACTGATTTATTCAAATATCCGCAAAGCGGAATACAATCTTTGGTCTCAAAGTACCAAGCGCATATAGAGGAAAGTTTCCTATTCAGCCAGATATACTACCATGTAGGAATCACGTCCTTGGCATACAATTTCGCTTTTGGTACCTCGGTAGGAATTACATACGGAAGTCCCGTCATGACTAAATTATTAATAAAATCCCATTTGATATACGGACAGTATCCCGCAGCCGAGAAGTTTATATCATTATTGGAAAAGACATGGGCCTATCACGAATGGGCCTCCTCGCAACGAAAGTTCTTATATAATGACCAAGCGGTGGAGAGCGACCCGGAATTAGGTACAAAAAGAAAAAGCCTATCCAGCGACAAAGACCTTTTCGCCAATATAATCGGATTGTTTGATAACCTGATGATTATATTGGAAGAGAATCCCCAGAATAAAGCCGCATTGGATTATACGATCGGTACGTTATTATTATCGAAAGACCTGCCCGCTATAAAAACGTTTGTTGAAAGATTCAGTGGGACGGAAGTACTCCCTATATTACCCGAACCCTTGCAACAAGCCGTGATCTCTTATGCGGAGCATGATCCGGAATATTGCCGCAAGTATGGGGTAACCGATAAAGTCCTGTCCGAGTTCTCGATATTCAAGCAACGTGTATTGGGACTAAGGCATGCCCGACAAAATCTAGCGACTGGAATAGCCGACTATCAACCTACTTTCTGGTACTATTTGATACTCTCTAAATAAAACACATATGGAAAGACAGACTTATACAAATACAAACCGATATCTTTTCCTTTTTCTCATCGCCTTGATGGTTTCATGCTCCAAAAACGACATACAGATCGCCAAGAGCTTAAACAAGGAAATAACCATTTATCCGGATTACAAGGATGTGACCATCCCTGTGAACATCGCCCCGCTCAATTTCTCTATCGCCGATAGCAGTGAGCACTGCCTTATCATTAAAGGGGAAAAGACTCAACTCCAAGTTTATAGTGATGAGGGGCTCTTTGAGATCCCACAAAAGAGATGGAAAGCCTTATTGAAAGAGAATGCCGGAAACCAAATAGAATTGACCATTGCTAAACGCATACAGGGCGAATGGAACGCCTATACGCCTTTTCATATGGACATCGTAAATGATTCCATTGATAAATATATAGCCTATCGGTTATTAGCCTTGAGTAATGATATGTGGAACAGGATGGGTATCTATCAACGGAACTTGGAGAATTATGACCAAAGCGTGATTTATGAGAATAGCTTAACCGACTATAACTGCGTAAACTGCCACACGTTTTCCTCCGGGAACCCGGATAAAATGATTTTCCATATGCGAGGCAAACACGCTGGTTCCGTACTGATTGATGGAAAGAAAATCACCAAGCTAAATACCAAGACTCCCGAGACCGTCTCAAACTTTGTCTACATGTATTGGCATCCGAATGGTAACTATCTGGCGGCCACCGTATGCGATACCTACCAAAACTTCTTCATCAATAATCCCAATACGCTGGAAGTATTGGATCATAACTCCGATATCGTGATCTACGACGTGAAGAAGAACGAGGTATTCTCTTGCGAAGCGTTAAATTCCAAAGACGCATGGCAAATATTCCCTGCGTTCTCTCCCGACGGGAAGAGCCTCTATTTCAGTTCGACCGCCGCCGTAGATTCTATTTCTAAGAATTTCAGACAAATGACCTACAGCCTATGCCGTGTCGACTTTGACCCGGAAACCCGCACCCTAGGCCAGCAAGTAGATACTTTATACAATGGCCGGGCCAATCACAAAAGCGTATCCTTCCCTAGAATCTCACCGGATGGTAAATATCTGGCTTTTACCCTACAGGAATATGGCGGTTTCGGGGTTTGGCATAAAGACGCTGAATTATATATGATCCGCCTATCCGACGGAAAGACGTACCCGCTGAGCGAGGCGAACAGCGCCGAAGGAGAAAGCTACCATTCATGGAGCCACAACCATCGTTGGCTGGTATTTAGCAGTCGCAGGTTGGATGGATTATACACACGCCCGTTCTTTACCTATATCGATGATAAAGGTACGGCCCAGAAACCATTCCTCCTGCCGCAAAAAAATCCCGTAAAATATTATAAAGACCTGTTGTGGACTTACAACCTCCCGGAGTTTATACAAGAAAAGGCCCAAGTAGATACGCATGCCGTGATGGAAACCATGAGAAATACAAAAGGAATCCAAGTAAAATAAGAACAATAGCTAGGGTGGGCGAAAGGAGATAAGGATGTCTGTTTGGTTAAATCTACCCACCCTTAGCTATTGATCTGTTTGCTCACTCTTTTATCTTCACCGAGAACAGAAATAGAGCGTTTCAAATCAACGCCCATATTTCCATTTGTTGTATTCATAAAATAAGTACAAACTTTCGGCAATCAGATTTCACTCTTTAGTGAAACAAACATATGTAATCTGCGTTTATAGATTATCAAATGTCTCTTTAAAAACTTGAGACAAAAATAAACTATTTTGATAGAAAAATAGGTCTGTAAATATTCACATTTTATTCACAACACACACCAAAACGTTCATTTATCCTAGGAAGCATCACAATTTAACATTTAACTGCTCCATCATCACTCCGGTCTTCTCCCTTGCCTCCGTCACATCCAAACCACGAGCCAGCAAGACGGCCATACGGCGATGTCCATGAACTTCCGGTTTTCCAAAGAAACGCATCTGCGTATCGGGTTGTTCCAAAACCTTATCCAGATTCCCCAAAGACAACCGGTCACTGTCCCCTTCCACTACAACGGCACGGGAAGCTCCCGCTCCATGAAACACGATATTAGGGATCGGCAAGCCAAGCACCGCACGGGCGTGCAAAGCGAATTGAGACAAATCTTGCGTAATCATCGTCACCATTCCGGTATCGTGCGGACGGGGGGAAACCTCGCTGAATATGACATCGTCTCCTTTAATGAATAATTCCACGCCAAAAATACCACGTCCGCCTAAAGCCTCGGTGATCTTACCGGCGATCTCACGGGCTTTCGCTTTAGCGGCAAGGCTCATGGCTTGCGGTTGCCAAGACTCCCGGTAATCACCGTCCACCTGAACATGTCCTACGGGTTCCAAGAAAGACGTTCCTCCGATATGCCGAACCGTCAGCTGGGTAATCTCATAGTCGAAATCCACGAAACCTTCCACGATCACCTTACCCGCTCCAGCACGTCCTCCTTCTTGGGCGTACTGCCAAGCACGATCGATATCCTTTTCCTCACGAACCACGCTCTGTCCGTGTCCGCTCGAGCTCATGATCGGCTTCACCACGCAAGGCATACCGATTACCTTCACCGCTTCCTTAAATTCCTCCTCGGTCTCGGCGAAACGATACGGCGAGGTAGGCAAGCCCAGTTCCTCGGCCGCCAAGCGGCGGATTCCCTCACGGTTCATCGTCAGCCAAGTGGCACGGGCGGTAGGAATCACATGGTATCCCTCTTCCTCCAGTTCCATCAAGGTACGGGTAGCGATCGCTTCCACCTCCGGCACGATATAATCCGGTTTCTCTTTCTCGATGATCTCCCGCAAGGCATCGCCATCCAGCATGGAGACCACATAGGAACGATGCGCCACCTGCATGGCCGGAGCGTCCGGATACTTATCCAAGGCGATTACCTCCACGCCATAACGCTGCAACTCTATGACAAACTCTTTCCCCAATTCGCCCGAGCCACAAAGCACGACTTTAGTTGCCGTAGCCGATTTGGGCGTACCAATTGTTACCATAAATCTTTCTGCTATTTGAATTTCGCCGCAAAGTTAAGGGTTTATGCCTGTATAGCCTAAAGCTTTTCCCTTTATCTATTAGTGCAAAGATAAGGTTAGCTTCATCGTCCAACGGCTGGTGGACGATCATGCACCAGTTGGTAGATGATCATGCACCAGCCGTTAGAAGATCATGCATCAGTTGGTGCATGATGAATGTATCCTTATGAATTGGGTAAGACAGCCGCTTGTTTAGCCTAAAATATACAGAGGAAAGGAACAAGGATCTACTTATAATCAAGACCTCTTTGTTAATATTACATAATTAGCAGTACCTTGCGATACAAGGTATCTTAGTAAAACATATATTTGTAACCAGATGATAAAAGTGTTCACCAACAGTGTAACTTATTTAGCAAACTGTACGTCTAATATATAAAGTAACTACATAATATGATGATTCAACTGAAAGGAATAAACAAAACGTACTTTAACGGAGCCCCACTGCACGTTTTGAAAGGTATCGACCTAGATATAGAGAAGGGAGAGATGGTATCTATCATGGGAGCGTCCGGTTCCGGGAAGTCAACCCTATTGAATATCTTGGGGATATTGGATACGTACGACACGGGCACCTATCTATTAAACGGACAGTTGATTCAGAATCTAAGCGAAAGCCGTGCCGCCGAGCTGAGGAACCGTATGATCGGCTTCATCTTCCAATCATTTAACTTAATCTCGTTTAAGAACGCAGTGGAGAACGTAGCTCTCCCACTCTATTACCAAGGCGTAAGCCGGAAGAAGAGAAACGCCATGGCACTGGAATATCTCGACCTGGTGGGATTGAAGGATTGGGCGGATCATATGCCGAACGAGATGTCCGGCGGACAGAAGCAACGTGTGGCCATCGCACGTGCCTTGATCGCCAAGCCGCAGATTATATTGGCCGACGAGCCTACCGGGGCATTGGATAGTACACGACCGTGGAAGTGATGGAACTCCTCCGTAGCGTAAACCAAGAAGGTATGACCATGGTGATCGTTACCCACGAGCCATCCGTGGCGGAAGCGACCGACCGGATTATCCGGGTAAAAGACGGATTGATTGAATACACCGTAAACGAAGAATCGCATGTTTGATTTTGACAATTTTAGGGAAATATGGAGCACGATAAAGAAAAACAAGCTCCGTACCTTCTTGACCGGTTTCGCCGTATCATGGGGGATCTTTATGCTGATTACCCTGTTGGGAGCGGGAAATGGATTGAGAAACGGCATCATATTCAACTTCCGGAGGTTTTCCGCCAATACCGTGGAGGTTTGGGGGCGCTATACCACCATGCCTTATAAAGGTAACCCCACGAACCGCAGGATCGAGTTCAAGGAAGCGGATCTCAGCGGCATCAAGATGGCATTCCCGGAAATAGAATACTGCTCGGCTACCATTTCGCAAACAGATACCATCTCGTATGGGGAAGAATACATCGTGGGCGACCTGCGGGGCGTATCCGAGGATTACAATTCCATTATATATATTAATGTAGCGAGCCAGAACGGGCGCTTCATCAATAAGATGGATATGAACGCTACACGCAAGGTAATCATACTAAGCCCCCGTATGGCGGAAGTGCTATTCCGTAACGAGGACCCGCTGGGTAAATACGTGAAATGCGGCAATATGATGTATCAAGTTGTTGGTATCTATGATGATGACGACAAGAGTAACAACGCACCCGCATATATACCGTTTACCGTAGCGCAACAACTTTATAATAAAGGCTTCGGGTTCGGCTCCATTTACTTTACGGTAAACGGGGTCTCCACCGAAGAAGAGTGCAAGGATTTCGAGAACAGGTTCCGGTCGTATATGGCCCGTAAGCACATATTCGACCCGACAGACAAGAATGCCATCGGTATGTGGATGACCGGCAATGAGATCCGTATGTTCAATACGATGACAGACGGTATCTTGCTCTTCATCTGGATCGTAGGTATCGGCACCTTGATGGCTGGTATCGTGGGGGTTAGCAACATCATGTTGATCACCGTACGCGAACGGTCTCGGGAGTTAGGCACCCGGAAGTCGATCGGGGCGAAACCGGCCTCGATATTGAAGCCTGTCATCGTAGAGACCAACATAATCACCGCCATATTCGGTAACATCGTATTGCTGATGGGAAACGGGTCGACGGAGCGAATAGACTATGGCATGACGATGCGCGGGGAGAACAACGATTAATCCGGTTGAGAAC
>ENA-OQKF01001319-OQKF01001319.1-human-gut-metagenome-genome-assembly--contig:-NODE-1319-length-11539-cov-2.096127_pt1 | contig 11539 bp, 9 predicted proteins | sample MGYA00242617_ERZ504784 | MGnify/ENA primary metagenome ERZ504784 (study PRJEB26092, sample SAMD00036364) | human gut metagenome | host: Homo sapiens | study: EMG produced TPA metagenomics assembly of... | reverse complement strand
GTGGAAATTTAAGCGATAGTCGACAGCCCAAAAATAAAGGATAAGAGGCAATCTTTAATAGGGAGTGCAAACGGGGTAATTTTTTAACCCATTTCTTAATCACAAAAGTTGAAGCGGCGCCTTTAACGCGACATACCTTCACCCTGAGCGCCTAATTTGTATTTTTTTGAAACAAGCAGTCTTTTCTTCCTGCCTTACTCTCTCCTCAGTGTTTTTCTCCAAAGAGCTTTCATAGAACGCTGTATTTACGGCGCAAATAAGCCCGGAAAGGTAGAATAGAAAGATTAGTTATTTTTTTAGCACAGCGATGACCGAAAACAAAGAAAAGGCTCAGAGCAGCCACATCACTAATTTTCTTCGCAACATTACTAACGAAGACTTGAAGCAAGGGGTAAACGATCCCAGACATTGGTGTGGACATCCCGGCACCTACACGGAACGAATGGAAGGTCCGATCGACGAGGCGAAAGTCCGTCTTCGTTTTCCTCCCGAGCCCAACGGCTATCTCCACATCGGTCACGCTAAAAGTATCTGTCTGAACTTCGGTTTGGCCAAGGACTACGCCGGACGCTGCCATATGCGTTTCGACGATACCAACCCGGTCAAAGAAGATCAGGAGTACGTCGACTCTATTCTCGGCTCCGTCAACTGGCTCGGTTTCGACTGGAAAGACGCCAAAGAAACCAACTACTACTTCGCCAGCGATTATTTCGACTATATGTACGAAATTGCCGAGCATCTGATTAAAAACGGCTTGGCTTACGTCGACGAACAAAGCGCTGAACAGATCAAAGAAAACCGCGGCACGCTGCACACACCCGGCGTGGATTCTCCCTTCCGAGATCGTCCGGCCGAAGAGAGCCTGAGACTTTTCCGCGAAATGCGTGAAGGCAAACATCCGGAAGGAAGCATGGTGCTCCGCTCTAAGGTTGACATGGGATCCCGCAATATCAACCTGCGCGACCCGGCGATTTACCGTATCCGTTTTGCCGAGCATCACCGCACGGGAGACAAATGGTGCATCTATCCGATGTACACCTTTGCTCATCCCCTCGAAGACGTACTCGAAAACATTACGCATTCCATCTGCACGTTGGAATTCGAAGATCAGCGCGCTTTCTATAACTGGGCAACCGAGAGATCCGTGCCTATTACACGCGCTCCGCTCTTTGATAAAGCAAAAGCCGTCCTGGCAGACCTTCAGACAAAGAGCTTTGAAGAAATCAAGCCTTTTGCCGAAGCTGCAGTCAAATTCAAGTGGAAACTCGGCCAGACCGAGGCTGAAAGAGAACTCGCTTCCCTCTTAGCAGACATCAAGGCCAATCCGGAAAACTTGAACGAGACATCTGCCCACGCCATCGTAAATGCCGTTGCTGCCAAACCGGAAGTCTTCACTCCGCTGCTGCAGGACGTTTTAAGCGCAACCGTTAAACCGAACTGCTTCCTGCTGCCGCATCAGTACGAATTCAATCGTCTGAACCTGACTTATGTGGTTATGAGCAAACGCAAACTGATTGCGTTGGTCAAAGAAGGTCTTGTCGACGGCTGGGACGATCCTCGTATGCCGACTCTCGTCGGTCTGCGCCGCCGCGGTTACTCTCCTGAAGCAATGCGCCTCTTCTGCGATCGCGTCGGTGTTTCTAAACAGACCGGCAGCTGGATCGACTATTCTGTTCTCGAGGGTTCTCTGAGAGATGTGCTCGATGCTGAAGCCGATCGCCGTATCGCTGTTCAGGATCCGATCAAACTCATCATTGACAACTATCCGGAAGACCAGATCGAGGAATTCGAATCTCCCAATCATCCTCAGCATCCGGAACGCGGCTCCCGCAAACTCTCCTTCGGAAAAGAACTGTGGATTGAGAGAAGTGACTTCGCTGAAGAGCCGCCCAAAGGTTATCGCCGTCTGACACTGGCAACAGCAGACAAACCGGCCATGCCTGTTCGTCTGCGTCACGCCTACGTCGTACAAGCCACGTCTGTGGAAAAAGATGCCGACGGCAAGATCACTGCCGTTCACGCTGAATATTTCCCGGAAACTAAGAGTGGTACCGACGGCGCCAACTCAATCAAAACCAAGGCAGCCATTCACTGGCTGAGCGTTAAAGATGCTCTTCCCGCAACGATCAGACTTTATGACCGTCTGTTCACCGTTCCGAAACCCGATGCCGGTGAAGTGGACTTCCGTGATCTCATCAATAAGAACAGCAAGACTGTGATGCAGTCCTATGTTGAGCCTTCTCTGAAAGACGCCAAACCCGAAGACCGCTTCCAGTTCGAAAGAAACGGTTATTACGTGGCCGATCAGAAGGACTTCACTCCGGACAACCTGGTATTCAACCTTGCAGTTGCTCTGAAGGACACCTTCGGAAAATAATTAAGCGCTAATCGCTTGAGGGACGGCCATGGCCGTCCCTTCTTTTTTAGGAAAGCTTTTGAATGGTTTCGGCCAAAAGCTTCGGCGCAATCTGCAGAGAGTAGTCAAGTTCTAAACGCTCTGTGCTTTTGTGCGCTTCTCTGCCTGCCGGACCCATGTTGGCAATCGGAATATCTAATGCGCCCGGAAGGTCGGTCGGCAAATAAAAGAGTTTGTTCCAGCCGGCCATGTTCTCGCTCACTTGTTTGGCGCCTTCTCTCATTTCCTCAAAGCCGAGTAAGGACAAATCCGTAATGCCTCCGAAAACTTCATGCAGACGGACCGCTTCGTCTTTACTTAAGACCTTTGCCTGTTCCGTCACTTCTTCCATCACTTTTCTAAGCTTCTGCTCCTCAGGGGACTCCCGACGATTCAGCCGAGCCGGATAGTACGGCGGCAGGAACCCGACCACAATGGTCGGTCTAGGCATCTGAGCCTGTAGAAACAGCCAGGAACATTCTTTGAGCGCCGCTTCCCGAATATCTAGGTCTTTAGGGAGCGAGCGATAAAAATGATCTCTTTTTTCTTCAAAGGATTCGCCCGTCTTTTGGCGAGCCATCCGCTGAAGCATCCCGAAGGTAACAACATTGACTTCATCAATGTCGGGAAAGTCTGCGCCTTTATCTTCTGCAAACAGCAGTGCGCGCATCAGCTTGCTTCGAGCTTGTGCGGCCGCGCGGGCTGCCGTCATTTGGGCCCAACGAAGAATATCTGCCGGTTTCTTTGAAGCGGTCAGGACATTGAAATAGGCTGAGGCTTCTTCAGGCACGGTAACCGAATAACCGTTACGGTGCACTTGCATATTCAGGCACGCGGGCGGCGCTAAAAGATCTAGGCCCGAGCCTTCATACAGGGCGGTGTCGGCTTCTGCCAAACAAACGACCTCACTAATTAAAAGCGCCGCGCTGAAGCCGTGAAGATAATTGCCGATGTGTGCGGATTTACCAAAGGCGTAGAAGAAGGGCATCAATTTGCCGGTGGTACCCGTGTAGTAAGGTCTCACGGCCGGTACGGCCTTGGTTTCCGCTGTCCAAAAACAAGGTTCTCCGGTCAAAGCTGCGACAACTTTCAGATGCTCTTCTTCACAAATATGGAGGAAAGTTCTTAACGAACCGATCATGCCGGCACTGTTGGCTTCTTCATCCGGAACCGCCCAAAACAGAATATTGACGGCAAGAGTCGGATCATCTGCCCAGACCTCCATAGAGGCCAGAAAAAGCGCAAGACCGGCCTTCATATCCATGCTGCCGCGCCCGAACAGCCAATTGCCGCTCTCAAGGTCCTGTCGAGCGATTTCATCCAGAGGCTGCCCACGAAGTGCTTCCGTATAACGTTCTAAGTCAAAAGCCGTCTGTGCTTTATCACCGCAGTTCTGTGTATCGACGACATCAAAGTGACCAGTCAGTACAACGGTTTTATCGGTAGGAACGGCGGCGCGGAGCAGTCCGAAAACCGCTCTACGCTCAAGAGGGTCCCGCTCACAGACCGGTTCAAAAACTTTCACGCGTCCTGGATGTTTTTCTGCTAGACGACGCAGACACTCGGCAATGAAATCCGAACAGCGGTTTTCCTCCTCGGCGCTGCCGCTGACAGAGGGAATGGCACAAAGTTCTTTAGTGAGCTCGAGAATTCGGGAAGGCTGGGCAGTTTTCATGACAAAAACGAAGAAAATTAATGACGCTTTGTCATTTTAGGGCTTCAAAAAGCCTCATTTCAGCCTAAAAAGTTAAAGTCAGCTTTAAGTCGCGAAACCTAAAACTGACCTATTTTGAAAAATTAAGAATCAAACCGAACCAACAGGCGCAGGAGCGGACTTTTTATCCGCGGAAGGACCTGAGGCGTATTTTTTACCAATTTCTTTCAGGAAAGAAATAATCTGAGGATTCTCCCAGGGCAAATAGCCTTCGGCATAAGCAACTAAGTTGCCGTTCCCGTCAATAATGAAGTTGGTCGGAACCACCGAGACACCCATTTTCCCGGGAATCGCCTGTTTACTGTCGATGAGGGTTTCAAAACCGGAAGCCCGGATCTTGTCGAGAAACTTTTTGAGATCAACGTTTCCGCCGTCGACCGCCACGCCGATCACGCGAACATCAGAATTTTTCAGCGCATTCTGCGCAGTGATCAATTCCGGGATCTCAGCAACGAAGGGACGGCACCAAGTCGCCCAAACATTCAGGACGACAACCTTTCCTTTGTAACCGCCCAGATTAACGTTCTTCCCGTAAATAGTTTTGAGATCAAACTGCGGCATCTTTAAAGCATGCTTGAGCTCTCGGAAGTTCGGCATCGCGCGAGGCGCTTTCAGCGGTGTTCCGGTTTCGTAAACACGGTCAAAGTCCGCGGCCTGCGGCGCCGGAGAAAATAAAACGGCTCCGGCAAGGACGGTAAGTGCTAAAAATTTTTTCATCTTTCGTTGCTTTTTCGGTATGCTGTTGGGATTTTAGAACGACCGATTCGGCACAGATGTAACGAGTCTTTTAGGAGCGCTCATGATGGTGGTCCCGAAGACTATTCCCTTCGCGATTGAACTAAAGTCGGAAGACAATGGCCTTGCCGGCGTCGCTCATTTGAAGCTGGAATCGGCGATAAAAGATTTATCAACGCCATTTATAAGGAGTGAATTATGGGACTGTTCAATACAATTCTTCAGAAACTTGGTTTCATGAAAGACAAAGCTGTCGAAGCTGTTGCCGGTGAAACCGCCGCGGCAGCCGAAGCACCGGCCGCACCTGCGGAAGCCGCCCCCGTGGAAGCCGCTGCCGTTGAAACCGTTGCTGCCGCCGCACCGGCCGCCGCTGATGCTCCAGCCGCAGCGCCTGAAACCGTCGACGTCGTCGCTGTCTGCGAAGCCCTGGCTGCAAAGAACCCGCAGAAACTCAACTGGAGAACCTCTATTGTCGACCTTATGAAGCTCCTTGGTATGGATTCTTCCTTGGCCAACCGTAAAGAATTGGCTAAAGAGCTCGGCTGCCCGGAAAACCTCATCGGCGGCGACTATTCTCAGATGAACGTCTGGCTGATTAAAGCCGTGATGAAGCAACTTGCCGAAAACGGCGGCAAAGTCCCTGAAGAACTGAAGTAAGGGTTCTCAATTCTTGTAACAGCGCCGCAGTATCTGCGGCGTTTTTTCTTCAGCTGAGATTTGGTAAAGTGCACCTTTCGGAGAAAAAATAATATGTTCGCTTATGCCATTATTGTTGCAGCTATGATCGGCTCCGGCCTGCTCCTCGGTTGGATTGACTTTAGCTATCCCTGGGGCATGATCCCCGCCGTTATCGGAGGCTGCGGCGGGAGCTACTACAGCAAGTTCGGGCGCATGCTCTTAAAGCCCGGCATTGATGACTACCAAAGAGAAAAGATCCTCTCCGTCACACGCGTTCTGACTATCATGTGGACCGTGATTTCCGCGATTTTCTTTGCGCTCGGCTACGGATTAACTAAGGTTGCTTACTGATTTGTTGTTTTGATTTTTCGTTATGCAGATTCATGCTTTCGGTCTTTCCCGCGTACCGGCTTTCCTGGGTCAGTGGGATCTCGACTTTGACGGACGCTCAGGCGTTTTCCCGATTTCATTGACGGGAGAGAAAAACGTTGCATTATTCCTCGACGCCCTCAAGTTCGCTCTCTTCGATGTCCCATCCGAGAAACTGGGAGAAAATCCTGAAGTCCGCTTGGGCTTTTCTACGGAAGAAGGACGGTTCGAAATCCTCCGTTCGCCCGAAAACACTGAAATCCGCAAAAACGGCATGCCGTTTGACCTTCAGGCTGCGCCCTTTCCTGTCGCCATGGCTAGGATCACGCATCTTGATGCCGATAAATTAGAAGACACCCTTTTCTACGACATCCTCTCGACTTCTGAATCTCTGACTGAGAACGCGGATACCTTAGCCTCATCTTTGATCGGAAATGTCTCCGAGTCTCTCGGAAACGCAATCCTGACTCAAGGCATTGAAGTTTCTCAGCAGAAGGCCGCCTTGCTCGCCGCTTCTCAGTCTGTCATAGACGGAATTTCGGTTGTTTCCGATGAGGAAGAAGAACGCCTCAATCAGCAGCTCATTAAGGCCGGCGTCTCTCACGCCGCTCTGCAAAACGAAATTGCCCAGCTCAAAGATTCGATGGACTGGCTCATCCGCATCAATATGCTCAAGGATGAAGCCGCCCGCTTGTCTAAGCAGCTCACGGCAGTCAACGGCGACCTTTCTCGCTTTGACGTAAAAAAGAACGTTCTGGAAAAGGCCCTGAGGGCAGATGCTCTGGCGCCTGACTACGACGCCCTCTCCAAACTGCGAGTAGACGAAAAAGAAGAAGGCAAGCTGATTGCCGAACTCAAAAAATCCGTCCCGATGCTTTCCGAACGCGTTCGCTCTGCCTCTCTGGCTTATGCTGAGGCGGACAAGAATTTCAAGAGCGTCCTAGAAAATTACAACGAGAAGTGCGTGACGCTGGAACGCGTTCGCGAATTAGATGAAAAAATCGAAGCTTCTCAGATCCAAAGCAAGCACCTTAAAGAGGAGCTTTTCAACGAGCAAACCGCCGCTCGCCTCCTCTCTGAAGAAAGTACACGATTAAAAAATGTCCTCTCTCAACTGACCATCCGCTCACAGCTTCTGAACAAGAAGATGGATGATCTTTCTATGGATAAGCTCCTGGTCGAAGAGCTCGAAGAATACAAACGCCTTCTTGATGAAATAGATGCCGAAGTCATTCGCAGCGCTGAGGCAGAAGAAACGCAGCGGGAGCTGCAAAAACGGATTGAGTCCTCCCGCTCTGCTTTATTAGACGTACAAAACGTCATTGCTGCTCTGAAAAACGAAGAACTTGCCGTCACCGGCGAACTCTCGATGAAAGAGCGCATGCTCTGTAAGTCTCTAGGGACGGAGGGCGCCGAGACGCTCGCTGCGGAACTAGACAATCAGAATGAACGCTTAAATGCCTTGGACGCGCTTCAAGGAAGAATTGTCCTCTTGGCAGAAGGATACGACCGATTCAATCAGGTAAAAGCAGAACTTGAAAGTACCAAGCACGCCTTAAGACTTGCAACAGTTGCTTTGAATGCGGCTCGTCAGGCCTACATCGACAAGACAGCCGTCGTCAACTCTGCTCAACAGGCTTATTCCTTCTATCTCGAAGTACTGTCGCTGAATGAACAGCGCGATAAGCTAGCCAACGGCAAGCCTTGTCCCTTGTGCGGCGCGATTCACCATCCCTACTCCGTCAAACTGCCGTTTGACCGTTCGTTGGAAGACAAACTCGCTAAGGCAAAAGAAGATGCTCAACTCGCCCTCATCGAATCGGAAAAATGCGAAGCCGAATTTAGCCAGCTTCAACTGCAGCAGACAGAGGCCGAAAACATCCTGAATACACTCACGTCCGAGCTCAATGAAGCCAAAGGCGAGATTTTGTATATCGCGAGCGAGCTCAATATTGTCGGTCTGAGAGAAAAGAAACCGATTACATGGGCGGCTGTCCTCAAGCAAAAACAAACCTCTTTGGCCAACCGTCGAGACGACCTTGAAGCACGCCTAGAGAAAATTCAAGGGCTCACTGAAGCGATTGAATCGCTGAAAGAAAAGCGTGAAGACGCAGCGCTTAAAACCGCTCGTAAGAAAGAGGAACAGGCATCTTTGGAAGAAGCTTTAAAGAACTTCGCCAACATGTCGGCCGAGCTGGAAAAGAATCAAAAAGACTCTGAACTTAATCGCGTCTCTTTGACTCGTTTGCTCGAACGTGCCTTTGCCCGCTTCGGCCTGAAGGCTTCTAACCCGGCCATCATGAAACAGAACTTGCCGACGCTCGAAAAACGCCGAGAACAGTGGATCAACTGGAGCGCCGAGAAGAAACAAATCGAAGAAGAAACAGCGCAGAGCGAAGAGGCATTGAGAAATACCATCTCCTCCCTGACTGCCCAGAAGAAGAGCGCTGAAACCCTAGAAAAGGACATCGAGACCCTCACGGAACAGATCAAACGGTTCCAGAAAGAACGACATGAGGCCATTGCAAGCCAGACCCCTGAAGAAGTGATCGCAGCGATTGAAACAGAAAAAGCCAATGCCACACGTCTTGCCGAAGAGGCTAAATTAAGTCTTGCTGCCAAAGAGGAAGCACTTCTCTCTACGCAGAACAAAATTAATAGTCTCGAAGCACATCGCAGCGAAACGATTAAATCCATTGAATCGCTTTCGGACGCTTTCAATCAAAAACTCCAAAAGGCCGGTTTTCCGAACGAGTCCAGTTTCCTTTCTTCTCAGATCTCGACTGCGCAGAAAGACGATCTCATGCGTCAAAACGATGAACTGCTCGAAAGATATCGTGTCGTAAATTCGCAGTACGAAGAAAAACAGCAGGCATTAAACAGCCTTCAGGAAAAGAACCTGACGACCCGCACTCGTGAGCAACTGGAAGAAGAACTCTTAGAAAAATCCGATCTCTTCCACACCGCGACCGCACAGCTCACGAGCCTTCGCGAAAAGATGGCAAAAAATGCCAACAACAAGAACCGTCGTAAACGAGAAGAAGCTGAATTTCAGAAACTGCAAACCTCGCTTGAGCGTTGGGAATCTCTCTGCGCTAATGTCGAGAAGCCCGGCGGAATTGCGCGCTTAGGTCTATCACTCGCAGTCGCTTACGGCTCGGCTGATTTTAATGCCTTTATTTCCGGCGCCAAGATCAAACTCCGTGATGAAGGTGTGAAATTATTTGCACCCGAGCTCTCGGACGCTTCAGGTCTCGCGGACATGAAGACAATTTCTGCCGATCAGCGTTTCTTCGTTGCACTTTCCCTACTCTTGGGAAGAAGCGAATTGTTTGCCCGTCGAAGCAAACCTGAGTTTGTCATTCTTAAGCAAAATCAGAATGAAGCTTTCCCAAGCCAGACGTTCACGGGTTTAGAAAGCTTGAACTTAACGATCGGCGTCGCGAGATAATTCTCTATTCTTCGACGAATTCAATCAGAAGAGCTCCTCGTGTGAGCTCTTCCAATTCTTTAGCAAAAGTCTCAGCGAGATCCTCGGGGATCTCCACATCAAAATCCGCGTCCATATCAAAATTCTTTTCCAGAATTCGACCGTTTGCAGTTTCGATTTTGCGCAGAACCTGATTCACAAATCGATGTTCAACGCTGAATTTGATGCGTTTCGTTTTGGTACGGATACGTGTGGGAACGGCCTCTAAGGCCATTTTGACGGAGGACCGATAAGCTTTGACAAGCCCTCCTGTACCGAGCAATATTCCGCCGAAATAGCGTGTTACAACGACGGTCACTTCTCCGATGCCGCTGTGCGTGACCGCCGTCAGCATGGGGCGGCCGGCGGTTCCGTGAGGCTCGCCGTCATCGCTCGCGCCGATACGGTCGGTAGATCCGGACGCTCCGGCGCAATAAGTCCAGCAGTTGTGCCGGGCATCTTCAAATTCGGCTTTAATTTGTTCGATGAAGGCTTTTGCTTCTTCGACACCGGGAGTATGCCCGACAGAAGCGATAAAGCGGCTGCGCTTTATCGTCTGTTCGACACGAAAAACTTCTCCCGGACGCAGGTCCGGAATGTTGTAGCTGACATCTGCCATCCGGGGACTCTCTTTATGTGTTACTTGTGAAGCTTGTTCACTATTTTAAAGAGAGTTTCGTTTTCCATAACAAGGGGCGAATCTTTGGCAAAAAACACGAAGCCGTCTTCGGGAGCTTCGGTCTGAGCAACCGTCACACCGGTGAGCGGATCAATGATGTCTGCAAGAATCTGGCCGCGTTCAACCGAGTCAAAGGATTTGACGTGCGGAATGTAAAGACCGGAGGCTGTTGAACGCAGTGAGACCAGCTCTTCTTCCAGGAGAACGGTCGATTCATAGCCGCCGTAAACGTTGTAATTTAAAACGTTCATTCGGCTTAAGAAACGGCAAACCGCCGCAATAGCCATGTCCGCGCCCTTCTTGTCGATCTTCTCTGTAGAGCGGCTGTAAAGAGAAAAGGCTTTCGTGTCCCACACCTGCCAGTTGAAGTTCAGCGTCGTGGTATCAAAGGGAACCGGTTTTCTCAACACCACGAACGGCATTCCGAAAAGCTGAGCCAAGCCCGTGTCCTCGTAATCCGTCTTCATCATGCGCACATGCGAGACGAAGTCTCCGGGCATATAAAAAGAGGAAAACTGCACGCCGAACCGGTAGCCCTGAATCTTTTCAAAAATACCGGCAGCTATTCGCTGAGTGGTCTCACCTTTGTTATAGCCAGGGTACATTCGATTGATATCGGAGTTGTCCATCGCCCAAAAGCGTTTGCCAACGTTGACAGAATACGGATTTGCGCATGGGATGACCGTCACACCGTGACGGCGAATAAACCGCCCTTCTTCCTCAAATCGCTTTAATGTTCGAACCATTTGCCCGGCAATATAGAGCTGCTGAATTTCGTTGCCGCGCATATTGCCGATAATGCACATGGTCTTTTCAGGGCCGCCGAAGTGATAACTTTTTACCTCAAAGTCTTCGCGGTAGGCCGACTCCATTCTGAAAATAACTTCTTCTCTCATCGGCGTTCTTCCTGAAGAATTCGGGCAATCAGAGAACCCTTATTAACGATAGGATATTCGCGGAGTGTGAAGAGCAAACCGTCGACTTCGGAGACGCATTCCTGACGAACCTCTCCGGAAAGCGCATCTACGATGCATCCAAAAATCTCGCCTTTCCTCACATTGTCGCTGTGACGAACCGTCGGGACAAACACACCCGGCTCTTCTGCGTTCACAAAGCTCACAGAACGATCTAGTGAAACGATCGGCTGTTTAACAGGCTGGACCGGGCCGTCCCACATCCCCAGCTCACTCATAAGATTTAGGATTCCGTTCACGAGCCGCTGACAATAATCCTGAGTGATTCTCATGCCGACGCCTGCTTCTACGACAAGCGTTTTAACACCGATTGAATTTAGGCTGGAGGCCAACGATGATTCCAGCACGGTCGAAGCGTGATGCACCCAAACAAAATCGACATCGAGCATGCTCGCGTATTTAAGGAACCTCTGCACAAAAGGTGGGTGATATGCTATAATTAGCACACTACCGAAAAGTGTGACTATGAAGATTAAAGCCCCCACATTCGCTGATTTATTTGCAGAAACCTCACCGCAGCTGGGCG
>ENA-OQKF01001316-OQKF01001316.1-human-gut-metagenome-genome-assembly--contig:-NODE-1316-length-11556-cov-2.982763_pt1 | contig 11556 bp, 11 predicted proteins | sample MGYA00242617_ERZ504784 | MGnify/ENA primary metagenome ERZ504784 (study PRJEB26092, sample SAMD00036364) | human gut metagenome | host: Homo sapiens | study: EMG produced TPA metagenomics assembly of... | reverse complement strand
ACAAATAGCAAATATTGTAATGTCTGAATTGTATAATTTCTTGATTTCCTGAATAATAGATACGCAGGTCTTTGGGTCTCCGGGTCCGTTGGACAGCATGATTCCGTCCGGATCTGCTTTTATGATATCTTCGGCGGAAGTATGGGCCGGATATACCGTCACCTTGCATCCTCGCCGGCTTAAAGATCGGGCAATGTTATTCTTTGCTCCAAAGTCCATCAGAGCGACTTTTGGTCCATTGCCTTCTAAAACGAATGGTTCATTGCATGAGACTTCCGATACGACGTCGCCAACTATGTAGGCCTTCAGCCTGGTTATCACTTCATCGATGTCATAGTCCTCATTGGTTGTAATCATTCCGTTCATCGTGCCCTTTACCCTTAGGAGCTTAGTTAGCGCCCGGGTATCAATCCCTGCGATACCGGGAATGTCCTGATTTTCCAGAAACTCCTGGATCGTACCCTGCGAGCGGAAATTGCTCGGCATTCGAGATAGTTCCCTTACAATGTAGCCATCGGGCCACGCCTTCTTCGATTCCATGTCCGGCGTAATGCCATAATTCCCAATCAGCGGATAGGTCATTGTCACTGCCTGTCCGGCATAAGAAGGGTCGGTCGACACCTCAAGCTATCCGGTCATTGAAGTATTAAACACAATACCGCTAACCATATCCCCCGTCGAACCACTGATGGTTCCGGTAATGACGGTCCCATCTTCTAGTATTAGAAATGCTTTCATATATTCACCCTTATCCTTTCTGTTACTTCTAGTCTGCTCTAAAGCTTCCCAAATTGTTAAAAGTATACTATACTTATTATCCTTTTTCAACCCAAAAAAAGTATTTTTTAACAATTTTTTATCTACTTTCGACAAAAACAATTAAAATAGTCGCTAATTTTAATGGTTTTTATTTTACGTTAAAAATTGTTTTTTTCGTCAATATGCCTGTTATATTGGTTTTATCCATACTTTTTTGTTTAAAATCCGGTTGATATTTTTAGCATTTAGGATGGGATATATTTCAATTCTTTTTTTAAGAATATTTCCAGAAAATTGTAATTTTATTCATTTTTTTGTCATCTATGTAACTGTAGGAGACTTCTGTCAAATGATACCACTGCGCCAGATTCTGTGCAGCACGCTTCACCTCGTTATTTAAAATGTCTTCTTTTGCAGTTTTATAAACTGATTCATCGGAATATTTCAGTACAACTTTCGTCTCTCTCGCCGAAATCACCTGGTTCATTGCTTTAAGCGCTGTCTGACCATCATATTCTGTATAATACATTCCATTAACTACATAATAATTCAAATCCATCTTCGTACAATCTGGAAGTTCTACTTCCAAATCCGGCGTATGAGTCCGAAACAACTCATCATCATCACAAAGCATATAATCGTAGCTGATATTGTCACGAATTTCGTCATCCATTACATTTTCAGTCTCCTCTTCCGACTCCTGGAAAATTGGATCTCCCCACGTCACATCCACATAATAATAATCGCCGTCACATTTCACCAAATTCCATGCATGAGGGATCTTATGACCCTCACCATCACTGAAAGATTCTGTCACCTCCCCAGTAACATAAGTGCAGAACAGCCCCTGCTTCTCCATGAGATACTGCATTGCTTTAGAATAACCGGCACACACTGACTTTTTTCCAATAAATACACTGCAAATATTTTGGTTATCTTCTGCTGCATCATCATAATCCACCTGATTCACAATATACTCATAATCATAAAGAATCTTCTCATAATCCGAAGCATTTTCACTGATACCGGACAGACACTCCGACACCTCCATGTCAATCTGTGTCTTCTTTTTCTCACATTCTTCTTTCGTATACAAATATCCCGGCATCACAGACGTATAATTCTGAAGTCCAGAATAGACTGTGGAAGAAGCTGTCCCATCACTCCAGAAAATCTCTGGATAATCATTCAACACATAAACAAGAAGTTCATTAACACGTTCCGGCTTCTGGCTGTGCACATGAATTTGCTCTACATGTTCCAAAAGCCCCTGCAAAAGCTCCTGATACACTGTCTGCTCTTCTTCACTTAGTTGCTGATAATAAAATTTACCGTCCATTTCTCCGATTTCTTCTGAAACATGCTGATATATCACCGGATCCTGACCAATTAATTTCAGCATGACATCTTTTATATTGCCATATTCCCTGTATTGATATACTCCACAGACAATCAAAACTCCCATTACTAAAATCAGGAATCCCAAACCTCTATGGCGTCTTCTTTTCTTCTTTTTTTCCATCTATAATCCTTTCTTCACATCTCACACATTTTCTTTCTCTATCATACAATAAAAGTAATCTAGTTTCTATGAGGTATTTTTTATTATGAGCATTTTTCATATAACCGACACGCCGGATTGGGGGCAGTTGAAAATAAATCTGACTTCCAGGATTCATGCACATCCTATTGAAAATGCACGTATTTCGATTTCATACACTGGAGTCCCTGATGAGACATTGGAAGAGTTGACTACAGATTCTTCCGGTCAGACCGACACCATTAATCTTCCTGCACCTCCAATTGAATACAGCTTAGATGAAACAAACGAATTGCAGCCCTATTCTGAATATACAATTTCTGTGGAAGCAGCAGGCTATGAATCTATCCAGATTGCAGGTGCTGAGATTCTATCCACAGTCACAGCTATCCAGAATATTTCCATGCGTCCGCTCATTCCTGACACAAATCAAAATTCTATTTATGTGATACCTGCACATACATTATATGGAAATTACCCGGCGAAAATACCGGAGGAAGAAATCAAACCATTAACCGAAAGCGGTGAAATTGTCTTAAGCCGGGTCGTTATTCCCGAATACATCGTTGTTCATGATGGAAGTCCGAGAGACTCCCACGCTAAAAATTATTATGTCCGTTACAAAGATTACATCAAAAATGTGGCATCCAGTGAAATCTATGCAACCTGGCCCACCAATACGATTCGCGCAAATGTACTGGCAATTATGTCCTTTACATTAAATCGGGTCTATACAGAATGGTACCGGAACCAGGGCTATGATTTTACTATTACATCTTCCACTGCATTTGACCACAAATGGATTCCTGAACGGAATATTTACGATTCTATTTCAATCATCGTAGATGAATTATTTGCCGACTATCTTGCAAGACCAAATGTAAGACAGCCGATACTTACACAGTATTGCGATGGAAGACAGGTTCAATGTCCAAATTGGATGACACAGTGGGGCTCAAAGACCTTAGGTGATCAAGGATATACTCCCATCCAAATTCTACGTTACTACTACGGTGATGACATGTATATTAACACTGCCAGTGCAATTTCCGGTATTCCATCGTCCTGGCCGGGTTACGACTTAAGTATCGGTTCCACCGGTGACAAGGTGCGCCAGATGCAGGAGCAACTCCTTGTTATATCTGATACCTATCCAGCAATTCCTAAGATTGATGCAGATGGAATCTTCGGTCCTGCCACTGAAGCTGCTGTACGAAAATTTCAGTTAATCTTCGGTCTTCCAGTGACTGGAATTGTTGATTATAAAACATGGTATAAAATCTCAGAAATATATGTTGGAGTATCTAGAATTGCAGAATTAAATTAGCTAAGATGGTTAAATACATCACCAAAGAATAAAATATATTGAGATGACTTAGGATTGCGGAGGCATTCTTGAATATCTAAATTTTTGTGTGATACAGGTATGTTTTCCTGTATCACATAAAACCCTCAAACTGACAGAATAATTACATTTTTTCATGTTTCTTTTTTCCACGTTCATCGTAGTCATCAAGGAAATTGTAAATATCATCATCTTTGTGATATCCAATGATTGTTCTTAAATTTACATTATGAACACTTCGGAAAATATTCTTTTCAATCAGATTGCTTTCTTCTCTGAACTGCGCGATTAGTTCTTTCATTTCATCACGTTTGGAACCACGTCCTCCGCCACAGGTTGCACAATTTTCTGTAAACCTGCATGCACACTGGATAAAATTTAATTGATTATAATCTCGCCATCCAATAATATCCGCCTCTTTAATCAGATACATTGGTCGGATCAACTCCATACCTTCAAAGTTCGTACTATGAAGTTTAGGCATCATTGTCTCAATCTTTCCACTGTATAGCATTCCCATCAGAATCGTCTCAATCACATCGTCATAATGGTGTCCTAATGCAATCTTATTACATCCAAGCTCCTTCGCATGTGAATAAAGATAACCTCTGCGCATTCTTGCACAGAGATAACACGGATTTTTGTCAATGTCTGCTACAGTATCAAAAATATTGCTTTCAAATACTGTTAACGGAATTCCAAGGACCTTTGCATTATCCTGAATAATCTTCCAGTTATCTGCATTATATCCTGGATTCATTACAAGAAAGACTAGCTCAAAATTTGCTTTTCCATGCTTTCTAAGCTCTTGAAAAAGTTTCGCCATAAGCATAGAATCTTTTCCACCAGAAATACAGACAGCAATCTTATCTCCGTCTTTTACAAGTTCATACTCCCGAATTGCCTTCGTAAATTTGCACCAGACAGATTTACGGAACTTTTTAATAATACTTTTTTCAATATCCTTCTGTTTTTCAGCCATGACTGTCTCATTTTCCACAAAACGTCCAAGCATCATACGTAGAAAAGAACGATATCCACCTTCAATATTGTACGCTTCATATCCTGCTTCTTCCAGCATATTTACTGTATAAGCACTCCACTCCCCGGTGTGGCAAAGTACATATACTGGTTTATCTCTCGGAATCTCATCTCTTCGATTGTCCACTTCCTGCATCGGAATATTGATTGCACCTTCAACGGTTCCTCTACAGTAAGCATCCTCCGGACGGATATCCAAAATTGTGACCTGATTTATATCTTTCTTCTCTACATCTTCTATAGTAATCGTCTTCATTTTCCCTTATGTCCTCTTATCTACGCAATATTTTCTCCATCACAGGATACACAAGCACTGCCCCATTTCTCACAGTCCACTTTTCATGGCGAATTGTACGGTACCCTCTCTTTTCAAACATAATTACTGCAGGCAACGTAGCCTCCAGACGTACCGACTCATATTCTCTTGCAATCACATCTTCCAACCGCTGCATGATCAGACTGCCAACGCCATGTCTCTGATAATCTTTCCTCACAAAGACCCGAGTAATATGGTTGCCCTCAAAACTGCCGGCACCAATCACACACTCCCCATCCTGAAGGATATAAATGCGTTCCTCTTCAAGATCACGTTCCAAATTCTCCCAGCAATGCTGCTGGCTAAAGAACCTTACCACTTCCTCCGGATAGTACTTTGGATAAACTTCTTGAATCGTATTTTGAACAAGATCATAGAATTCTTCCATATCATCAATTGTCGCTTTTGTATACTCCAATTCAACACCTCATACACAATTTCAATTTGGGACAAGTTACTTTTCAGTTGGGGACGGGGGTTTTTCAAAAAAACCCCGTCCCCAACTACAATTAAAAGAAAATTCTGGCAATATCGTTATACATCACTACTACCATCAAAATCATTAGAAGTGCCATGCCTGCCAGATGCACATAGCCTTCTTTCTCCGGTGGAATCCGTTTTCTACGGATTGCCTCTATGAGTAAAAATACAAGTCGTCCTCCGTCCAATGCCGGTAATGGTAATAAATTCATGACCCCTAAGTTTGCCGATAGCAGAATTCCAATATTAAGGAATTGTGCAATTACAATAAATACACCATATGACTTGCTTTCATTATAAGTTGTATCTACCATATTTACGATTCCTACTGGACCGGATAATTGTTTGACGCCTACGTTTCCTGTCACCAGTTGTTTTAGACTTTCAAATGTAGTACATACCCAGAATTTAACTTCGTACACACCATATTGAACAGATGTCCATGCATTTGCTTTTGTATTTCCACCTCCACTGATTCCGATACGATAATATCCAAGTTCGTCATCCATCTTCGGTACTAATGTCGCTGTATGTTTTTCTCCGTCATGGAGATACGTTACTTTCACAGTCTCTCCTTGATGGAATTGATTATAATAAGTAATCTCACGGAAAATATTAATTTTCTTTCCACCCATCCGAACAATGGTGTCTCCCTCTTGTATGCCGGCCTCTGCCGCAGAATATCCTTCTTCTACACTCGAGATAACTGGTTTATCATATCCGACCATTGCTGTCAAAATTACAGCGAGAACAAATGCCATAATAAAGTTAAAAATCGGTCCCGCTGCAATGACTGAAATTCTTGCCCATACAGATTTTTTATTGAAGTTTCCAGGTGACTCTGTCTCTTCATCGTCTTCGCCCATTGCACAAAATCCACCGATTGGCAACAAATGTACAGCGTAAACTGTCCCTTTGTATTCTTTTGAAAATAATGTCGGACCCATGCCAATAGCAAATTCCTGTACATCAATGCCGTTTAACTTTGCAAGTGTAAAATGTCCAAGTTCATGAAAGAACACAATAAAACTAAAAATTAAGATTGCAAATATAATACCCAAATCTAACGATTACCTCCTGCTTTTGATTCGTGCGTAAGTTTCAGCTTCTGTCTCCAGAATCTGGTCAAGTGTCGGGTTCTCAATATTCTTATGTGCTCTCATACAATCCTCTATAATCTCTATAATCTCCAGATATTTAATCTCCCTGTTCAAAAATTGTCCGACTGCCATTTCATTTGCCGCATTGAATACAGTTGGAAGCGATCCACCTGTTCTTCCCGCTTCATAAGCCAGTGCCAGTCCGTAAAATGTATCCATATCCGGCTTTTCAAAATCCAGTTTTCCCATGCGCCAGAAATCCAGCCTGTCTCCCGGCAAATACCTGCGCTTAGGATAATAAAGTGCATATTGAATTGGAAGTTTCATATCTGGTGTACCAAGTTGTGCAATAATTGCGCCATCTTCATATTCCACCATAGAATGAATGACACTCTGCGGTTGTACAACGACTTGTACTTTATCCACCTCCACTCCAAAAAGCCATTTTGCTTCAATGACTTCCAGACCTTTATTGACCATAGTTGAAGAATCAATCGTAATTTTCCGTCCCATTGCCCAATTCGGATGCTTTAGCGCATCTTCTACCTGAATATTCAAAAGGTCTTCCTGTTTTTTCCCGCGGAACGGTCCACCCGAAGCTGTCAATAAAATCTTATGGATTGAATTCATCTTATTGCCTTGAAGTGACTGGAAAATGGCACTGTGCTCACTATCCACCGGAAGAATGGAAACCCCCATTTCTTTTGCCAGGGGCATAATGATATGTCCCGCAGTTACTAATGTCTCTTTATTTGCGAGAGCGATATCTTTTCCTGCTTTAATTGCCTCAACCGTCGGGCGGATTCCAATCATACCAACAACAGCTGTCAACAGTATCTCCACTTCTTCCATAACTGATACTTCAATCAGTCCGTCCATACCAGTTACGATTTTTACATCCAGATCCTGTACTTTTATTTTTAATTCTGCTGCTTTTTTCTCATCCCAGACAGCTACAAGTTTTGGCTGAAATTCCCTTATCTGCTCTTCCAGAAGCGAAATATTACTTCCTGCTGCCAGACCAAGTACCTCGATATCTCCATTTTCTCTTACGACTTCCAGTGTCTGTGTTCCAATGGAACCTGTAGAACCCAGAATTGCTATTTTCTTCATATTACCACCTTTTAATATATCATATGATTTCTCGTTACAAATTCCCCGCCAACGCCATGGTCAGATAATAAATAATCGGAGCTGTAAATATTACACTGTCGAACCGGTCCAGAATTCCACCATGTCCCGGGATCAATTTCCCGTAATCCTTAATCTCATGATTTCTTTTGATTGCAGAAGCAGCCAGATCTCCAACCTGTGAAATCATTCCACCGACTCCGCAAATAATTGCGTATTCCAGAACTCCTGCCTGTGCTCCTGCCCACTGATTCACAGCTAATGCAAATAACGCTCCTAGAAGCGCAGCCCCCAGTACGCCACCAATACCACCTTCTACAGATTTCTTTGGGCTGAGTTTTGGTGCCATCTTGTGCTTTCCAAGAAGCATACCAGCACAATATGCACAAGTGTCACAGCCCCAGGAACTTAAGAAAATCAACCATACAACTATGCCCCCATCTTCCAGCATGCGTGTCTGATAAATGTAGGACAACATTACTGCTACATAAAACACTCCAAAAAATACAGTCATCACCTGTTCAGATCTGTAATTTGGAAATGTAAATACATATACCGCCATAACTAATACTAAAAACACAATCGTAAAAAGTGTCATATACTGAAGATTCCCAGTATAGAGCAGTACATAATAGGCCACTGTTTCCAGATATCCTGCAAATCCTAAAAGTTTATTCTGAACTTCTATCACTTTATATAATTCTGTCAATCCAATCAGGCTGACAACCGCAAGCAGACCAAAAAGAACATTTCCTCCAGTTCCGACTGTCGCAATCAGCACAATCACCAGTATAATTCCACTTATGAGCCTTGTCTTAAACATCTTATTCCTCCTTCACGCCGCCATAGCGTCTGTCCCTGCGATTATACTGTTCAATTGCCTTCTCCAATTCCTGCTTGGAAAAATCCGGCCATGGAACATCGGTAAAATAAAACTCTGTATAAGCAAGCTGCCACAAAAGATAATTGGACAATCTCTGCTCTCCACTTGTTCGAAGCAGAAGGTCAGGATCTGGAATATCGTGTGTATCCAGATACCTTTCTATACATGCCTCATTCACTTCTTCTGGCATAAGTTTTCCTTCTTTTACATCTTCAGCCAACGTGCGTACCGCTCTTGTGATTTCATCACGGCTTCCATAATTGATTGCAATCTGAAAATTCAATCCGCCATTATTTTTCGTTGCCTCTTCAAGCTCCAGAATTCTCTTCTGAATATCTTCATCCAATTTTGTAATATCTCCGATTACACGGACTTTCATATCATTTTTCGCTGCTGTCTTAAGACAGGTTTTCATGTAATTGCGAAGCAGCTTCATCAGCGCATTTACTTCTTCTTTTGGACGATTCCAGTTCTCAGTAGAAAAAGCGTATACGGTCAGATATTTTATTCCCATGCACCATGCTTCTTCACAAATCTTCTCTACATTCTTACTTCCCTGTGCATGCCCATAATTACGCGGCATTCCTTTTGCCTTTGCCCAGCGTCCGTTACCATCTAGAATAATCGCAACATGCTGTGGTATATTCATAATATTATCCTCCTGCTGACTAAAATTATTTCACACATTTCAAATCTGACACAAATATATTTCAACATTCAAGAATGCCTCGGCTTTCTTCTGTGAAATTTTTTTCTTATCAACATTAAATCTTATCAACATTAAATGAGGACAGACCCCTCCTGCATATCTGCCGGGGCTGCCCTCTTCTTTTCATTCCAGACTATACAGTCATAACTTCTTTTGATTTTACTTCAACAGCACTGTCAATCTCTTTAACATACTTATCCGTCATCTTCTGAAGTTCATCTTCCAGATTCTTGATCTCGTCTTCAGAAACATCAGAACCTTTCAGCTTCTTAAATGCATCATTTCCATCACGACGGATGTTACGAATTGCAACTTTCGCCGCCTCGCCTTTTTTCTTAACATCTTTTACAAGCTCTTTACGTCGTTCTTCTGTAAGTTCCGGAAAGATCAGTCTTACAGCAGTTCCGTCATTCGTCGGATTGATACCCAGATCAGAAACCATGATTGCTTTCTCGATAACTTTGAGCATGCTCTTCTCCCATGGCTGAATCTGAATCATTCTCGGTTCCGGAACAGATACGTTCGCTACCTGTTGGATTGGTGTTGGTGTTCCATAATAATCTACCATAATTCTGTTCAGCACATTCGGATTGGCACGTCCTGCACGAATCGTTCCCATCTCACTGTCCAGACTATCCATTGTCTTCTGCATCTTTGTATCATATACTTTTAATTTCTCATTCATATTGCTATATCCTCCTTATTATACCGTCACTTTTGTTCCTGTAAATGTTCCACTCATTGTCTCTACAATGCTGTTCGGCTCATTCAGTCCGAATACAAGCATCGGCATCTTATTCTCAAGGCACATAATAGAAGCCGTCAGATCTACCGCCATCAGCTTTTTGTCAATAATCTCCTGAATACTAATTTCGTTATATTTCTTTGCCTGTGGATTTACCTTTGGATCACTGTCATAGATTCCATCGATTGCCTTTGCCAGAAGCATTGCATCTGCTTCAATCTCAATAGCACGAAGTACAGCACCTGTATCTGTAGAAAAATACGGGTGTCCGGTTCCTCCTGCAAAGAAAACAACCTTTCCCTGATTCAATGCTTCCACAGCTTTATCTTTTGAAAATAATGTAGTAAATGCACCGCATACGAACGGGGTAAATACTTCTGTCTCCATTCCTGCAAAACGGAAAATATCAGATACGTAAATACAGTTCATAACTGTTGCAAGCATTCCAATCTGATCTGCCTTTACACGGTCAATTGTCTCGCTGGTTCTTCCTCTCCAGAAATTACCTCCACCTGTTACAATTGCTACCTGAACACCGTCATCAACAAGCTGTTTTACCTGCTTTGCAACTCCAATACATGTTGCCTCGTCAAATCCTGTCTTTTTCTCCCCGGCGAGAGCTTCCCCGCTGAGCTTTAACAATACTCTTTTCATAGTTCATTACTCCTTGCGCTACATTTCATACAGTTCATTTTTTTATATCTGTATGATCTGTTTCGATCATTTCTGTCATCTGGCACTTTACTCACAGGCAGACAACATCTTTGTATATTATATCATAAGCATCTGTAAAAAGGAATATCCTAGTGATTATTGATTTAGAAATTGATTTTCTACCATATCCCAGATTTCATCTCTCCCTTGCTTAGTCTGAGAAGAAAATGGAATGATCGTTGTCCCTGGAATCAATTTCAGCCCTTCTCTTAGCACTTTCATCTGCTTCTGCACCTGACTTCTTTTAATCTTGTCGAGTTTCGTTGCTATAATGATTGGATGAAATCCCTGATCAACAATCCACTGATACATTATTCTGTCATTTTCAGATGGTGCATGCCTGATATCAATCAACAGGAATACTGCTTTCAATTGTGCAGAACTATGAAGATAACGTTCAATCAACTGTCCCCATTTAATTTTTTCCTGTTCAGACACTTTTGCGTATCCATAACCCGGAAGGTCAACAAGATACATTTCATCATTAATACTATAATAATTAATCGTCTGTGTCTTACCCGGGGTCGCTGAAATTCTTGCATAAGATTTCCGGTTCATCAACGCATTAATCAGCGATGATTTTCCTACATTTGATTTTCCCGCAAATGCGATCTCCGGTTTTGTATTCTTTGGCAGAACACTTGTAATTCCACATACTGTTTCAAGATTTACATTTTTAATGACCATCTTATCCCTCCTGTTCTTTAGAAAGTGCATAATCAAGCACTTCATCCATATGAGATACACTGACTATCTTAAGACCCTTTGTGATCTCTGAAGACATTTCTTCAAT
>ENA-OQKF01001315-OQKF01001315.1-human-gut-metagenome-genome-assembly--contig:-NODE-1315-length-11564-cov-2.657690_pt1 | contig 11564 bp, 18 predicted proteins | sample MGYA00242617_ERZ504784 | MGnify/ENA primary metagenome ERZ504784 (study PRJEB26092, sample SAMD00036364) | human gut metagenome | host: Homo sapiens | study: EMG produced TPA metagenomics assembly of... | reverse complement strand
TTGCATTGTTAGCAAAAAGTACCGACCTTTTAAGGTCTGTATTGTATCACATATGTAACAATTAACAGGTCGTTCCCCTGCAGTGCTATGGATGAGGTAGTGCAGGGGAGAAATGAGAGCAGGCATGCAGTCAGTTACATTTCAGGTCCCTGGAAAACCACAGGGGAAAGCCAGGGCGAAGACTGTAAGGAATAAGTCTACTGGCAATATTCATTCCTATACTCCGGAGAAAGATATGTTGTATGAGAATTATATCAAGGCTCAGTTCCAGAATCGTGCAAATGGATTCTATCTGGAAAGAGGAAAGCCGGTGATGCTCCGGATCATAGCGAGATTCCTTCCACCGAAGAGCGTATCTAAGAAACGACAGCTGGATATGTTGGAGGGAAGGGAACTTCCACTTAAGAAGCCAGATATTGACAACATTGTAAAGGTAGTCGCAGATGCTCTGAATGGTGTTGCTTATCATGACGATACACAGATTGCCATGGTGATCGCGGCAAAGACATATTCGGCCATGGAAGGGCTGGATATTACAGTAGAGGAATATGTTGGATAGAGAGAAGGTGCATTATGGCCAGACCAAAATTGAAAGGCCTTCTTTACTTTCCATTAGATATAGATTTTTTCGAGGATAATAGTATCCGAATCGTCAGAGCGAGATATAAGTCTGACGGGGTAATCATTTACCTGTATTTATTAACACAGATCTATCGGGAGGGATATTACATAACAACAGATGATGATTTCTGGTATATCGTTTCCAGTGAATTGGGAATAGATCTGAACAAGGTGAAGCAGGTCTTGAACTTCCTGCTAAAGAAGTCACTGTTTAATAACACACTCTTTAGTTCGGACAAGGTCTTGACCTCTGCCGGGATACAGAGACGGTTTCAGCTTGCTATAAAAGATAGAATGCGCAAGAGTAAGGAATCGTTAGAAGTAGGAAGGTACTGGCTTTTAAATAAGCAGGAGACAGAACCTTTTATTAAGTGCACTCTTTTTGAAGAAAATCCCGGAAATATAGGTGGTTTTTCCGAGAAAAACGAGTGTAATTCCTCGGAAAAATCCCTAAATAAAAGTAAAGAAAATAATATATATAATAATATATTCCAGCCACCGGAACTGGAGAGAGCATTTCAACTGTATCTGGTCGTCCGTAAGAGTAATTTCGGAGAGATTCCTTCGGAGCAGGTACAGGCTCTTCGTGAAGATCTGCTGAAGCTGAGTGATGACCCGGAGGAACAACTGGCTATTGTGAAGAAAGCAACTGCCAGTGGCTGGAAGAGTTTTTACCCGAACAGGAAGCAAGAGAAGAAAAAAACTCAGAAGCAGAAGACTGGATTTAATAACTATACCAGTGGTCGTGATTATGAGATGAATAATCTCGAACGTAGTCTTCTGGGTATTTCGGAAGGAGGAGAACATGGCGGTAATTCGTAGTATCAGAGGCGGTACAGCCGGTCTGAATGAAGAAGAACGGCTTACAATTGCCAGGCTGTTAATTAAGGCAGGGTATTCCGTTAAGATTGGATATCGTGTGATTCCAGGTAATACAAAGGGCAAGAAAGAATATATCGTTGAGTATTGGGAGAAAGGAGAAGAATAGATGCTTACAGAAATGAGCTTAAAAGAAGCACTTAAGTATTTCATGAAAGGGCGAAAGGTCCTTGTGCTGAATGAATATGATGACAAGAGTATATCGGCAGAAAGGATAGAAGATTGTTTGCCGAAAGAAGCTAAGTATTTGGTAGATGTTCCTGCAGTACCAAATCCGGAATTCGAACAGGCTGTACAGGATATGGTTGAGCCTGATCAGAATGAGAACGATGCTGAAGGGGACGACCAGCTCCCCACCACAGACCAACCGGAGAAGAAACTGGAAAAAGAAACGGTAGCAGCTCCGGGGAAGATGAGCAGGGAAGAAAAAAGTAAGATTATTCGTCCGTTGATCAAGAAAGGCTTGAAGAATAAAGAGATTGCTGAGCGCACAGGAATTCCACTTGGAACGGTCAACGGTTTATCAGGATCTATCAGGAAAGAACTAAAGAATCCGGCAAAGGTGGAAATGATTAAGTCCGGAGATAACTCTGACCGTCATAAATGCAGGACATGCCAGTATCGCCACAGTGATGCAGGTGGTTGTGATTACTGTATCCATACCGGTAGGGAACGTGGTTGTGATGTGGCAGTGTGCGATAAGGCAGTGGTAGGAGCGAGACTGACGAGAAAATAAGTGAAGGAGGAGATTAGTCATGAATGGAGCTGAAAGGCGCAGAACAGATAAACGCAGATCGGAACGTCCTAAGAGCGTTACGATCACAATGGATGAACTGGAGAAGATCCGGAAATTCGAAGCCAGGAAAGCCAAGGAGCTTATGGTGTCTAAGAACGCAGAATTAGCCAATGAAATCCTTAAGATGATGCTGGTAATCCCAACAAATGTCCTGATTGCGGATTTCTGGCCGAAGTCAGCCAGGAAGAAGATACCGGAATTTGTAAAGAGCTGTATGAGCCTGTATGAAGCTTGGGAAAAAGGTGTGGTAGCGATGGATGAGATGCAGAAGCTCACAGAAGAATATGCTGGTATCAAGCTGGTGGACAAAGGTACACCGACAGATACGGCGCTTAAGGAACGGGCGAGAAAGGAGCTGAGATAGATGCGATATACAGAATATCATGCTGGAAAAGCAGTGATTAAAGACAAGAACAAACTGTCGGAAGCTATGGAGAAGCTGGCAAGATATGAAGATGCCGAGGAAAAGGACAGGCTTGGTCAGTGGATTCCATGCAGTGAGAGGTTGCCAGAGAATGCAATGAATGTAATAGCACAATTTTCAAGTGGCACAGTGACAGAATTAAGATATGCAGGAAATGGTATTTTTGAAGGAATCTATGATTATTCAACGAAAGTAATTATTGCCTGGATGCCGTTGCCGGAACCGTATAAGGAGAAAACAGAATGACAAAGGAGATGGTGGTAATGCTTGATAAGAAAATCCTTGATGTGACGTGTGGTTCAAGGACAATCTGGTTTAATAAGCATAATCCGGCAGCCATCTATTGTGATATCCGGAAGGAAGAACTGACAGGTATCTGGAAGTCGGAGTCCGGACAGTCAGAACGAACATGTATCGTGGATCCTGATATCCAATGTGATTTTACAAATCTGCCATTTGCAGATAATACTTTTGCACTTGTCGTATTTGATCCACCACATCTTAGATATGCCGGTGAAACTGGATGGTTGGTTAAAAAGTACGGGAAACTGGACGAACACTGGCCAGAAATGTTACATGATGGATTCCAGGAATGTATAAGAGTTCTGAAAGAAGATGGAGTGTTGATCTTTAAATGGGCGGAAACGGATATTCCGGCGCAGAAAGTTTGGAAAGCTATAGGTCAGAAACCATTGTTCGGGCATCACAGCGGAAAGCGATCGGGAACATTCTGGGGATGTTACATGAAAGGACAAGTATAAACAAAACGACGAAGGAGTTGAGGACGATGCTCATTAAATTAATATATAAAATCCTGAAAAAACTTATTGATAATTGTGATAAATTCTACTTGGAGGAAACAGATCCGGACGTGATAGAGGCGAAAGAACTTCTTGGCAGAGTGGAAAAAGATATGAAAGCAAAAGGAGATGATGCTAATGCACATCAGTAAAGACCAGCGCCTCGATGCTATATCAGGTCGTGACCAGATGGCAGAAAAGCCACCAACGGAAGAAGCAAGCAGACGCTTCCGGACACCGGCATGCTACAGCATATTGGGATATCTGGCGAGGCAGAAGGCGAAGAGGAACAAGATTGATATAGGGGAGGCGATAGGACGTGGACAAGAATGTTCTGATCCAGTACGTGGAGATGAAGGAAGAAATAAAAGATCTGAGGAGACGGATTCATGAGAACGAAAGAGAACTGGCAAAGCTGGAGAACATGATTGTCACGGACTCTGTGACTAGAGGTAAGCGAGGAAAGAAGCCACTCGGAACAGTCAAGATCACGGGCAGACCGATAGCAGCTATTGCACTAAAGCAGAAGTTGTTGAAGAAACGAAATGACAGGCTGACGGCTTTGGAAGCGGAGCTGTTGGAGCTTACAAACCAGGCGGAGGAGTACATAGAGACAATACCAAAGAGCGAGCTGAGGATTATGTTCCGGCTGTATTACATCGATGATCTGACCTGGTATCAGGTGGCTCTACAAATGAACCAGAAATTCCCGAAGAGGAGGATTAAGTACACAGAGGATAATTGTCGGATGCGACATAACAGATTTTTAGAAAAATTAGAATAAATGTTCGGCAATGTTCGCTTAAAAAGTGCTAGAGTATAAACTGAACTTAGTGAAAAGACAGTTTTCCACGTTGAGTTCACTTCCTCAAGAAGTACATACAAAACCTAGAAGGGACGGCTTGGCAACAGACCGTTCTTTTGTTGCACAATGTCGTATTTTAAGATATTATGAGGGTAGGTTTTAGGTATGGGAGGAAATGTTGAATGATTGAAAATAAAGAGATGTTACTGTACAGTGCACAAAAGGCTGTAAAACACATTTCGAAAGTAGGGGCTGAAAATGCAGACGATAAAGAATGCTTTTTCATTATTGGAACCGCACTTCATTGGGTTATAGATTGTATCGATCGTATTCCTGATACGCAGATAAAGGAAGAACATAAGAAATTATTTTCAGGATTAAGATTTGCGAATAATTGTTTGAAACACAATATAACTTTTACAAAAGCTCATAAAGCCAAGGGACATGATTATCCTTATGATTTTCCGTACGATTATGGTACGCACTTTATATGGACATCGTTAGATGAAGTTAATGTATGGGAGAGCAAAGAAAATCAGAGGATGAATTATAAAAATAATTTTGAAGGGAAAAATGTTTTTATAACAATGTCGGAAATAATGAGCGAGATAGAAAAATATTATGAGATTTTGTGAGGCGAAGCCTATGAGTGGTTATGAGATAATTAAAGAGCATAAATGTCTATTGGATAAGATGAAAAAAGATAGAATATTTTCGTTATGCTTTGAAAATAATAAATTTTATTTAGATGAACAATGTGACGATTATTTTTCTCATGAACTCACAAAAGAAGAATGCTTTGAATTGTCGAAAATGTTTGATGAAATTGCAAATGTAATGCATGAATAGAGAATTACAGACAGGGCACCCTACGGGGTGCTTTTATAATGCAATAAAACAGGAAAGAGAGAGGTGGTGACGTGTCAGATGTAAAAGAACAAATTAAAAATGATTACTTATCCGGTGTCTCTCCGAAGAAATTGTCTGAGAAGTACGACACCAGTCTGAATACAATAAAGAGCTGGATTAAGCGTTACGGCTGGTCAAAGCTCAAGAAAGAACGGGGTGCACCTTCTAAGGTTGAGGGTGCACCCTCTGCTGTACCCGTAAAAAGAAAACGGGGAGGACAGCCAGGGAACAAGAATGCAACAGGTCCACCGGGAAATAAACATGCAGAGAAGTTCGGGTTCTTTTCCAAGCACCTTCCAGAGGAAACATTATCCATTATTCGGGAGATGCCGGAAGATCCGTTAGATGTCCTGTGGGATCAGATACAGATTGCTTATGCTGCTATTATCCGGGCGCAGAAGATCATGTATGTCCGTGATCAGAATGACAAAACTAAGGAAATGACCTTGGATGGAAGTGAAGCTACCGGATATGATGTACAGCAAGCCTGGGATAAACAGGCGAACTTCTTAGCGGCTCAAGCGAGAGCTCAGAAGACTCTTGAGGGAATGATTAACCGGTATGAGGATTTGTTGCATAAGAACTGGGACTTTGCTACAGAAGAACAAAGAGCTAGAATCGAGCAAATTAAGGCTAACACAGACAGGTTAAAATCTGGCGGAAATGATGATGGAGAGGACGGTGTGGTGATTGTCAACGACGCGCCAACAGGTGAAGATATCGGACATTGTGATACCGAAGTATCTGGCAATATTCAACAACAGGAAAGTTAAGCACATCATCCTGACTTCTGGACGTGCCGGCACGAAATCCAGTTATGCAGCTATTCGGACAGATTATCAGATTGTATCAGATCCGCATGGTTCTGCAGTCGTTCTTCGTAAGCATCATAACAAGCTTCGGAAGACTGTGTACAAGGAGATGATTCGAGGAATCAACCGTCTCGGTATTTCCAAGAAAAAATTTGCGATTACAAAGTCTCCAATGGAGATTACGTACAAAAAGTATGGCACCACCATTTATTTTTCCGGTTCAGACGGCATTGACGATACCAAGGGTATTATCGATGAGGATAAACCAATCAAGCTTGTAGTATTAGATGAGCTGACGGAGTTCTTTGACGATGGCGAAGGCGAGGATGAGCTGAGCAATATTGAAGCGACATTTGTCCGAGGTAACAGTAGCGGATTCCAAATGATTTATTTGTATAATCCTCCGAAGAATCCAAATGCACCAATCAATCAGTGGTGCAAGAAGATGGAGAAACGTGAGGATTGTATTCATATCCACACGGATTACAGAGATGTTCCGGTCAGCTGGCTTGGACAGGCGCTGGTTGATTCTGCAGAAGCTATGAAGCTGGCAGATGAAAAGATGTACCGCTGGGTATGGCTTGGACAGGCAGTCGGTGTAGATGAGCTTATCTATTACATGTTTGGAGACCGGCACAGACAGAAGCATGATCCGAACAGAAGATATGACAGAATTTATATTGGCGGTGATTATGGTCAACAGAATGCGACGACATTTGAAGCATTTGGACTTGATACGTATCGAAAGAAATTTCCAGGACTGGGAGAGTATTACCACAGTGGCCGTGAGACGGGAAAACAGAAGAGTCCGTCAGAATATGCACAAGACTTGGTTGAGTTCATGAATGAATTGCATGAGCAGTATGACAACCGGGTCTTTTATATTTTCCTTGATCCATCTGCAAAAGGGCTTGCGGAGGAAATCAGACGGGCGACCAGAGCAGTGAGCCTGGATTATCAGGTATTTCTAAGAGATGCTGAAAATGATGTGGCACTTGGAATCAGCCGTGTGCAGAAAGTGCTGAGTTTTGACATTATGAGCGTATCCCCAAAACAGGAATATGCGGTAAGTGAGTTCGGTACCTACGAGTACGACAAGAAATCCATTGAAAAAGGCACGGAAGTACCTGTAAAAGAAGATGATCACTGCATGGACGCAATCCGATATTGTGTTATGGGAGCTTGGAAGAGATTAAAATACTGGCTGCCAAAAGACGAAACGGAAGAAATAGATGTATGCGATATTAGCAGGAAGGAGGTAGAGGACGATGAATATCTTTAATTATTTCAAAAAAGCTGGAATCGATACAGTAGATGCATCATTTTACCGGAAGATAGCAGAGTGGGTATCCTGGTATAAAGGAAATGTCAGAAATTTCTCTTTTTACAAGGTGTATGGCGGACGTGGAACATATAAGCGCTGCAGGAGAAAAAGTATGGGAATGGCAAAGAAACTGAGTGAAGATATTGCTGATCTCCTGCTCAATGAAAGGGTTACAATTACTCTGGACGATGAGGCTACGCATAATTTTGTACATCAGATCCTTGATGATAACCGTTTTCTTGTTATGGGAAATGATTACCAGGAACGGAAAGCATTCACCGGGACGGTCGCATATATCCCGTATTTGGACAACGCTGAAATCACGGAGGAAGGTACAGTGATTTCCGGAAAGATTAGCATCAATTATGTGGACGCACCGAACATTTTTCCAGTCAGTTGGAACAACGGCAAGGTTACAGAATGTATTTTTGCATTTCCTATTACCCTAGCGAGCAAGAAATATGTTCAGTTGCAGTCGCATCTCTTAGAGAATGGTGAATATGTAATTAAAAACACAGTGTTACGGTGTGATTCTGGAAGCCAGGAGGGTACGGAGTTACCTGAGAAAGAGTGGAAACAGTTAAAACCATTCAAGGAGCTTGCAAAAGAAGTAAGAACGGGATTCAGCGAGCCACAGTTCGTGATTGACAGGCTGAACATTACGAACAATGCTGATGAAAACAATCCGATGGGTGTTGCAATCTTCGCAAATGCAATTGATACGCTTAAGAAGCTAGATATTGAGTATGATTCATACTGCAATGAATTTGAGCTTGGCAGAAAGCGTATTTTTGTACGCCCGGAGATGTTGACTAATGCAGATGGTACACCAGCATTTGATCCAGACGACAGTGTATTTTATGCACTGCCAGAGGATGATGCAAATGGAGAAGGTCTTCTGAAAGAAATTGATATGTCTCTCCGGGCAGAGCAGCACAGCAAGGCAATCAATGATGATCTGAATTATCTGTCACTAAAATGTGGATTTGGTACAGACCGATATCAGTTCGGGGCGACTGGAGCTAAGACAGCCACAGAGATTATTTCGGAAAACTCAGATATGTATCGAATGATTAAGAAGCATGAAATACTTTTGGAAGATGCTCTGAGGCAGTTGATTCAAATTATAATCCGTCTGGGAATGATACTGGGGAATACACTGAATCCTGAATGCGAAATCACCATTGACTTTGATGATTCAATTATTGAGGACAAAGAGACAGAGCGGAGCAGAGACAGACAAGATGTCAGTATGGGAGTCATGAGTCTGGCAGAGTACCGTGCTAAATGGTATGGAGAATCAGAAGAAGATGCTGCTAAGAATCTCCCAGAGCAAAATCAGGTGATGGAGTAATATGAAAGATGATTACAAGAATAAGCTTGCAAGTAAGATCGCTTCCAGGTATCAGGATTTGGAAGAGCGTATCATGCAGGATATTGTCCGGAGGATTATGAAAGCTGGTGAAATAACCAGTACTGCAGATTGGCAGATCAACCGGCTTCGGATTCTGGGGTATTCCTCAGAGGATATCGAAAAAGAAATCAAGAAGACGCTCAATGCTTCTTATCCGGAAATGTTTGAGTTATACGACAAGGTGATCAACTGGGAATATGTCCGGAATAAAGATATATATGAGCAGATCAACGCCGAGTACATACCATTCGAAGAGAACGGACAGCTCAAGCAGATTACAGAAGCAATCATTGACCAGAGTTTTGATGATTTGGAGAATGTGACTAATTCACTCGGCTTCTATCTGGACTACGGCAATGGTAAGAAGGTATTGACGCCACTTTCTCAAGTGTATACTAAATACCTTGATACAGTGTGTTATGATATCGTGACCGGAGCATTTGATTATAACAGTGTGTTGCGTAGAGTTGTGACACAACTTACCAACAGCGGACTTCGGCAGATTGATTATTCTTCCGGGAGAGCTAACCGGGTTGATGTGGCTGCAAGAAGAGCGGTCATGACTGCAGTCAGTCAGATTACCGGAAAGATATCTGAGTACAACGCACAGAAGCTTGGAACAGAGTTTTTTGAAGTGGAGTGGCATGCGGGAGCACGTCCGACTCATGCAGTATGGCAGGGGCGTGTCTGGTCAAAGGAGCAATTGTATTCAGTCTGTGGACTTGGCACCGTGACCGGACTTTTAGGAGTGAATTGTTATCACACCTATCATCTTTTCTTCCCTGGCATTTCGCAGCGCAACTGGTCTGATGAATGGCTAGAAGAGCAGAACAGGAAGGAGAATGAACCAAAAGAGTTCAACGGTAAGCAGTATACCCTGTACGAAGCTAAACAGAGGCAACGACAGATGGAAACAGCTATGAGAGCGCAACGCGAGAAAGTGCGATTACTGCAGTATGGTGGTGCTGATCAGGACGAAATCATTCTGCACAAGGCAAAATATCAAGGACAGCTCAACGAGTATTCCAGGTTCTGCAGGAAGATGAGTCTCACGGAAGAGCGTGAGCGTATCTATTTGGATATGCGTGGAAAGGTTGCTACGAACAATAAGAGCCAGAATTCCATGTTCCACCCAGAAATGGTTAAGAACGCATCGAAAGACGTAGCTCAGTATAAAAGATATAAAGAAGTTCTTGGAGATCCTGTTGGTTCTCTTGCTAAGTTCGGGCAGTTGAAATATAATGATAGTGAACAGTGGGAAAAGCTTCAGAATAGTTTTTCTACATATGTTGAAATCAACAAGAAAGATTGGTCGGAAGAATTTAAGAACACGTCTAAACAGGCGTATGATAGATTCAGAGAGCAAGGAGAAGAATTATCAGTTCATGCCTTGAGTCGATTACCAAGATTAAATAAGCCAGGATATGAAGTGATTCACGAAGAAGATGTGCTCGATCTAATAAAAACTATGCCGAATTATTCTGAAGGAGAAGAGAAAATGATTTGGTTCAGCCCAAGCAAACAGCTTGTAGTTATAAAAAATAAAAACTCCGGCGATATAGTTAGTATTGTTCGAAGGAAAAATAAAAAGGAGGAATGGACGGATGCAGGTCTTTAAAAAATATATGAATTATATAAAGGATTTTCTTGAAAATACTCCGGAAGATATATATGAGTTTTCTATTATCCTTGAAGATGCATTAGTTGATGAGTACGATGCAATGCATGCGGAACAGCCGAGAGCAACTGAAATATTGGCAGAAGAAACCCCAGACATTTGTGCATCAGCAGAACCGGGAATGAAACCAGAAGAGATTGAAAAATTTAAACGTGAGTTGGAAATTGAATACAACAAAGCGTTAAAAGCAGTTGTGTAGTTACCACCAGTCAATATGACCGGTGGTATTTTTATACTCATTTAGGAGGTATCATGATAACTGTAACAGTAAAAGATAAAAAAATTAGTATGTCTGGTCATGCCTGCCGGAAAGATTCTAGTGGTATCGACCGGGCATGTACTGCAGTATCAGCTCTGACCTGTAATCTGATTAATTCATTAAGGGATTTGACCGGCGATAGAATCCGGGCAGATACAGGCAGCGGTATGACGGTAATTGAATGGGAGAATCTTTCAGATGGTGGAAAACTTCTGATAGATTCATGGTTCCTTGGACTTACAGATATCAACCGGGAATACAATTGTATAGAATTTCAGTAGCAAGCACCCGAGAGGGTGTTTTTATTATGTCCAAAACGTGAAGACAAGAAAAGCTCGGGAGCCTGTCGAGGCAAAACGGAGGTAAAGGAAAATGAAAAACAAAATGTATTTACAGCTTTTTGAGGACGGCGCGGGAGCTGGCTCTGCAGGAGGGCAGGGTGGAAATGCCGGGACTGGCAACGGCGGCCAGAATGGAAACGTCGGAAGTGGAAACAGTAATCAGAATACTGGAGGCAATCATGCAACATACAGTTATGAACAGGCACAGGAAATCGCAGAAGCAAGAGCGCGGCGTGCAGAACAGTCAGCACTTAAGTCCTATTTTCAGCAACAAGGAATGAAGCAAGAGGAAGCAGCGCAGGCTTTATCTGATTATCGTGAGAAAAAGAGAGCGTCTCAACCAAATGTGTCTGAAATTCAGGAAGAACTTGAGGCAGAGAGTGCAAAGAATGCACAGTACGAAAATGATAAAATCTAGATTAAAAAAGGTGTAAAGACGGAAGATTTGGACTATGTTGCATTTAAGTCTGCACAGTTGGACGCTGAAACAACCAATGTTGCA
>ENA-OQKF01001310-OQKF01001310.1-human-gut-metagenome-genome-assembly--contig:-NODE-1310-length-11592-cov-2.465242_pt1 | contig 11592 bp, 8 predicted proteins | sample MGYA00242617_ERZ504784 | MGnify/ENA primary metagenome ERZ504784 (study PRJEB26092, sample SAMD00036364) | human gut metagenome | host: Homo sapiens | study: EMG produced TPA metagenomics assembly of... | reverse complement strand
ACCACTGTATCACAGATCGTATCTTTTGCATCTGATCCTGATGTAAAAGCTATCGTTATGTGTCAGGCAGTGCCTGGTGCAAAGGCTGGTTTCGATAAGGTCCGTGAGATGGGAAGAGATGATATCCTTCTGATCGCAGGTACTCCACAGGAAGACCCGGCTGTCATTTCCGCAGCTTCAGATCTTGTTTTATATGCAGATGAAGCAGCACAGGGCGATACCATTATGGAAAAATGTGCAGACTGGGGCATTGATGTATTTATTCATTATTCTTTCCCACGTCATATGGCAATGGAGCTGATCGTAGCACGTCACGAACTTCTTAAGAAGAACGCAGATGCACTTGGCATTGAAATGGTAGATGTTACTGCTCCGGATCCGACTGCAGAGGCTGGAGTTTCTGCTTCCCAGCAATTCATTCTGGAAGATGTTCCACAGCAGCTGAAAAAATATGAAGGCAAGAAAGTTGCTTTCTTCACAACTAACTGTGGTATGCAGCCGTCTTTACAGACCGCTTGCTTAGATGAGCCTAATGCTTATTATCCACAGCCATGCTGCCCGAGTCCATATCACGCATTTCCGGCTACGTTAGGACTGGAACTTGCAATTGGCGGTGATGACGAAGACGCATTAAAGCAGATTGCAGCTAAATTAAAGGAGCATGACGCAGTAGGACGTTACTCTACATGGGCATCCCCGGTTGCTATGACCATTATTGCAGTTGGTGTTGATTATGCAAAGGGATATATCACAGGCGAGATTACAGACCGCAATGATGCTGATAAGCTGGTTGAAATGTTTAACTCTAAAGTTGAAGGGGCAAAGATCAATAATTATACCAATGCAGAAGGTGAAACTTTTGATAATTACTATACCATTCTGCTTGCTCCAGTTGATTTTAATGATTACTTATAAGAAACTTGAAATCGGAGAAAAGGCTCACCCTGTTGATTTCGGGTGGGCCTTTTCAGCTACAGAAAGGGGGAATTTCAATGAACATAGAAAAAGAGTATGTTCTTGAGATGAAAGACATTACCAAACATTATGGTGAAAATACCGTATTAAATGGCGTGTCTCTTTCCGTGAAAAAAGGTGAGATCCATGCACTTTTAGGAGAAAACGGAGCCGGTAAATCCACTTTGATGAATATACTGTTTGGTATGCCAGTCATCCACAGCACAGGGGGCTTTGAAGGAAAAGTCCTTTTAGATGGAGAAGCAACACATCTCTATTCTCCTTATGATGCTATGGAAAAGGGAATTGGTATGGTACATCAGGAATTTATGCTCCTTCCAGGATTTACCATTACTGAAAACAGCAAATTAAACCGTGAGATCACAAATCCTAATCCGGTGAGCCGCCTTTTTGGAAAGAATCTGGAAAGCCTGGATATGAAGGCAATGGCTTTTGACGCAAGAAAAGCGCTGGATGCTGTAGGAATGAATCTTGATGAAAAAACCCTGGTTCATGGAATGCCCGTTGGCTATATGCAATTTATTGAGATCGCCCGTGAAATCGATAAAACAGGGGTAAAGCTTCTGGTATTTGATGAGCCTACTGCTGTTCTTACGGAAAGTGAGGCAGCCCAGCTTATTTCCGTTATGAAGAAGATCTCTGAAAGCGGTATCGCTATTATCTTTATCACCCATCGTCTGGATGAAGTAATGGAAGCTTCCAACAGTATTACGATCCTGCGTGACGGAAAGTTAGCGGCCACCAGAGAGACTGCAAAGACCAGCATCCGCGAGATCGCGGAGCTCATGGTAGGTCGAAAAGGGGAAGCTATGGTAGAAGCAGCCCTAAGACCTGTTCCAGGTGAAAAGGTGGCTATGAGCATCCATGATCTCCATGTAGATATGCCAGGTGAGCAGGTAAATGGCTTATCTGTGGATATTTACGAGGGAGAGATCTTTGGTATCGGCGGTCTGGCAGGCCAGGGACAACTGGGCATCCCAAATGGTATTATGGGCCTTTATGATGCAGATGGAAAAGTAGAACTGTTTGGACAGGAATTAAACTTTAAAGATACCAAGTCTGTTTTACAGGCGGGCGTTGCCATGGTTTCAGAAGACCGTAAAGGCGTGGGGCTTTTATTAGACCGTTCCATTGAAGCTAACATCGTGTTTAATGCTATGCAGATCAAAGGGGAGTATTTGAAGAAATTTGGCCCATTTACCCAGATCGACAGCAAAAAGATCCGGGAAACAGCCCAGGCGTATATAAAAAATCTGGATATCCGCTGTTTCGGACCAACCCAGCATTCAGGTACATTATCCGGCGGCAACCAGCAGAAGGTTTGTATTGCAAAGGCGCTGTGCATGTCCCCTAAATTCCTTTTTGTTTCTGAACCTACCCGTGGTATTGACATTGGTGCGAAAAAGCTGGTGTTAGAGACGCTGGTACGCTTAAATAGAGAGTTGGGAATGACCGTTGTCATAGTTTCCTCAGAACTTCAGGAACTTAAGAGTGTTTCTGACCGTATTGCCATTGTTTCTGAAGGCAAACTGGTAGATATCTTGTCTCCTCAGGCACCAGATGCAGATTATGGTCTGGCTATGTCCGGCATTAAACCGTCTGAGCATACAGAGAAAGGGGGAACAGAAGAATGACAAAAAATAAGATCCAGAGACTCCTTGCCATTCTTTGCGCAGCAGCAGCAGCCTTCTGTATGGTATTAGGATTTATAAATATGCCCAAACAGAACGGAACGGCAGGTCAGGAGATCCTTCGCACTATGCGTATCCAGACACTGCTTAATGCTACCGGCGACAGTGTGGTAGAAAGCTATGTGGCTATTGCAAAACAGGAGGCCCAGGCAGCAGCCAAGGCATCCGGGGGCGGCATGGGGGCTATCTGTGAAGCAGTAGAACAAGCAGAAACAGAAACAAGGGAAAAATATGAAAATGGTGCCCAGAAAGATCTGTCCGGTATGGATACAACAGGTCTTTCAGCAGCCGTTGACGTATATACAGAGGCTGTAAAGGCTTATGCGGAAGCCCAGGCCCAGGCCCGTGCTGCTTATGAAGAGGCACATTATGCAGAAGCAGAGGCAGCTTTAGAGAAGAAACATGAAGAAATGTTGGCAGCAGGAGAGGAAATTCCGGAAGATGAAGAAGGAGTGGTAGATATGTCCGGTTTTGAGGCAACTCCTGAAATGATTGAGAAACAGGAAGAAGCAAAGGCTATGTATGCAAATGTAGGGGCTGAGCTGAAAAAGATCTATCCGGTGCTGACAGATGAAGCCTTAGAAACACTGGAAGAGACTGTAGAAGGCATCCTTTATCAGTCTGGTGACAGTTTTTCTTCCCAGTATGACCGCTATGTTAAACAGAGCAATATCAAAGAGACAAATGCAGGACGGCTCATCCGTCATGGAGATGATCTGGTTTATTTAGGCTTTGCTCTTCTGGTACTGACGGTGCTGTTATTATTTAACAGCTGGCTCATCGATAAACTGGGTATTCCAAGAGTGATCATTGGAGTGTTCTTTATTTTGCTTTGCTTTATGACTTTATGGTATGATTTATCTCTTTCCACGCTTCTTAGCAATACCATCGTGCGAATGGGTATGAATGCCATCATGGTACTGGCAATGGTTCCTGGTATCCAGTGCGGCATCAGCCTGAACCTGGGTCTTCCTATTGGTCTGGTTGCAGGCCTGATCGGTGGTTTACTTACCATTGAACTGGGAATTCCAGGATGGGGAGGTTTCCTTTTTGCCATTGTTTCAGGCTCAGCACTGGCAGCTGTGTGCGGTTATCTGTATGCACTTATGCTAAACCGCTTAAAGGGCTCTGAAATGTCTGTTACCACTTACGTTGGTTTTTCTATTGTATCTTTAATGTGTATAGCATGGCTGGTGCTTCCGTTTAAGTCATTAAAGCTTCGCTGGCCATTAGGAACCGGTCTTAGAAATACCATTGGTCTGGACGGGACTAATTTCCGCCATATCTTAAATGATTTTCTGGCATTCCAGATCGGTGATTTTACCATTCCAACAGGACTGCTTTTGTTTATGTTATTTAGCTGCTTTGTTGTATGGATGTTTTCACGAAGCCGTACCGGTCAGGCTATGCAGGCAGTAGGAAACAACCCGCGCTTTGCAGAATCTGTAGGTATCAATGTTGATAAAATGCGTATTATAGGTACTGTATTTTCAACAGTATTAGGTGCAGTGGGAATTCTAGTATATTCCCAGAGCTACGGTTTTATGCAGCTGTACACAGCACCCCGCCAGATGGGCTTTATTGCAGCATCAGCTATCCTTATTGGCGGCGCTTCCACAAGCAGGTGCAAGATCAGCCATGTTCTTATTGGTACGTTTCTGTTCCAGGGCGTTTTAACATTGGGAATGCCGGTTGCAAACGTATTAGTACCTGGTTCTACTATTTCTGAAACACTGCGTATCCTGATTTCCAACGGAATCATTCTGTACGCACTTACAAAGTCAGGAGGTGAGTCTCGTGCGTAGTAAATTAGATATTCGTGAAATATTGCAGAAAAATGCAGTTACAGTCATGTTCGTGGTATTATGTATCATCGGACTCATCTGCTCTGGACAGACTGTTTCTTATGTAATGTATGAATTATTCGGCCGCTTAAGCCGAAATGCATTTATCGTACTGGCACTTATTATTCCTATCGTTGCCGGTATGGGTATCAACTTTGCTATTACCATTGGTGCCATGGCAGCTCAGATTGCAGCTTTGTGGGTGATCGAATGGGGCATCAGCGGACTAACCGGATTCCTGGTTGCCATGCTTATGACCATGCCTATTGCAGCGTTTTTTGGTTATCTTATCGGTAAACTGATGAACAAGATGAAAGGCCAGGAAATGATCGGAGGTCTGATCTTAGGTTACTTTGCAAATGGATTGTATCAGTTGTTGTTCCTGTTTATTTTCGGCAATCTGATCCCGTTAAAGGCACCGGGGCTGGTGATCAAGGGATCTACCGGTGTTGCCAATACCATCGACCTTTCTACAGACCGTGGTTTTAAATATGCTTTAGATGGCCTGCTGCGTGTTTCCTTCAGCACAGCCGTTCTCATTATCTGCGGTATTATGGCAGTGGGGGCGTTAGTAATGTTTGCAATGAAGAAAATGGAGAAGAAAAAAGCTTTTACTTATGCCGGTATCTGCGTGGGAGCAATTGCAATGGTACAGCTTCCAGTTGTGAAAAATCTATTTTCTATGGTCAGTGTACCAATGGTCACTTTCTTCGTTGTAGGATTGCTCTGTATATTTAACAATGCACTGATGAAAACAAAGATCGGCCAGCAGTTCCGTGCCGTTGGCCAGAACCGTACAGTTGCCAATGCTTCCGGAATCAATGTAGACCGGGTTCGTGTGATAGCCATTGTGATCTCTACTGTATTGGCTGGCTGGGGACAGCTGATCTTTGTCCAGAACATGGGTTCTTTCCAGACTTACGGTGCTCATGAGCAGGTTGGTCTTTATGCAGGCGCAGCTATCCTGGTAGGCGGTGCATCCATTAAAAAGGCTACTAACGGACAGGCGCTCCTTGGCTGTATCCTGTTCCACCTACTTTTCATCGTAGCCCCATCTGCAGGAAAGAACCTGTTTGGTGATGCTGCCATTGGTGAGTATTTCCGTGTATTTATTTCCTATGGAGTTATCGCTCTGGCACTGGTTCTGTATGCATGGGGAGATTATAAGAAGAAAAAGAGTTAATATGTTGCAAATACAATAAAAAGACCGTCTGGCCTGGGAAATAGGTTCAGGCGGTCTTTTACTGTCAGTCCATTAAAAAAGGTTTTATATTGTTACTGCTTAGATCATTGAGCTAAAATTTCTTTAAGGGCTTTTACCAGTATATTATCTTCTGCCTCGTTCCGGATGGCAATCCGTAAAAACTGGCGGCCGTTTCTGGAAATCTTGGAGGACAGGTCTTTGATAAACAGGTTATAGCGGGTCAAAAGAAGCTCTGTTATCTCTGTGGCGCTGATGCTCTTGCCTGTCAGTTCCACCATCAGGTAATTTGCCTGGGATGGGAAGACGCGGACGCCTGGGAGCTTACTTAGTTTTTCTGCAAAACGGGTTCGCTCTCCACGGAGTTTGTCTAAAGCAGAGTTATAGTCTTTTCTGTATTTCTCTTCGATCTGCATATAAAATTCACCGAAGGAATTAATATTCCAGATGGCAACATCTTTTTTCAGCTGTCCGATCAGGTCAGTATCGCCGCTGGCAGCCACTCCCAGACGCAGTCCGGGGATACCATAAGACTTGGAAATACTTTTTACCACGATCATATGTGGATTTTCATCTAACAGTTCTTCCACCAAAAGGGTAGGTTCTGCTTCTTCTGAGAAATCTACAAAGGACTCATCTGCAAGGAAGCGGATGTTTTTTTCTTTTGTCCAGCGGGCCAGCTTTAACATGCCCTTACAGGAGATATAATTGCCGGTAGGATTGTCCGGATTGACAAGTACCAGACAGTCAAGATTTTTACCTTCAAAGAAGTCCATTACATCATTTTCATCATAGGAGAAATCTTCTGTCTGGGGAACGAAGGCAATGACCTTTTCTTTGTCACAACGGTTTGCATATTCTTCAAAAGCAGGACGGATCACACCAAGATTACCCTTTACACGCTCCATAAGGGCTTTGATCAGCTCTGCAGCGCCATTTCCTACAACGATCTGGTTCTGGCGCAGGGAGAAGTTTCTGGCAGCCAGAAGAGAGTTTACAGCCATTCCGGAAGGATACTGTCTTGCAAGGACGTCAAAATTATGTTTGATCTCATCCATCATTTTTTCAGGCGGATAATAACTGTTTACCAGATAGCAGAAATCCAGCATTTTCGGATAACGCCAGTAGCCGCCGAAGCGCTTCTGGATCAGGTGGGTGCGTTCCTTTTCCGGTGCGAAAATGGACTCAGCAATGTTCAGATCCTGGATATCGTCAATTTCATACCAGCGCTGGTTCTCATCCAGACGTTTTGCCTTGATGCCCGGATCATCTAAAGTTACCAGAACCTTTAATACCTGTTCATAGTATTCATTATTTCCCAGTGCTTTTGTATAAGCTTCCAGGAAAGGGACGTAGTGTGTCCTGGAAAATTCACGGCTGAATTTATAAAGATTTACGGTCTTGTAATAATGTTCTGTATCGGAAAAACGGAATTTTTTGCCTGGGATCATGGCTTCGATATCATCCTGATCAGAGAGGACCAGACAGGTTCCATCCATCCAGGACTCGTATTTTGCAGCCAGGGCAAGACTGTCTCTTGGATCATCAGTAAGGCTGTTTAATACAGAGTCTTCAAAGATGATATCGGACTCTAAAAGAAGAGTATCTTCCTTTAACAGATAGTCTTTTGCCAGGAAAAGGGAGTAGATATTGTTAGTGCGGTCATAGACCGGATTGTCGATAAAGACAACAGGTGTTTTGATATGCAGACTTTCAATATGTTCCCGAAGCTTCTGACCTTCATAACCGGTAACAATAACGATCCGGGACAGGTCATGCTGTTCTAGCTGGCTTAAGGTGCGGTTGATCAGAGGAACACCGTTTACCTTTACCATACATTTTGTATTATTCTGTGTCAGCTGCTTTAAACGTTTTCCCATTCCGGCAGCCAGGATGATTGCTTGCATGAGTTTTCTCCTTATAATTAATATGTTCTCACAAAATCAAGTGCAGGAAAGACTCTGAGAGGACATTAATATCTTTTTAAGATCAAATTATTTTGTATTCACTTCCAGGCAGGTAATCCGGGGATTTCCCGTCAGGTGTTTTATGGCGGTTTTTCAGTACATCTTTGTAAATTTTAATACGGTAACGGCGCATTTCTTTCTGGTCTCCAAACAGAAGTCCGAGGGTATCTAAGAAAATGTGAGCCTTGTGGTTCAGCCAGATATATGCCATGTACAGGCGGGGATTCTTGGAATAGGTCTTTCCTATATCAATGGCATTGCGGAAGCCGTAGTAGTTTTTCCAGCTGATGGCCGGGGCAGAACTGGCAGGTGTTGTTTTATGGTTTAAAACAGCTGTGGTCACATTTAAGATACGTGACTGATCATGGAAACGCAGACAGTATTCTGTATCATCAAACCAGATAAAATATTCCGTTTTTGGAAGGCCGATCCTTCGCACCATGTCAGCCTTTACCAACAGACCGCAGAAGGTGCTGATATCGTATTCAAAAGAAGCTTTGGCATATGCTTCTTCCGGTACTGGTCCATAAAGCATCAGCCGGGGACATTTAATGAAACGCCGGTGGGTGGTGTCAATGGATCCGGCAGTGGTTACTGTACCGGAATATGCCAGATAATTTGTCTTTAAGATGGCTTTCTGAAGCTGTTCTATATAATCGGCTGCGATCATGGCATCATCATCAATGATCAGGATCCAGTCACAGTCTGTTTTTCCAAGATTCTCAATACCTTTTGCAAAGCCGCCTGCTCCGCCGATATTTTCCGGAAGATGAAGAATATGAAATTCCGGTTTATTTTTGTCAGAGGAAGCTGTTTGGGTCTCAGCCACCAGCTGGTCCAGATACTTTGAAGTACCGTCTGTACTATTGTTGTCTACTATACAAATATAGGAAAAGGGAACTGTCTGCGACAGAACCTGTTGTACGCATTCTTTTAATAATTCCAGCCGGTTGTACGTAACGATGGTAACTGCGAATTTCACGGGTGTGCTCCTTTGATATATTCGTTATAACGGTATGGAAAAACACCGTTATTTTATAGTATACGCAATTGATCTGGGAAAGTCAAAAAAATCTCTTTGGCAGTTTCAATTTTAGTGTTATATTTACGTAGCTATGATTTGGGTGGGGGAATTTTGTTGCATATACAGAAGAAATGTGATAATCTACCAATATAGGATTCCTCTGTATTACGGAGGAAGAAAAATGAGTAAAAAAACACTGGAAGAACTGGTATTTCATGACGATTTTATGTTTGCGGCTGTTATGATGGATGCAGAAAACTGCAGATGTTTTCTGGAACGTGTATTGGAGATCCGGATTGAAAGAGTTGAGATCAGTACGGAGCATGGCTTCTTTTTTAATCCAGAATGCAAAAGCATTCGCATGGATGTATTTGCAAAAGATGAAAACAGGACACATTATGACATTGAGATGCAGCTGGTAAAAAAAGACAGTCTGGAAAAACGCAGCCGTTATTACCACAGTCAGATGGATGTGGAACTGTTGGAAAAAGGGAAGAGTTATGGAGAACTGGCAGATACATATGTCATTTTTATTTGTAACTTTGATCCACTGGGACAGAAAAAATGCCGTTACACTATCCGGAGATATTGTGAAGAAACAGGAAATGTATTTGGTGACGGGGTCTGTACCGTTTTTCTTAACACAAACGGAGAAAATCGAGAGGAAGTACCGAAGGAACTGACATCATTACTTGATTTTGTTAAGGCTGATCTGATTGGAAGCGAAGCTGATTATGAAGATATATTTGTCAAACAGCTTCAGAATTCCATGCGTCAGATTAAAAGAAGCCGGAAAATGGGGGAACGCTATATGATGTTTGAGCAGTATATGAAAGAGTATGTTCAGGAGCATGCAGATGAGATCCGGGAAGAAGCCTGGGAAGAAGGACTGGCAGAAGGCCGTGCAGAAGGCCGTGCAGAAGGACATGCAGAAGGCCAGGAAGAAGCTACGGTCAGACTGAATAAATTATATTCTTGTCTTCTGACATCAGGGCGTGCAGATGATCTGCAGCGTGCACTGAAAGATCCTGTATATCTGAAACAGTTATTTCAGGAGTTTGGATTTTGATGGTCATAATAAAGAGTGATGATCGTAAATTCTATGAATAACAAAGTCCGGCTCATATCCTATGAGCCGTTTTGCCTGAATGGCAGAATCTAATTTCTATTGAGTATCTTATATCAAAGTCAATTCGACTGAATTTCAAAAGAGGTACAGAGGAATCCTATATGTTTTTATATAAAAATGAAAATTGCCGCAGGGGCATCTGCGTGTAATGCTCCTGCGACAGCCGGTGGTTTGCCTGTTAATATTCGTCTAAATCGTAATCATAGTCGTAGTCATAGTCTGTGTCATCTTCGGCTGTTTCATTTGTGTCATCACCTGGCTCATCTACGGCATCATAATAGGTCTCATCCAGTACACCGTCGGAATCAAAATAGTAATATTTTCCTTCTATGATCTGACCACCGGTCACCATGGCACCGCTTGGGTTGAAATAGTACCAGTGTCCATTTAACTGCTGCCAGCCAGTGAGCATATAGCCGTCACTGTTAAAAAGATAGGTGGAACCATCAATATCAGCTACGCCGTCAGCATAGTAGCTGTCTGCGGAAAGGCGGTACCACCAGCCGTGATCGTCCGTCTGCCAGCCGGTGGAAACTTGCGGGGCTGCGGTTTCTTTTGGAGTCTGGTTTCCAAAAGAAGACTGATTTTTAGCGGAAGAACCGCCGGATGAGCGGGAATTATCTTCAGGGGAACCGCCTGCATAAGGGCAGACGCCATTAGGATGCAGGTGAGCTGGATGGCCGCCGCAGTGATAGGGGTAACTTCCAAGGCCGCTTACATTTTTATTATCACGGTGTCCGCCGTTTGCGTCGGTCCGCCCTGGATGTGCTTCTGCTTCTATGACCAGGTTTCCAGAAATTCCGGTAAGCGCAGGTGTAAGGCCTAAGGAAAGACTGCAAGCAGTGATGAGAACAGCCAATGTTTTTTTCATAATATGTATCCCCCTTGTGATCATTTTTAGATCTGTATTTATTACGGTTACATTATAAGTATAGAATAGGCACAAAAAGGGTAATTTGTCAATGATGTTTGAAAGAATTGAGGATGATAAAGACCTTGCTTAAAAAGTCTTCCATGGGTATAATGAGCCAAGAGACAAAAAAGATTTCCAGAGAACATAAATGTAAATGGAGTATAGAGAAGATCTTATGGCAAAAGCACCAAGTGTTCGGAAAAACTATATATACAATTTAATTTACCAGGTGATGACTCTGATCACACCCTTTATCACAACGCCCTATATTTCCCGTGTTCTGGGGGCAGACGGAACGGGAGTGCAGAGTTATACCAATTCTGTAGTCCAGTATTTTGCCATATTGGCGGCACTGGGAACAGCTTCTTATGGGCAGAGAGAGATCGCAAGGCACAGAGATGACATAAAGATGCGCAACCGTCTTTTCTGGGAGATCGAGGCGCTTTGCATGGCAACCACGGCGGCATGCCTTATGATCTGGCTGTTTGTGATTGGTTTTGCCAGAGAATATCGTCCTTATTATATCGTGCTTACCATGACGCTGACTGCTGTTGCCTTTGATATTTCCTGGTTTTTTGGCGGGCTGGAGCAGTATTCTCTCATCGTTTTGCGAAATACGGCAGTAAAGCTTGTGGGTATTGCCATTGCATACGTACGTTGTTGATTTTGATTCCGTACTCGGCAAAAATCGCCCTCTCGCTGTTTCAAACTACCAGAAGTGCCAAGCAGGGCTTTCATCGGTTTACTTGGGTGCGCAGAATGAAGCGGGATGAATCCCATTCCCTTCAACACACGGTCTTTTATCTTTTCCACCAAACAATCCGGTATACGGTCATGAGCCACATGAG
>ENA-OQKF01001302-OQKF01001302.1-human-gut-metagenome-genome-assembly--contig:-NODE-1302-length-11639-cov-3.550990_pt1 | contig 11639 bp, 9 predicted proteins | sample MGYA00242617_ERZ504784 | MGnify/ENA primary metagenome ERZ504784 (study PRJEB26092, sample SAMD00036364) | human gut metagenome | host: Homo sapiens | study: EMG produced TPA metagenomics assembly of... | reverse complement strand
GGCATCCATTCAAGCGCATCTGGATGGAGCCGATAACTGTGTTGTAGTCTTGCATAATTATGCCTCCTTTCGCAATCATTTGATGACTACGAAAGAACTATAACACGTTGAAAACTTATTGATCAGCTGAAGCGGAAACGCGTTCAGTTACATCCGGAAAGTCTGATCAGTTCTTAGCGGAATGCGTGGTCAGATGAGCTGGAATTTGCAGGTTTCTGCAATGCTGTAAATAATTGCAGATGTTTTTGCTCCATTGATAGTATCAATCATCTGCCAGTTTTTACGATTATGCTCTGTAGAACATAATCGTAAGAACTGGCTCTTCAGCGATACTCCCGCCGGGGCAGACGCCAACCTGAAGATCTATTTCATGATAGAAACGGCAAAGGCCGATGATCTTGATCCGCATAAGTATCTGGCATTCCTTTTGGAGCATCGTCCAAGCAACGAAATGTCAGATGATGAGTTAGATCAACTTGCTCCATGGAGCAAGTTGGCTCAGAAAGCATGTAAATAAAATAGAGTAAAATGCTTACATGTCTGGCATCCTAGCATAGGGTGCCAGATTTTTTATTGAGTACGCCCTGAAGCTGGGTGCTTACCATCTAAGGAACGCCCCGGGGCACGTTTGCCAGTCATAATGAAACCTCCATGTGTAGTGAATTTTTATCGCCTATCAGCGGAGTGGAGTAAAAATCTATTTACTATCATCATTATGAACTACAAACTGTCTGGTGAAAAGTTACCCAGAAATTAAGCGCTTACGATGTATGCTTTTATGATTTCACCAGTATTCGAATCAATGATTGCTGCAGGGTCACCTGTCCAATCAACTTCAATCTGTTCACCTGGTTTGCGGCTAATATGCATGGTAGCCCTGCGTTTCTCTTCATCCTTTTGGTGTAGTAGCAGAACTGGAAATACATGAGCGGCTCTTCGCTGCTCATGCGGTCACAGTATTCTACCCAGAGAAGCTTTTTATTGACTCCATTTCGCAGAAGTTCTTTGCGGATGTAGTCAAAGTCAGGCATCCATTTATTTGTTGCCGACTTATCTTTTAGGAACATAAACTCCTCAAGTGCGCTGTTGGTCATATCAAAATCCAGCGGCCATGAAATATTTATTTCCGTTGCGTTTTCAATACCGTGGTGACTGTGTTTCTGGATACATCGCAGCTTTGTGCGATGTTCCGTTCGCTGAATCCTAAGCTCTGTAAATGTAGGATTTTACGATACTTGGTCATAATTGTGACCTCCTTTACCTGTATTCACACCAATGGTGTGTACTCACAGTATAAAGGAAATATGTGCAATAGAGCCTTTAAATGTGGCTCTGAATTACCGGAATAAGTGGCTCTTATTCTCCGAAATGGTGGCTCAGAGAACCCAGGAATAACCATTTTTGTTGGATGAGATTTGTTTTGCAGAAGGAAAGACTTTTTCTGCAAGTACAGCATCGGTATCGCTTTCATCAAGTGGCAGGAAATATTTAATTCCTTAGCCCATTTTAAAACGCGATTGACCGTCTTTTTAGAGACATTGTAGCTGTCGGCAATGTTTTGCTGATTGAGTACCAGACCACTAAGTCTGAGAGTCTCTTGATACTTGGTCATAGTAATGACCTCATTTGAATGTATTTATACCTATCAGTGCATGATTACATTCTAAAGGATTTATGATAAAGGTTGCTACAAACGGAATGGCGGTTTCCTTAAAATCGGATTTGCGGTTTCTTATCCCGACAGTGAGGACATGGAGGTCGGATTATTCATCAGTAAGGACCTCTTTCAGTGTCTCTGTCATTTCGAAAAAACGCATTCTTTTCAACTTATTGCAGATTTCATAATCCTCGATGGAAAGTAATGGCTTATCAACCATTGATAGTTCTCCTTTTCCGCAGATTGCTGCGCTCTGGAAGTGTATAGGATACGGTATCAGGATGATTGCTCTACTTATTTTTTGAGAGCTTTTTGAAGTAGGAATATCGGCATGCATTGCTTTCCACGCATGTTTTTGCGATGCCCTCAAGCATCATCCGTGGATGAATTTTACACATATGGAAGGAGGGAAAAGAAATATGGTTATGTAAAATATAATTTGTGTTAGTTTGTTCTAAATTTAAATAGCGGTGTAGATAATTTAATCGATGAGGGAGTGACTAGTATATGAATGCTGAGCTAATATCACTAATTAAATGGTATATTTTTGATGATGGCAGTATCCAGAACAAACTTTTAAACTTGCAAGGAGAGCAATTAAATAAGGAACGACTAAGCTTTATTTTTTTAGATTATCTTACTAAAAATAATAATTTGCCAGATGCTAATGTGATTGAAATATATAAAAATAACTGGAGTTTGCAATATAATAGTTTTTATAATTTGGCCAAATGGTATACAAATTTTGCAAAAACACATAATCTTTCTTTTTGTTTTATTAAAGGGTTTTCTTTGTCAATCAAAAATTATAAAGACTGCTTGCATCGACCGTTTTCAGATATTGACATATTGATAAAAGTGGAAGACGCAGAGAAATTTAAAAAAGAAATGGTAAGCGCTAATTTTAAGTTAACTGAAATTAAAGAGAACAGTATGACGTATGAATATTATTATGACGATATTGTTGTTATTTTTGATGTGAATTTTGATAAGGATGACATATTTGATAAAAACAGAGTTGAACTCAAAGCTGGTATGCCAGTATTGTCTAATGAGAAACATTTTCTTTATTTAGTTTTATCTTTGCCTAACATAAAAAGTAGCCAAGATAATATTTTTAATGATATGGATGTATTTCCATTATATAAAGCAGTTGATATGCTTTTATTATTAAAATGTTCGAACTTAAACATAATTCTTGAAGAAGGGAGGGAATATTGTTGTTCTGAGAAAATACAATATATTTTGTCATTCTTTAATAAAACATTTGGAACAGAATATATTTGAGAATCGTAAGCACTTAAATTTCAGCCATAGTGAAAAACGCCAAGATACTAGCTACTTTTCAGCAAACGAAGCACTTTGACGATTCACGTCCAATTGATTTGTATCATTTATACGGCGGAGTATTTCCGCTTTGACAGTGTGCCAGAAGTTCCAATTCCTCATCACTCAACCTATCCGTAGGCATTTTCTCAAGTAGATAGGTAAGATAGTGATAGATACTTACCCTACATTTGGCTTCCACGTACAGGCGCCTGTTGGTCAAGCCACGGCAAAAAGCCTTCTGCTATTGACTTCTCTTTTTCAAAACGCGCCTTTTTAATAGCATTGAAGGAAGTATGCTTTGCTCTAATGACATCTTCCATATGGAAGAACTGGTTAATGTACATCATGCCCTGTACGGAAGGCTGTGTATAATCCAACGCCCTTCCTTTGGGAATGGCATCCGGTCAGATATCTTCTGATATGTGCCCAGCAGGCCGTGCGTTTTACATCGGGAACTTTGTTATACCTACTGTAACCGTCACACATTAGGTACCCTTTGAAGCGTTCTGTATCAGTTGTTTTGCTTTTGCGTTTTTTTGCTGTTTTTTTAGGAAAGGATACGTCCTGTTCTTCCATCTGTGCCAATGCAAGATCCAAGTCCAGTTCTACTTCACTAAATAAGGTTATCTGACTTGGAATATCGAAGGTACACTTTTCGATGGAAGATCCAAAAAGCTTTTTACGGAGAAGATCAACTTCCTCTTTCAGGTTATCCCTTTTCCTGGGTAAGGGCTTCTTCCCGTTTATTGGCAGTATCTACAGTTGCCTGAAGCGTCTTAACCATTTTTTAAATATTGATCATATCTTTCAGTTCACGGAGCTGGATATCCATGGAAGTGTCAGTCACTGTTTTTTCTTCCTGTTTCTGATGTTTTTATTATACCAGAAAACATGGCGGGGAGGGGCACCAGCAAAATGGTTGTTTTCATACACTTGAAAATGCAGAAAATACAGTGAATTTTCTATGCATGTTTTTCCATGAGATTTAGGTTGCTTTTATTGCTTTGGTCTGTTTGATGTCGATGCCTGACATCAGCCAGTTAAACTCACGCCATGTAAGATTTTGTGTCTCGGATCTGTCCCTCGGACACCAGTAGGAGCCCTGGGCAGTCAGCCTTTTGTAGATCATGTCAATGCCATACGGTTCTTTCAGGATCGCTTTGTCCCTGGCGCATTTACGGCCGCAGAAAAGAAACAGGGCATGGTAAATCTCCATAGAAAACTGATTCTGAATGATGGCACACAATCCATCAATTGATTGCCGCATATCTGTCCGACCACAGACGGTATAGATTGCTGCTGCATCAACACTGGAAATATCTGCTAACATAGTGGCCCTTTAGTGTATTCATCAGAACCTTTAAAAGGACAGGATCAGCATTGTTACTTAGCGTATCAGCAGCCATTTTGCTTCGATTTCAATTGTATGTGAATTGTCAAGGTACATGGAACTGTTTCCCGTATGAGGAAACAATTCTGTCGAAGGAATCTCCGGCTCTACAGAAATCTAGACCACATCCTATTTGTGGGATGTAACGTCACAAGAACGTTGGCTTTTCCAGTTGGGGCTAGTATCTAGCAGGCTTTTTTTCGAAGGCGGGTAATTGCATTGTAAAAACAACTTGGAGAAATCCCGTGTTCATTGTGCCATGCTACATCCGTCAGTCCGCTTTATCGACACTCAGTTACCAGTTTCATTCATCCAGGGAACGCCCTGGGGTACGGTTATCAGCCATAATGTGACCTCCGTGTGTAGTGAATTTTTATCCCCTATCAACGGATTGGAGTAAAAAGCTATTTACTATTATCATTATAACCAGCAAAATATCTGGTGAAAAGTTACCAGAAAATTAGGCGCTTACTATTTTAATACATGACACATTGGAATATTCACGCCTACAGTTTGTTCATCAGGGCACGAAAGAAAAGCTGAAAAACTTAAATTTTCAACAAAAAATACTTGATTATATAGGAGGAACTTGTATGATACCAGCTTTGCGAATCAGTGTATCACAGAAAAATGAAATTTTACAAAACATAACTAAAATATTAGATTCGAAAATTATGTGGACAAATAGTGAATTTTGCAATGAAGCGGAAAAATTATTTTCTTCTATATCACAAAATAAGTACAATATTACTCTTTCAACAGGAAGCTCTGCAATAACTGCTTTATTATATTCATTGAATATTATGGACAGCATAATTTTTGTTCCAGTTTTAACTGCACCGGCAACTATCATTTCGTGTTTAAGCACTAATTCGAAGTTGGTATTTGTAGATGCAAGCTTATCGAGTTTTTCTATGTCTCCATCAGACTTAGAAAAAAAAATTCAAAAATATTATGTAGGTAGCATGTATAAAAATGGTGCAATAATTATGGTTCATGTAGGGGGTGTTATATCAAAAGAAGTTTTGGAAATAAAAGCAATAGCAGAAAAATACAATTTGATTTTTATTGAAGATTGCGCACATGCACATGGATCTTATTACGATGGTAAAAGTGCGGGGACTTTTGGGATTGCAGGGACCTTTTCTTTCTTTTTGACAAAAACAATTACATGTGGAGAAGGCGGTATCGTGTCAACTAATTCATCAGATATTAATGAAAGAGTTAGAAGAATACGTAATTATGGAAAATCAGACACTGGTATGATTACCGAGAGAGGATCTAGTTGGCGGTTAAATGAGTTTTCGGCAGCCGTTTTAATATCTCAAATTAAACATTTTTGTGATATAGGAGATAAAAGAAGACAATGGATTGCAAAACAGTATAATGATAATATTGATAATGACTGTTTCAAAATATTTCATCTACCATCCAAAAGTAAAAGTGGCTATTACAAGTATATTCTTAAAGTAAGTGAACCAAAAACGTTTAGCTATATAGACTTTCTTAATTATATGAAAAGGCATGATATCATATTACCAGCACGAGTATTTGATAGACTGACAATTGAAGAACCTTTTATACATTCTTGCCGACAAATAATTAATATTGAGGATAGCTTTGATACTGCGAAGTATTTATGTAATGCACATGTATGCTTACCAATATACGAGGATTTAAGTGATATGGAAGTAGATAAGATAATTGAAACAATTAATGAATATTAAAAATAACACAGTATGGAGTATTTGCCAAGCAAAACGGCCACCTGTGCCATATTAGGTGGCCAGTATGAGACAAATTAACCGGCCAAGATATAGTCAAGATATCTCTTCAAAATGATGAATGAGAAAATCATATCTAGAGGTCCAATGATTATGGATTAGAAAAAGTACTTAGTCTTCATTACATAAATCATCTTAGCAACCGTGAGATTGCCGCAAGCAACGCTTGTAGTAAAACAACCATTAATAGTTTCTGAAACGATTTAGGGAATGCTCTGAACTTTCGTATCCACTTCCAAATGATGTTACCAACGAGTACATTGAGAGCATACTGTATAAAAGCCTTGAGTATCAGCTGAGCAGCTTCTGTACCGGGATTTCAACGAGTAATCCGTTTATAAGGCTATTGCCTGTAAAGGAGGAAACGATCAAGCACCTTTGGCAGAAGTACAATGTGATGGGCATTGTAGATGGCCGGAAAGCTATGAGTTACCGCCAGTTTTGTAGACACTACAGTGAATGGGCAGATTCCAGAAAGCTCACTTTTCATATCCAGCTGTATCCAGGAGTCAAACTTGAACTCGATTTTGCCGAAAAACACTTTGGAATGTTCCGTTTTTCCAGTATAAGGCCTCTGTGATCGGTCCTAATGCACGTGCACTGAGTGATGCTGTTATTCAAAAAGCCGGTACCCTGTATAGTCTTTCAGAAGTTGCTTTGGCATCCTGCGCTGTGCTGAAAGGTATTCGATGGAAGCGCTTGAACGCTGCTGTAAGGGAGCCATTCTAGCCGGTAAATGTACTATTCCCATGTCTGCAATACGGTCTCTACCTATTATAGTAGACTTCAGATAAAATGGAAAACATCAAAAGAAGGAGGAAGCTTCATCCACAACTATCTCAGGTACATACAAAGATGATGACGGTAAATACTCTCTGAAATAAGTTTTCTGAATCGTCAGAAAAAGGAGGTCCGGCATAATGATACGAATTCCGATATTTATGAGATGTTGGATTTCCTTTTGCTCTTAGTAGAAACTCAATGTTTTGCAGAGATTATCCAAAGTCCTGAAATGGAAGGCTATACACCGCTCCAGTTTCTGCGGGAAGTTCTGGAGCCGCAATACACGGAAGTATTGAATAACCGGTTTCAGACTGATCTGGGGCTAAGCAGCTTGATTAATAAAGGGGCACAGGTAGAAAATCTAAAAGTCGGGAATGGTTGGATCAATAACGCTACTACAGCACAGCAGGTTCTTGAATTCCACTCTGCTCGTTGTGTGGAAGCATGCCGCAGGAACTACCGCTGCAAGTTTGTTGACTGCAGTGATTTGCTGGATGAGCTGATTATTCTGAACGTTAGGAAAATCTGAACCGATATCGCAAATGCGTTAAGTATTATGCAAAGATCCGACGTCTTTTCATTGATGATTTTGCAATCATCCGGTATTCAGAAGAAGGAATCAAGATTTTCTATCATCTACTGAAAATGCAGGATGATTTTGGAACATCCACACTCTTCAATTGTCAATACTCACCTGACGAATGGGGAAAGCACACAGTGACAAGGAAGAGTGCTACGGAAAACTGGATGGTATCTGCCGATGTTTCACAACAGGATTTACTGTTTTGATTGAGAGAACTTAGCTTTTTATTATACTTAGACAGGAGCAGTGAAGTGGAAATTTTCTCTCTTTGCTGGTCACAGGCAGAACGATTGTTTAATTTGGCCCTGCTGGCCACTAAACTTGGCTATATACATTTGAAAAAATTACACTTATATTTTTATCAAAATGGAGGACTGTGTATGGGAGTTATGACAAGATCAAACACATTATCAATAAATAAATATAATAATATTGGCTTTTTAGTAATTCAAGGAGATAGTTTTTATTTAGATAAAGTGACAGATATTCTTGAATATTTAGAAAATGCAAATTTTTTGATTTTAGATTACGAGTTTAAACAAATTTTTTTTGAAAGTGATAAAGAGGAAATGTATGTCAAAAACCTTAACAATCAAAAAAATTATTGGTGGTTTGGTAAAGAAGTTTTCGAATTTGGTCCAGCATTGGGGTTATTTTTATATAAAGATACCTGCAAAGATATTTTTGAGATTTTGTGTAAAATTAAGGGAAAAGCAAATCCTACTGAAAATACAGAGCATAATATTAGAAAAGATATAGGGGCACTTTGCACTTCATATAACTTGATACATACATCAGATAATCGAGAAGAAATGTTAAGAGAAAGTGCTTTGTTTTTTTCGGATAGTAGAATTAAAAGCACTTTGGAAAAAATAGAAAATAGATATGGTTATCTCCGTAAAGAACTATCTCTTCTCAATTATCCTAGGACTAATGGAAATGATATATATAAACACTTTTTGGGTAGAGTTATGGTCAGAATTTTATCGTTTTGTCGTAATAATATTAAAGATGACGAAGTGTTTGCTTTTATTGACGAAATATATAAAGAAGAAAATATAAGTATTAAAGAAGAAAATATACAATTTTTAATTGAACTAATCAAAAAATACTTACGTAAAAACAACATATTGGAGCAACATATTCTTTTTGGAGCATTTCTTGAATATATGAGTTTAATTTTAATAAAACGAGTATACCAATTTAAATGGGAAGTTTTTTGGGAATTATGTCGACTTAATGAAATAAAAATAGGGTACGAAGATAAATTGATTATTACTGCTATCCATTCTTTTAATGATTAAATGGTATATATATGCATGATTTCAAAGGCAAATGACAAATAAGTCGTCGGCTTCCTATGAAATTGATTTTTCAAGATAGTGGTGTGTAAATTGTAAAAAGTGTTTTTCGCTTTTCACAATAACCTTATCATGAGGACTCGATATGAATACGAAACTTGTTACTACTCAGATTTGGCTGAATGGCCTAGTTATCGGAGATCCTAAACGATGCAGAAAAGCGAGGACAAAGTAAAATTGCTTTGCCAACCTTTGGGATGTCATAATATTTTTACCAAGACGAGTTAGTTATCATTTACTTTCAAAGTAACATGTGATGTCAATTTTTTGTGATTAAGGAGATTTATGAAAATAAAAACCTTGGATGTTATTAGTGAGATGAAAAAAAATGTGATAAAATTAAAAGCGGGACAGGTTATTTATCCTTTGATATTGGATATACACCCAGTCATGAATTGCTGTAATTTGAATTGTGCCTGGTGTATAGGAGGAGGGGACTATGATACAAAAATAATACATAAAATGCAATATGATGATATAGAGCCTGTATATAAAAATATTTTTCAAGAAAAGGAAAAAGAAAATTGGCCAATGGAAATTCATTTTTGCGGTAACAACTCAGAACCTTTGCTGAACAGAGATTTTATACAAAAGTCTATCGAAAATATTGCTGAAAAAACTCGTATAAAAATAATTACAAATGGCATTTTGTTAGATCAATATAATGATATTATTCATAAAGTGAATAAAATCAATATTAGCCTGGATGTTGTTTCATCAGAAGATTTTATAAAATACAAGGGTGGAAAAAAAGGCGATTATGATAAGATTATACAAAATATTAATCATATTAAAGAGCTTAAAAAAAGGTTTAAGTATAGGACACCTGTTATTTATACATCATTTGTAATAAGTTCCAGTTCTTTTGATTATGATAAATTTGAAAAACAATGTAGAATATTACGTGATGTAGGAGTGAATCACATTCAAGTTAGAAAGGATTATTTTAATCAATCACTAAAAATGTCATTTGTAAAACATAAAGTAATAGAAATTGCGAAAAGACTTGGAGCTTATAATGAAAATATAGTTTATGGCTTAGAAGATGAAAATACTTTTGATATTAAATTTAATGAGAGAACGGATCGAATATCTTTAAATAGTATGATATGTAAATCGTTTTGGTTCTGGCCTACAATTGCTGCAAATGGTTGGATTTATTCTTGCGCCCATAAAGCTAATGAAAATTCAGAACATTTGAATGTACATTTAGAAGAGTTAAAAGACTATTATAATTGCATAAGAAAGAGAACACAAGAAAAAATGGAATTCTCTTGTGATACCCCGCAATTATGCCCAAGCAATCTTAATTATATCAATTCACTATTTTTTTAAATTGCTAAGCGTTCGGGCAGAAAAGATATGTGTAAATTGGTTGTAAAATTAATTTTATGTTTCAGATAAGTAAAAAAGTAACTTTAATAAATATCCGAAACATGTTTATTTAATCAGTTTTCTTCATGCGTATAGAAGGATGCAACTAGAGCCAACCTATAAAGTAGCAAATAAATTCAGTATTGTCATTTGTAAAGTAAGTGCTTAAATTTAAGTCATAGTTAAAATAATTACCAAGTTATTTTTAATAGCCAGAGTACTTTGATAATTCACTTTGAATATTCTTGCGGGTCGAAATCATAAATCCGGAAATTGGGGAATCGGAGTACTGGTATTTGGGAATCGCCTTTTGGTGTTTAACTATGTATTCATTTCTATGGGAATATTCGTCAAAGCCTTGCCGCATCTGCGGTGTATAGCAGTCTTTACAAATATTCTCGTAGAAATTATGATCCGGTATGCATATAAGTAAATCTAAAAAGTGATTTCCATATCACTGGACAGCTGATGGAAAACCACCCGGAATATTCATCACATCCGATTGATTGTTATCATCATACGGTGTTGTATTTTCGTTTTGATATTTTTGTTCCATGATATCAGACGTTTCAGGTGTTTATCCTATCAATATGTATTTTCTCAAGCAGATAAGTAAAATAGCGATAAAGACGATACTTGTCATTTTAGATTGACTAATTTGTCTTTGTTTGACCGTAGAAAATGGAACAGCTGTCCGTTTCGGGAGACAATATGTACATTTGATAATTTAGTTCGATAAACATGTAAATAAAAATGGAGTAAAATGCTAACAAGTCTGGCCACCTAATGTAAAGTGACAGAAGTCTTTTATTAGGAAGATGCTAAGACTTGGCGCTTACTTTATGGCATTATACAAGCGCCAAACGAAATAAAAAATGAAAGGAATTATGTTGTTTTGCTTTTAACAACACCATACAAGTAATATGATAAAAAAAATTAGTGGAAAAAAAGTTTTTGAAAGTAAATGGATAAACGTATATTTTGATCAAATTTTGGACAAACATGGTTCAACCCAAATGTATAATGTTGTGGATTTCAAAAATGAATCTGTTGTTGTAATGGTCGAAAATGATGAACAACTCCTAGTAACCGAGAACTATAGATATCCGATTAATAGCATTCAGTTGGAATTCCCAGCTGGAAATGTGGAGTCAAACGAAACCCCTGAACAAGCTGCTGTAAGAGAAGTATTGGAAGAGACAGGAATTACTATCAAGTGTAAAAAAATATCCTACTCATTTTACCCGTCTAATGGTATAACAAATCAAAAGATTCATGTTGTGATAGCACAGTATGTTAAAGGCTTTCCTAAGGCGGATGATGAGATTTTGAATTGTTACTGGATAAAAAAATCTGACTTTGAGTACAAAATTTGTAA
>ENA-OQKF01001293-OQKF01001293.1-human-gut-metagenome-genome-assembly--contig:-NODE-1293-length-11714-cov-3.403383_pt1 | contig 11714 bp, 6 predicted proteins | sample MGYA00242617_ERZ504784 | MGnify/ENA primary metagenome ERZ504784 (study PRJEB26092, sample SAMD00036364) | human gut metagenome | host: Homo sapiens | study: EMG produced TPA metagenomics assembly of... | reverse complement strand
CAAAGCGGGAACCGGTCAACTTAACTGCGGCTGCAAAGTCCGGGCCAGAGTGCATTTCACCCAGCGTCACGTGGTCACGAACTTCGAAGTCAAACTCACGCGGGGTACCCCAGCGGCTGACTTCAACGTTGTCATTTTCATCTTTACCTACCGGCACTTCATCTGCTGGCAGGTTAGGGATTGTCAGCGCGATATCTCGAATTTCAGCCTGTAAAGCATCCAGCTCGGCTTTTGCTGCATCCAGCTCTTCGCCCAGTTTGTTCACTTCCAGACGTAAAGGCTCGATATCTTCCCCGCGCGCTTTCGCCTGGCCAATGGATTTCGATCGGGAGTTACGCTCCGCTTGCAGGTTTTCCGTTTTGACCTGCAATACTTTACGACGCTCTTCAAGAGCGCGCAGCTTATCTACATCCAGCTTAAAGCCCCGGCGTGCCAGTTTTTCAGCGACTGCGTCTGGCTCATTACGCAGCAGATTGGGATCGAGCATGCTTATCCTGTGCTTATCGAATTAAAATAGGAAAATGTGACCACAGCCTGCGGCCACAGGGATACATTGCCAACATTACCGCAACGATCGCACTAACGGTAGCGTTTTATAGGGCTATTTTGATCCTGTCCGGCGAGCCAGGCGAGCTTTTCGCCAATCTTGCCTTCAAGACCTCTGTTTGTGGGGTGATAATAGCGGGTTTGTGCCATCTCCTGCGGGAAATATTCCTCCCCGGCGGCGTAGGCATTGGGTTCGTCGTGGGCGTAGCGGTATTCCTGCCCATACCCCATCTCTTTCATCAGTTTGGTCGGCGCATTGCGCAGATGAACCGGCACGTCATAATCCGGGCGTTCACGGGCGTCGGACATGGCCGCTTTAAAGGCGGTATAGACAGCGTTACTTTTCGGTGCGCAGGCCAGATAAACAATCGCCTGAGCGATAGCACGCTCGCCTTCAGCAGGCCCGACGCGGGTAAAGCAGTCCCAGGCCGAGATAGCCACCTGCATGGCGCGTGGGTCGGCATTCCCGACATCTTCAGAGGCAATCGCCAGGCAGCGACGGGCCACATACAGCGGATCGCCACCGGCGGTGATAATGCGGGCATACCAGTAAAGCGCCGCATCGGGCGCGCTGCCGCGCACCGACTTATGCAGTGCCGAAATCAGATCGTAAAACCGATCGCCTTTATTGTCGAAACGCGCGCTGCGCTCCCCGGCGATCTCGGTGAGCAACGCCGGTTTCAGTACCCGCTTGCCGGACGCATCCACTTCGGCCATATCGGCCATCATTTCCAGCGTATTGAGTGCCCGGCGGGCGTCACCGTTAACCAGCTCAGCGATCGCCCGGCGCGTGTCGTCAGGCAGAACGATATCCTGCCCGCCGTAGCCGCGCGCATTATCGTCCATCGCCTGCGTGAGAACCTGTTCAATATCCTCCACGGTCAGGGATTTGAGCAGGTAAACACGTGCGCGGGAAAGCAGCGCGGAATTGAGTTCAAACGACGGGTTTTCGGTGGTGGCACCGATGAAGAAAATGGTGCCGTCTTCAATGTGCGGCAGGAAAGCATCCTGCTGGCTTTTATTGAAACGGTGAACTTCGTCGACAAAGAGAATGGTACGTCGCCCTGCATTGCGATTTTGCCGCGCACGTTCAATCGCCTCGCGGATCTCCTTCACGCCGGACGTGACCGCCGAGATGCGCTCGACATCCGCGTTAGCATAGCGGGCGATAACTTCCGCGAGCGTGGTTTTGCCTGTACCGGGTGGACCCCAAAGGATCATGGAGTGCAGATGCCCGGCCTCAATGGCACGCGGCAAGGGTTTCCCCGCAGCCAGCAGGTGTTGCTGGCCGATGTACTGCGCTAAATTTTCTGGCCGCATACGAGCGGCCAGAGGTTGAAACGCATTCTCAGAAAAATCGAGCGACAGATTGCTCACTCATGCCTCGTACTTGTTGCGCTGATCGTCCACCGTTACGCCCTGCGGCGGGGTAAAGGTGAATTTAGACGCGTCAACCGCGCCGTTTTGCTGGGTCTTGAGCTGGTAGCTGCTACGCTGGTCGTCCTGCTCAACCGCACCAAACTGATTAATGGTTCCGTTGGTGCTCACGTTGATGGTGAACTGTTTCAGGTTGCCATTGCTGCCTTTCGGCGTCAGAACAAACTCATCACCATTCTGTTTGATATTGTACTGCTGCCAGTCGCTGGACTGGTTACGCGCAATCAGCATGAAAGGCGTATTGCTGGTCGCGTCTTTCAGCCAGGTCGCGGTAGCCTGCTCGACAAACGGGTTGTAGAACCACAGGGTCTTACCATCAGAAACCAGGATGCTCTCATCCGGCTGAGTCATATGCCAGTTAAACAGATTCGGGCGTTTTACCCACAAATCCCCCTGACCTTCCTGCACCGCATTGCCACTGCCGTCAGTCACTTTTTGCGTGAAGCTGGCGTGGAAACTGCTCACTTTATCCAGTCGGCTTTTAAGGTCGCTGGCTGCATCAGCCCAGACGCTGCTGGCGACAAAACTGGTGAGTAATGCACAGGCGATTGCGATTTTTTTCATTGTTATTCCTTAAAATACGTCATCCCGATATGGGGTTCTGCCCTCTATTGTGTACCTGCCCGAAGGCAGGCGACAGAAGAAAATGCTTAATTTTGGCTGATTTACCCTTCTTTGCAATCACTGAAGGTTAATCAAACGGCGGCGGCGCCAGCACCTCGCGGTTACCGTTATGCCCCTGCTCGCTCACAATGCCCTGCGCTTCCATCTGCTCGATGATGCGCGCTGCGCGGTTGTAGCCGATGCGGAACTGACGCTGCACACCCGAGATAGAAGCTTTACGTTTTTCGGTGACGAAGTTAACCGCCTGGTCGAATAACGGATCCAGCTCCTCGCCGCCGTCCAGGCCACCACCGCCGCCTTCGCTTTCACTGTCGGAGGTAATGCCATCAACATATTGCGGACGACCGCGCGCTTTCCAGTCCTGCACCACGGCGTGAACTTCCTGGTCGCGAACAAATGCGCCGTGAACACGCACCGGAGAAGTAGAGTTCGGGCCAGAGTAAAGCATGTCCCCCATACCCAGCAGCGACTCCGCGCCACCCTGGTCGAGAATAGTACGCGAGTCAATTTTGCTCGATACGGTAAACGCGATACGGGTTGGAATGTTCGCTTTGATCAGACCCGTAATGACGTCCACAGACGGACGCTGCGTCGCCAGAACCAGGTGGATGCCGGCCGCACGTGCTTTCTGCGCCAGACGTGCAATCAGCTCTTCCACTTTTTTACCGACGGTCATCATCAGGTCAGCGAATTCATCCACCAGCACGACGATGTAAGGCAGTTTTTCCAGCACCGGATGTTGGGCATCCATGCTGTCGCCCGGTTTCCAGTAAGGGTCCGGAATCGGACGGCCCATCCGTGCCGCTTCGGCGATTTTCTCGTTATAACCGGCAAGGTTACGCACGCCCAGCGCAGACATCAGCTTGTAGCGACGCTCCATCTCATTCACGCTCCAGCGCAGGGCATTGGCCGCGTCTTTCATGTCGGTAACCACTTCTGTCAGCAGATGCGGGATACCTTCATAGACCGACAGTTCCAGCATTTTCGGGTCGATCATGATGAAACGAACATCTTCCGGCTGCGCTTTATAGAGCATGCTGAGGATCATGGCGTTCACACCGACGGATTTACCGGAGCCGGTGGTACCTGCTACCAGCAGGTGAGGCATTTTTGCCAGATCGGCCACCACCGGCTCGCCCGCAATATCTTTACCCAGAACCACGCTCAGCGGTGACGGGTTGTCGCGGAACTTCGCGTTATCCAGGACTTCGCGCAGGTAAACGGTCTGACGTTTCTTATTCGGCAGTTCAAGACCGACGTAAGGTTTGCCCGGAATAACCTCTACAACACGCACCGCCACGGTCGACAGAGAACGCGCCAGGTCACGGGAAAGGTTAGAAATACGCGCGGCTTTTACGCCTGGTGCCAGATTAAGTTCGAAGCGAGTGATCACCGGCCCTGGGGAGTAGTTGACTACATCAGCCTTGATACGGAAGTCCGCCAGACGCGCTTCCACCAGACGAGCCATCTGCTCAAGAGCAAAGGTATCGACCGGCTCGACTTCAGCCGGCGGTGGGGTTAACAGATCCAGCGACGGCAGAGGCGTGCTTGGACGCTGCAACGGACGGCTGTCGCCGTTACGCATCAGCAGCGGGTGAATGAGACTCTCCTGCGGCTGTGCCTGAGGCTGCTGGAACTGCGGCGGCTGTGGTGGCTGCTGCGGTTGCGCGTAAGCCTGCGGCGCCGGTTGCTGCGGTTGTGCATACGCCTGCGGTGCCGGTTGTTGCGGCTGTGCGTAAGCCTGCGGTGCCAGTTGTTGCGGCTGTGCATACGCCTGCGGCGCCGGTTGCTGCGGTTGTACATACGCCTGCGGTGCCGGTTGTTGCGGCTGTGCATACGCTTGCGGCGCTGGCGAAGTCTGCGGACGCGTCGGTTCAGCGTCCGGCATCACGCTCGGCGTGAACAGCGGCTCGCTCGGGCCATCATCAACCAGATCTTTCATTGGCGAGAATTCAAAATCCGACAGCGAGAACGGATTAGCTCCGGCGGGCTGCTCACCGGCATAACGCTGCTGCTGCGTGGCCGCGAACTGGCGCGCTAATTCCGCCTCAGCCGCGTCATCTTCGTCTTGCGGATGATGCACTTCATGCTGGTATTCTTCGCCATAGCGCTGATGCTGCTGCGCGGCGAACTGGCGCGCCAGTTCATCCTGATGCATTTCATCAACGTCATCTTCATACTCATTCTCGCGCGCTTTCTCCTCAGCCATACGCTGAGAAGGGAGCTTGATACCGTAGGAGGCCAGCTCACGCCGCGTTGGCACGCGAACACGGTTTGGGCGAGGTAACTGCGGGCCAATGCCCTCTTTCACCTGTGGACGTGGCGCACCGCCTGTGGCGAGGCTAAAGACCGGGGCAGCCGCGGCGGCTGCCGCTGTAGCCTGCTTCACGCTTTCAGCAACAGGTGCAACGGCAGGCGTTGGATCAACCGGAGGAACCGAAACAGAAGGTGCTTTGGTTACAGGCTCCTGCACCGGTTCAGGCACAGGCTGATACCAGGCCGCCAGCTGTTCACGCTCGCGGGCACGACGCTCTTCGACCTCTTCAAAATAGTACAATGGCGGACGAGACGGTTTCGCCTCTTCCACCACGTCAGGCTCTGGCTGAGGCGCTACGTATGGCTGTTCAGGTTCAACCGGCTCCGGCACGTACTCCTGATGAGGCTGTGCGGCAGGCTGCGCGTACTGCGGATATCCCTGAGGCTCATATGCCGGCTCCGGCTGATAAGGCTGCTGCCAGGCTTCCTGCTGGACAGGAATATAGCTCTCTGGCTCTGGCGCAATAACCGGCTCAGGCGTATGAACGCCAGGGGCGGTTTGCCATTCCACCTGAGGTTGCTGAATGGCGGATTCGGGCGGTGGAACCGGTGCTGAAGGCATCACCGCATCGGCTGGAGCGGCATACGCCTGTGAAGCCGTAGTGGCGGCGGCCGCTGCAGCGACCGGCTCGGTCACGGAGTGACCATTTAACAGCGGGTCGTATTCATCAAACGCTCCCGGCGTGGCACGGTTGCCGGAGAAGAGCACATCGTTTGGATCGACAGCCGCACCGGCGGCACGATATTCAACCTGCTCGTCTTCATCCATGCGTTTGCCGGAGAAGAGCGCCGCATCGGTTGTACGGCCTAGCGGGTTGGCAAATTTCTCGGCAACACGCTGACGACGCGCCAGCGCGCCGCGCATAATGCGGGCACGACGAGATTCGCGACGCTGAACGGGAGCATCGTCTTCCTCTTCGTACTCATCTTCATATTCATCTTCGTCAACCCACGTATCGTCGCGACGGGTACGGTTGCTGGCGAAGGTCAGGAGGGTGAGGATAAAGCTGCCGATCTTCTCAGCGATGCTCACCCACGACCAGCCGGTGAACAGCGTCAGTCCTGCCGCCCAGATGCAGAGCAACGCAAGCGTGCCACCGCTGCTGTGAAGCATGGGCTGTAGCGCAGAGCTCAACAGGCTGCCGATCACCCCGCCAGAGGCGAAATACCAGATATCATCGGCGTTGATAGCCGCCAGCCCACACGAGGTGAGGATCAGCGCCAGTGCGCCAATCAGGCGCAGCGACACCGCGAAATAGTCGATATAGTCATCGTTTTGACGATGGCGCCAGGCAAACCAGCATCCGCCAATGATAATGACGGGAAGGGTGTAGGCCATCACCCCGAAAATGAAGAAGAGCGTATCTGCAAGCCAGGCGCCGGGAACACCGCCTAAGTTATGGATAGGCTCATGCCAGGCGGTTTGTGACCAGCTGGGATCTGAGGGGTTGAAACTGAGTAGGGCTGCCATCAGCCAGACGGCAAAAAGGGCAATAACAATCAGCAAAGCCTCGAGGAGACGACGTCCGCTGCTTAGCTTCGATAATGTGACTTCTTTGTCTTCAGTGTATTCCTGGCTCAAGAAAGGCTCTCCAGGTATCAGGCATATCCTGCCTGTTTGCTAAAACGGACAACAGCGCCGGGTATCCCCGGCACTGTTGCTGTATGGATTAACAGGAGTGTAATCAAACTACACTGATTTTGCACCTGTTCCGTGTTAGCGCGTCTTAATAACCAGACGATTGCTCTGTTTGACTTCTTCCATCACCACATAGGTACGGGTGTCATTCACGCCCGGCAGACGCAGCAGGGTTTCACCCAGCAGCTTACGGTAGGCGGACATATCAGGCACACGGGTTTTCAACAGGTAGTCGAAATCACCGGATACCAGATGACACTCTTGAATTTCTTCAAGTTTTTGTACAGCGGCGTTAAATTGCTCAAACACATCCGGCGCACCACGATTCAGAGTAATCTCAACAAATACCAGAAGTGAGGCATCCAGATAATGCGGGTTCAACAGAGCCGTATAGCCCTGAATGAAACCCTGTCTTTCCAGTCGGCGCACACGCTCAAGGCACGGCGTCGGGGAAAGTCCCACACGTTTTGAAAGCTCGACGTTGGAAATACGCCCATCCTTTTGCAATTCATTAAGAATGTTACGATCGATACGGTCGAGATCTTTGCCAGGGCGCTTCTTGCTATCTACCATTATTATTGTCTCTCTGTATTCCTTCCCTACTCCTGCCTGGACCCTGTGCACATCACTGTTCAGAGCCTGTACCCGTTAGTCATCACATCGCCTGGTTATGTATTAGACGCGATGCGGATTCGGGTTCTGTTGGTAAGAAGACCGTTGCCCGAAGGCAGTCACCGATATCACGTATGGCGTCTGTCCACGCCATGCGTAGATTTCACTGACCCGGTAAAAATGGCATTTACGTGCATGCCTATGCGGCATGCGGTTAACGCGGTTTTTTTTCTTCCTTGAATGTTTTCGCAAAAGCGCAGGGGATTGTCAAAGCAAAACATCGATTTTTAGTACAACATGCCGGATATTCATTACGGCAGGGTATTAATCCTCATTTTATTGCCGTACAAACGAGCGAATTTCGGCGCAAAGCGTGATGTTATAGCGCTTAATTCATCGTCGCTGGCTATTGCACATATCGATATCAAAATTGCTGCGCTCTTTTTTTACGGCAACAAATTCCCTACAATCCAGCCAAATGTCTGCCAACAACAATGGGGATCTCATGGGCACGGCCAAACACAGTAAGCTGCTAATTCTTGGTTCTGGACCTGCGGGATATACCGCGGCGGTCTATGCTGCACGCGCTAACCTGCAACCGGTTCTGATTACCGGCATGGAAAAAGGCGGTCAGCTGACCACCACCACGGAAGTGGAAAACTGGCCAGGCGACCCGAACGACCTGACCGGGCCGCTGCTGATGGAGCGTATGCACGAGCATGCGACGAAATTCGAAACCGAAATTCTGTTCGATCATATCAACAAGGTTGACCTGCAGAACCGTCCGTTCCGTCTGACGGGCGACAGTGGCGAGTACACCTGTGATGCGCTGATCATCGCGACCGGCGCTTCTGCCCGTTACCTCGGTCTGCCGTCTGAAGAAGCATTCAAAGGCCGTGGCGTTTCCGCCTGCGCAACCTGCGATGGTTTCTTCTATCGCAACCAGAAAGTGGCGGTTATCGGTGGCGGCAACACTGCCGTGGAAGAAGCCCTTTATCTGGCGAACATCGCCTCTGAAGTGCACCTGATCCACCGTCGTGACACCTTCCGCGCAGAGAAGATCCTGATCAAACGTCTGATGGATAAAGTGGCGAGTGGCAATATCGTGCTGCACACCAACCGTACCCTGGAAGAAGTCACGGGCGATCAGATGGGCGTTGCCGGTCTGCGTATTCGTGATACCCAGAACACCGATAACGTCGAAACGCTGGAAGTGGCGGGTCTGTTTGTGGCGATCGGTCACAGCCCGAACACCGCGATTTTCGAGGGGCAACTGGAGCTGGAAAACGGCTACATCAAAGTGCAGTCCGGTATTCACGGCAACGCGACCCAGACCAGCATACCTGGCGTATTCGCTGCTGGCGATGTGATGGACCATATCTACCGTCAGGCGATCACCTCTGCTGGCACCGGCTGTATGGCCGCGCTGGACGCTGAACGCTACCTCGACGGCCTGGCGGAACAAGGTAAATAATCTTTACAAGTCAGTAACAAACGTAAATAAAGGCGGCGATAAGTCGCCTTTATTGTCTCTCCGTTGTAACATTGCGCTGCCCAACTTCTAATAACGTCACCTGCTAAGTACGCAATGGAAAAAACCCGTCAACAAGAGTTAACACGCTGGCTGAAACAGCAAAGCGTTCTTTCCCGCCGCTGGCTAACAATCTCCCGTTTTCTGGGGTTTGTCAGTGGTCTGTTGATTGTTGCCCAGGCATGGCTGCTGGCCCGCATTCTTAATCACATGATCATGGAGAACATTCCGCGCGAAGCGCTCCTGTTGCCCTTTATCGTCCTGATCCTGATTTTTGTTCTTCGTGCCTGGGTGGTCTGGCTGCGTGAGCGCGTGGGTTTTCACGCCGGACAGCATATCCGCTATGAGATCCGCCGCAAGGTGCTTGACCGCCTTCAGGAGGCCGGTCCGGCGTGGATCCAGGGTAAACCCGCGGGAAGCTGGGCGACGCTGATCCTTGAGCAGATTGACGATATGCATGACTACTATGCGCGCTATCTGCCACAGATGGCGCTAGCCGTCTTCGTTCCGTTGCTGATTGTCATCGCCATTTTCCCGGTCAACTGGATGGCAGCGCTGATCCTGCTGGGCACAGCCCCGCTGATCCCGCTGTTTATGGCGCTGGTGGGCATGGGTGCCGCGGACGCTAACCGACGTAACTTTCTGGCTCTGGGTCGCTTAAGCGGCCATTTCCTTGACCGTCTGCGCGGCATGGAAACGTTGCGCATTTTTGGCCGCGGTGAAGCGGAAACTGAAAATATCCGCCTCGCATCGCAGGATTTCCGTCAGCGCACCATGGAAGTGTTACGTCTGGCGTTCCTCTCCTCCGGCGTACTCGAATTCTTTACCTCGCTGTCGATTGCGCTCGTGGCGGTCTACTTTGGCTTCTCGTATCTCGGCGCGCTGGATTTTGGCCACTACGGCACGGCGGTGACACTTTCCGCCGGTTTCCTTGCGCTGATACTGGCACCCGAATTTTTCCAGCCGCTTCGCGATCTGGGCACCTTCTATCATGCAAAAGCGCAGGCCGTGGGCGCGGCTGACAGCCTGAAGACGTTTATGGAAACGCCACTGGCGCATCCGGAACGCGGTGACGTGACCCTGAACGCCAAAGAGCCGGTTACCCTTGAAGCGCGTGATTTCTCCATTCTGTCGCCTGAAGGCAACGTACTGGCAGGCCCGCTTAACTTTACCCTTCCGGCCGGAAAACGTGTGGTGCTCGTAGGCATCAGCGGTTCAGGGAAAAGCTCTCTGCTCAATGCGCTATCGGGTTTTATGGCCTACACCGGATCGCTGCGGATCAACCAAACTGAACTGCGCGATCTCGATCCGCTTGCCTGGCGTAAACAGCTTAGCTGGGTGGGACAAAACCCTCAGCTTCCTGCCGCCACGCTGCGAGACAATGTGCTGCTGGCTCGCCCGGATGCGCGTGACGATGAACTGCAATCCGTGCTCGACCGCGCCTGGGTCAGCGAGTTTCTGCCGCAGCTTCCGCAGGGTGTCGATACCGTTGTCGGTGACCAGTCTGCCGGCCTGTCAGTCGGTCAGGCCCACCGTTGGGCGGTTGCCGTGGGGCGGCTGAACCCGTGCTGGCTCTGTCTCCTCGCCGGGCCAGCGTCGAGCCTTGACGAACACAGTGAGCAACGCGTCAGGGATGCCCTGAATGCGTCCTCGCGGCAGCAGACCACCCTGATGGTCACCCATCAGCTGGAAGGTATTGCTGACTGGGATCAGATCTGGGTCATGGAAAATGGTCATATTGTTGAGCAAGGCGATTACGCCTCTCTCGTTGCCGCGCAGGGCCCGTTTGCCACCCTGCTGGCAAACCGTCAGGAGGATATCTGATGCGTGCTCTGCTTCCCTATCTTGCGCTCTATAAACGACATAAATGGATGCTGCTGCTGGGCATTGTGCTGGCGATTGTTACCCTGCTTGCCAGCATCGGTCTGCTTACGCTCTCCGGCTGGTTCTTGTCCGCTTCGGCCGTCGCGGGGTTCGCGGGTTTATACAGCTTTAACTATATGCTTCCTGCGGCAGGCGTTCGCGGCACCGCAATCACGCGTACTGCCGGACGTTATTTTGAGCGTCTGGTCAGCCACGACGCCACTTTCCGCGTGCTACAGCACCTGCGCATTTACACCTTCAGCAAACTGCTACCCCTCTCCCCTGCCGGGCTGGCACGTTTTCGTCAGGGTGAGTTACTCAACCGTGTCGTAGCCGATGTCGACACGCTGGATCACCTTTACCTGCGCGTCATCTCACCCATCGTGGGGGCGTTTGTGGTGATTGTGGTGGTCACGCTGGGGTTGTCGGTTCTGGACGTTCCCGTTGCGCTCACGCTGGGTGGCATCATGCTGCTGACGCTGATTATCCTGCCACCGCTGTTTTATCGTGCAGGTAAATCCACCGGCGAGAACCTGACGCGACTGCGCGGCGACTACCGACAACAGCTGACATCCTGGCTGCAGGGACAGGCGGAACTGACCATTTTTGGTGCCAGCACGCGTTATCGCAGTCAAATGGAAAGCACTGAGCTGAACTGGCATGAAGCTCAGCGCCGCCAGTCGGAGCTGACGGCATTCTCTCAGGCGCTGATGATGTTGATCGGCGGCGTGGCGGTCATCGCCATGCTGTGGATGGCTTCAGGTGGTGTAGGTGGAAATACCCAGCCCGGCCCTCTGATTGCTCTCTTCGTTTTCTGCGCACTGGCCGCGTTTGAAGCGCTGGCCCCGGTGACGGGCGCCTTCCAGCATCTTGGGCAGGTCATCGCTTCTGCCCTGCGCATCACCCAGATTGCCGAGCAGGAGCCGGAAGTTACGTTCAGCGGCGCTCAGACCGCCGTGCCGACGCCGGATGCGCTGCGCCTGGATAACGTCACCTTTGCCTATGAAAAACAGGCCCAGAACGCGCTGGCAGCGGTTCCGCTGTCTGCTAAAGCAGGCCAGCGGATTGCCCCCCTCGGTCGTTCCGGTCGCGGTAAATCCAACCTTCTTCACCTGCTGAACCGCGCCTGGGCCCCGCAGCTCGGTC
>ENA-OQKF01001292-OQKF01001292.1-human-gut-metagenome-genome-assembly--contig:-NODE-1292-length-11744-cov-2.534906_pt1 | contig 11744 bp, 8 predicted proteins | sample MGYA00242617_ERZ504784 | MGnify/ENA primary metagenome ERZ504784 (study PRJEB26092, sample SAMD00036364) | human gut metagenome | host: Homo sapiens | study: EMG produced TPA metagenomics assembly of... | reverse complement strand
GGACGGAGCGCTGATCCTGGAGCCATGCCGCGTGGGGGCGCTGGAACGCGTGGCATGCGAGGGGGGTGGTGCGGGTCGCGGTGAGGCGCGGGGCTAGAGCGAGTTCCGACGGGGTGAAGCTGTGTGCCGCATGGCCCACGAAGTGGCCGTTGAGCCACAGGGAGAACGCCTGTTCCACGCCGTCGAACACCGCGGGGATACGCTCGCCGCGCATGTACTCGGGCAGGGTGAACGTGCGCATGTAGGAGCCGACCGGGTTGTCGGCGGCGTCGGAGAACGCGCCGACGCCCGGATCCCCTTCGGTCAGGCCGGCGGGACGACGGTACACATGGCCCTCCCACGGGTACATGGTGTTGATGTACTGGTTTGCGTCGTATCCAGCGATCTCGATATGCCCGGGCACTTCGATGTCGTCGAAGTCGGCGGGGGCTTCGGCCTGCTGGTAGAAGTCGGCGGGCCTTGCCTGCGGGTTCGGGGAATACTTGAATTTCCAAGTGCCGTCGAGCGGCATGATCAGACCGCTGCTGTCGCGTTCCGCCTCATCCTGCGTGGCATAGCACCGGTGATCGCTGTGCGCGTCCAAGCGGTTCACGCGGAACACGTCTGGCCTGTCAAGCCAGCTCAGGTCCGCGCTCTGCATCGAGCTTGCGCCATCCATGGGAGCCTCCTTGCTCTGGGAACTATCTTCGTAAATTAGTTTACCTTGAATTTAGCAATCATTACTTTGTTTACTAAACAAACGGGGCCTCCCCGAAGGAAGGCCCCGCTGCGGCGATTGCGCCGAAATCACTTACGATCGTCGTACCCGTTCGGGTGGGTGGAATGCCATGCCCAAGCGGTTTCGATAATCTTCTCGATATTGTCGAACTGCGGCTTCCAGCCGAGCACGGTGCGCGCCTTGTCGGAGGCGGCGATCAGGGTGTCCGGGTCGCCGGGGCGACGCGGGGCCATCTCGGCGGGGATCTCCTTGCCGGTCACCTTGCGTGCGGCCTCAAGAATCTGCAGGTTCGAGAAGCCAGTGGAGGAGCCGAGGTTGAAGGCGTTGGACTCGTTGCCCTGACGCAGGTAGTCGACGGCGAGGATGTGCGCGTCGGCCAGGTCGAAGGGGTGCACGTAGTCGCGCACGTTGGTGCCGTCGGGGGTGTTGTAGTCGTCGCCGAAGATCATCAGCTTGTCACGCTTGCCCTGGGCGACCTGCAGCACGATCGGCAGCAGGTGGGTTTCGGGGCCGTGATCCTCACCGATGGATCCGTCCGGCTTGGCGCCGGCGACGTTGAAGTAGCGCAGGGCCACGAACTTGATGCCGTAGGCCTGATCGCACCAACGCATGATCTTCTCCATCATGAGCTTGCTCTCGCCGTACGGGTTGATCGGCTTCTGCGGATCATCCTCACGGATCGGCATCTTCTCCGGAATGCCGTAGGTGGCGGCGGTGGAGGAGAAGACGATCTTCTTGACGCCGAATTCCTTCATCACCTCAAGCAGCTTGACCATGCCGGCGGTGTTGTTGTCGAAGTACTTCAGCGGTTCCTTCATGGATTCCGCGACCAGCGAGAACGCGGCGAAGTGGCTCACGGCGTCGCTGTCCGGGTTCTCACGGAACACGCCGCGCATGAAGTCCTGATCCGCCAGATCGCCCTGGTAGAACTTCGCGGCCGGGTTCACCGCGGCGCGGTGGCCGGTCACCAGGCTGTCCACGACGACGACCTTCTCCTTGCCGGCTGCGACCAGTCGGTCAACCATATGGGAGCCGATGTAGCCGGCTCCGCCGAGGACCATAACAGTCATTGTTTACTTCTCCTTTGTTCCAAGGGTTTGAACAAACTTCATGAACGCGGCCTTGCCTTCGGGGGTGCGCTTGTACACACCCGCATCCTCCAGCACGCGGCTGAAGACCTTGCCCACGGCATCCTGGACGATGCCGGTGACGTTGCCCTCCGTCGCTTCGGGATGGGACCGCTTGATTTCATCCGCCCATGCACGATGATACTCGGCGATGTCGTTGTCGCGTCCGAGCACGTACTTCTCGACTTCCGCAAGCTCCTTCTGCAGGCGCGGGGGAAGGATGGCCAGACCCATGACCTCGATCAGGCCGATGTTCTCCTTCTTGATGTGCTGCACGTCCGGATGCGGATGGTAGATACCGTCAGGGTATTCCTCGGAGGTCTGATTGTCACGCAGCACCAGGTCGAGCTCGTACTCGTCGCCCTTCCTGCGTGCGATCGGCGTGATGGTGTGGTGCGGTTCGCCATCGGATTCGGCGAGCACATTCGCGTCCGGATCGGAGTAGGAGCGCCATGCGTCGAGGATCTTGGAGGCGAGACGGACCATTTCGTCACGGTCCTTGCCGGCCAGGCGGATCACGGACATCGGCCACTTGACGATGCCGGCTCTCACGCCTTCGAAGCCGTCGAAGGTGAATTCGGTTTCGACCGGGGCCTTTTCCATGGCGAAGGTGTGACGGCCGCCCTGGTAATGCTCATGGGCGAGGATGGAGCCGCCGACGATCGGCAGGTCGGCATTCGATCCGGCGAAGTAGCCGGGGAACTGTTCGACGATGCCGAGCAGGCGGTGGAAGGTCTGTTCGCTGATCTTCATCGGCTCATGCTTGCCGTAGAAGAAGATGCAGTGCTCGTTGAAGTAGGCGTACGGGGAGTACTGGAACCCCCAGCCTTCGCCGTCCATGTCGAAGCGCACCACGCGGTGGTTCGCACGCGCCGGGTGGTTGATGCGGCCCTGATAGCCCTCGTTTTCGATGCACAGCTGGCACTTTGGGTAGCTGGAGGTCTTCGCGTTCTTCCCGGCGGCGATGGCCTTCGGGTCCTTCTCGGGCTTGGACAGGTTGATGGTGATTTCGATGTCGCCGTATTCGGTGGGCACCGGGAAGTAGATGTTCTTGGCGATGGCCTTCGTCTTGACGTAGTCGTTGCGCTTGCTCATCGCGTAGAAGTCGGCGATGGCCTTGGCCGGGTCCTCGTCGTAGGTGTTCCAGAAGCGGCGGTTCACCACGCTGGGCGCGGGGGTGATGAAGTCCATCAGCTGGGCGCCGACGGTGTCCTTCTCGGCCGCGGTGTCACCGACTTTGCCGTTGCGTGCGGCGAGGTCCGCGAGTTCTTCCTTCAGTTCGACGATGTCGTTGGCATCGGCGGTGGCGGGCGCATCGGCTCCGTCCTCGCCGACGATCGCCATGACGCGATTCGTGAGGTATACACGATCGACTTCTTCGTAATCGCCGTTCGCGATCACCTGGCTGACGAATTCGTCCCCCAAACCCTGTGCCATGTCAGGCCTTCCCTCTGTATTCCTTTGGTCCGTTTTCCGTCGTCCGCCGTAACCGTGCGGATGTACCGCGCGACGGGCGGGACCGCTTGCGATTCGCGGGTCGCGACTCGCTTTTCACGATCCCGCCCCACCGTGCGGATGCCGTGTCAGTTGTTGCGGGAGAGCACGCGGGAGCCGCTGGCAATTTCCGCGATGTAGAAGGCCGGGGCGTAGCCGACGACCTCTTCGTACTTGGCGCCGACGGCCTTGGTGAAGGAGCCGACCTTGTCCTTGTTCACGATGGCGATGGCGCAGCCGCCGCAGCCGGCGCCGGTCATACGTGCACCGATCACGCCGTCCTGCTCCCAAGCGGTGTGCACCAGGGTGTCGAGCTCGAGGCCAGTGACCTCGTAATCATGCTCCAGCGAAACGTGCGAGGCGTTCATCAGACGGCCGAAGCGGTCGAGATCGCCGGATTCCAGCGCCTTGCGGGCCTGCAGCGTGCGCTGGTTCTCCAGCACGGCGTGGCGGGCGCGACGGACGCGGGCGTCATCCTTGATGAGGTAGGCGTACTCGTCGAAGCTTGCCGCATCCAGCTCGCCCAGCGTCTTGATATCAAGCTTGGCGTTGAGCTCCTCGACGGCCTTCTCGCATTCGGCGCGACGCTCGTTGTACTTGGAATCGGCCAGTTCGCGGCGCTTGTTGGTGTTCATGATGACAATGACGTTATCGCCCAGGTCCAGCGGCACGAGATCGTAGACCAGGGTGTTGGTGTCCAGATAGATGGCCTTGTTCTCGGCACCCATGCCGATGGCGAACTGATCCATGATGCCGGAGTTGACGCCGATGAACTCGTTTTCGGTGCGCTTGCCGATCTTGACCAGGTCGATGCGTTCCAGCTTCAGGTCGAACAGTTCCTGGGCGATGATGCCGATGAGCAGTTCCAGCGATGCGGAGGAGCTCAAGCCGGAACCGTTCGGGATGTTGCCGTAGACGAAGACGTCCATGCCGCTGGTGATGGCGTGGCCTTCCTCGCCGAGGAACTTCAGCACACCCTTGGCGTAGTTGGTCCAGTTGTCTTCCTTCTTGTAGACCAGCTCGTCGAGGCGGGTTTCGATGATGCCCACCTCCTCGAAGTTGGCGGAGTAGAAGCGCAGCTTGTTGTCATCACGCTTCCTGGCCGCACCGTAGGTGCCCAGGGTGATCGCCGCGGGGAACACGTGGCCGCCATTGTAGTCGGTGTGCTCGCCGATCAGGTTGATGCGACCGGGGGAGAAGAACGTAGCGTCGGGCTGGGCGCCGAAGACTTCCTGGAACTTGACGGTCAGTTCGGCAGTATCCATGAGAAACTCCTTCGTTTGTAACTGCTGCTGTTGCCTGTAATTTTACCCAGTTTTACGTTTTCTCAAAATTTTTTACTTAACAAACTCGTTTGGCTTATTTCCAGTCGTTTTCAGGCAGAAGACACGCCATGCGTTCATGGATTCACCATTTCTACACAATAGGATTTTAGTAAATAAATACGGTTATTAACCAACGCATGGCGATAGGGGACGGATTCGCTTGAGGCCGCGGAAAGCATACCGCGCACCGATGGGGGGGAAGAGGAAAAAATCGATACGCGGATCTGTGGTTGTGTGGGACGGCCTCTTTGACGTCCTATGTCGATAGGATACCCGATGGGGACGGGGAACCCGTATGTTTACTAAAATTCTGTGCCATAATGGGCACAGTCTCCCCGATCTCGCGCAACACGGAAGGAGTCACGATGACGGCCGACAAGCAAAAAACCAAAGCCCCCACGATCAAAGACATCGCAGCCATCGTCGGGGTTTCCATCGCCACCGTGTCACGAGTGCTCAATCAGGACGAGACCATGTCGGTGAACGACAACACCCGACGTAAGATCTTCGCCACCGCCGAACAGCTCGGCTACAAGAAGCATCGCAGAGCCAACGGCAAATCCAAGAAGCAGCGCCGCGTCGTCATCGTGCAGTGGTACACCGAGCGCCAGGAACTGCAGGACCTGTATTACTACTCCATCCGCACCGGCATCGAACGCCGCCTCGAGGAACTCGGCTACGCCATCACACGCGTGTTCAACGATTCATCCAACGCCGATATCGAAGGCGCCGACGGCATCATCGCGGTAGGCAAGTTCAGTTCCGAACAGGTGCGCGCCCTAGGCAAGTTCAACAAACACACCGTGTTCGTCGACAGCGATACCCTGAACGCCGGATTCACCTGCGTCATGCCCGATTTCATCAATTCCGTCACCGGCGTCATTGACCATTTCCTGCGCCACAAGCAGACCAATATCGGCATGATCGCCGGCGAGGAGTACAACGCCGACAAGTCCGCCAAACTCGCGGACCGCCGCTACTACACGTTCCGCAACTATCTGACCGAGTGGAAACTGTACAACCCGAAGAACATGTACATCGGCAGCTTCACCACCAGCGACGGCTACCGGCTGATGAAGCAGGCCATCAAGGACCACCCGCGCGACCTTCCGCAGGCGTTCTTCGCCGCCAACGATTCGCTGGCCATCGGCGCGCTCAGGGCATTGCAGGAGGCCGGCATCAAAGTGCCCGAACAGGTGAGCCTGATCTCGTTCAACGACACCGCCATCGCCAAGCAGGTGTTCCCGCAACTCAGCGCGGTCACGGTGTTCACCGAACAGATGGGCAGCACCGCCGCCGAAATCATGGACCGGGAGCTCAACGGCCGGCAGGTATCCCCCGTCCCGTTCATGATGAAATTCGCCACCAAGCTCACACTGCGTGGCACCAGCATCAACTGACGCTCCGGTTCGTCGACTGACCGCCGACCGACCGCCGATTCGGCGATTCGGCAGGCCGGTAGAAACGTGTAGCAGCACCGCGTTTCCCGCACGAATCACAGGCGGATTGCATGCGGATCACGCAGCCTCAACGTTTTCTCAGGGATCTCTCAGGCTTCATCGAGTCTCATACCAGCATCGGGCGAGATAACCTTCAACAAATCCGGCTTAGTGTCTTATGTTGGAACTACCCGTAGTACAGCTTCGAGAGAACTGGAGAAAGTATCACATGTTCGTTCTCACCAACGCCTGGCACGCCCTCGGCAGGCACCGGGCGTATTCGATTCTGACCGTCATACTGGCGCTCGTCATGTCATTCGGCGCCATCGTATCCTCCGCGGTATCGGCCAAGAGCACCGCGGCCCACGGCACCGAATACCAATCGCAGCAGCCCACCGCGGTGATCAGGCCGGGCGCGAAACTGCAGTCGCAGCTCAAAGGCGATGACGCCAAGGCCACGACCGAGCACTATCTGACCTTCACCGACTACTCCCCCATCGCAGTGAATGCGCAGAGCAAGTCCGTCTCCTTCGCCGAAACCGTACCCGTGCGCCAAAGCGATTCGCTCAAGGCCATCCCCGGCAGCGCCGACGAATCCGCCGACAAAACCGGCGGCGAGCTGCTCATGCGCAGCTTCTACGATGCCAAGGCCGTGAAAACCAATGACTTCGGCGCATTCAAACTGGTCAAGGGCGAGAACCTGAAGTACACCGACACCAAGTTCACCGGCGCGCTGATCTCCAAGGAACTGGCGGAGAAGAACAATCTGTCGGTCGGCTCCAAGTTCACCGTGGCCAATCCGACCGACGCCTCGAAGAAGTACACCTACACCGTGCAGGGCATCTACGAATACACCGATCCCGCAACCGGCACGACCTACAAGCTCGCCAAGCAGAACCCCAACAACGTGATCTACACGGCCTACGCCACCGCGTACACCAACGGCCTCGACCCGGAGAAGTCGCCGAAGGGCACTTGGGCCATGCCGAACCTCGACATCACGTTCATGTTCGACAGCCCGGACGCGTACGACTCCTTCGCCAAGATCGCCAAGAAGAACATGCCCAAGGGCTATGAGCTTTCCTCGCCGTCGCTCGAAGCCTACAACAAGAAGCTCGAACCGCTCGACGGCACCGCATCGTGGATGCGCATCGCCCTGATCGTGATGCTGGCGGTCGGCGGCGTACTGCTGGTGATCATCACGATCATGCGCACTTGGGTCACCCGCCGTGATGAGATCGGCATGGCGCTGGTCACCGGTGTCACCAAGCCGCGTCTCGCCTGGCAGTTCATTCTGGAAACGCTGATGCTGACCGTGGTGCCGGTGGCACTCGGACTGCTGATCGGAGGCTTCACGGCGAAGCCGATCGGCAATGCGCTGTGCGGATTCGAAACGCCGATGAGCGGATCGATCGTGGGTTCCATGATCTGGGATTCGCTGGGAGCCATCGTGGTGCTCGCCATCGTCGCCATGTTCGGCCCGGTGGTGTTCCGTAACCGCAACCTGTTCAAGCCCGCTACCGTCGGATCGGAGGAAAAGGCATGAGTGACAATATCGATAAGATCGACAGCAAGGACGAAGCGGTGACCGCCGCCACGGATGAGTCGAACGGCGCCGGCGAACCGGCCACCGGATCGAACGAGACCGCCACCGGATCGAACGAGACCGCCACCGAAGCGAACGGCGGTGCCGACGTGGAATCCGTCGAATTCAGCGTCGAATCCGACGATGCCGACGATACGGATGCCGAAGCGACCATTGCAGAGGGCGCAGCCGAAGCCGTCGCCGGCGCCGAAGCGAGCGCCACCGCGGAACCCGCGAGCGCCACCGGTGAGACCGGCAAGGCGAACGAAGCGGATGAGACGGATGCCAACACCGCGGCGACCACGGCCAATGCGGATCATGTCGAGCAGACCCTGAAACTCTCGAAAGCTAACGACGAATCCGGCAAGACGAAAACCGCCGCCGACCATGTCTATGCCACAACGAACCATCGTCTCGACAAGCAGGTGCGAGACCGCGTGCTGCTCAAGTCCTACCCCACGTTCTCGCTGAACCATGTCACCACGACCGCGCGCAAAACCGGCAGGCATGTGCTCGACAACCTGTCCCTCGCCTTCTACGCGGGCACCTTGTATGCGGTCAAGGTGCTGAGCGATGAGGATGATCCCGAGCAGCGTGCGACGCTGATGGCGGTGATGGGCGCATTCGAACCGCCGACTTCCGGCGAAGTGATGTCGAAGAGCTCGAATTTCATCGAATTGGAGCTTGGCGAGCTGCGTGGGCATCGTCTTGGCCTGGTTCCGCAGCGCTACGCGGTGCGCGGCGATCTTGATGCCGAAGGCAACCTGCTGTACGCCATGAACGGTTCCGGGCGCGGCTTTCTTAAGCCCAAGCCGGCGGTCGCCCGCGACGTGCTGAACAGCGTCGGATTCAGTGAAGCCGCCAAAGGCAAGAAGGTACGCAAACTGTCTCTGCTGGATCAGCGCCGCGTGGCCATCGCACGCGCCCTGTGCTGCGATGCGGAGACCGTGATTCTCGACGAGCCGACCAAGGGACTGGATGAGGCGGAGAGCGCCGAACTGCTCGAACTGCTGCAGCGCATCGCACGCGGCCGCGATCCCAAGCGTGCGGTGATCATCATCACCAGCGATGAGGCCGTGGCCGAAGCCGCGCAGAAGGTTTACGATCTTACCGACTGAAGTCGTCCGATCTGATCCCCAAAACAACATATGGCTGTGTCCCTCCCCCGATCGGGAGGGACACAGCCATATGTGCATTCAGGCTTATGCCAAGTTTATGCGGCGACCGTCAACGCTTGAGCACCATGCCATATTCGGCGGCCATCGGTTCCACGTCCACCACGCCGTACTGGTCCAGCAGATCCAGCCAACGGCGCTTGTTCTCCTCGCCGAACCGCGCGGCTCGCACGGTGTATGCGTCGGCAGTGAGGAATTTCGGCGGCAACGATTTGCTGTTGTACTTGTCCGCCACCATCACGAGTTCCTGTTCGAGATTCACCGGCTTGTAATCGTCCGGCGGCAGCGGCAATCCTTGGCGTATCACGTCTTCCTTGGCGAGTCCGACACCGGTGTGGTTCCGCGCGAACTGCGCGATCTCCTCGGCGACCCCCTGTTCGATCAGGTACTCGTAGCCGAGCAAACCGTGCTTGATGTATTCGGGGCCGTTGAACTGCAACGGTTCACCGTCGGTGCCGTCGTGCTTCAGCACGCGATACGTGCCGATATCGTGCAGCAGGCCGCCAATCACCACCAGATGCTCGTCAATAAGCCGGGCAGGCACTTTGCCACCGGTCACGCCATTGGAGGGGGGAAGTGTCTCCGTCTGCGCGGCATCGGCGGGCAGCGTGCAACGGCGGGTGAACAGCGCGTTCTGCCGGCGGGCGAGCGCTCGGGCGATGCGTGCCACGATGACGCAATGGCGGTGGATGAGATCGTATGCCGCGTCGCTTGGCGCGATGCGATGATGCAGTTCGTCGACCTGTTCGAAGGTCGGAATATAGCCAGTCATACGCACCATCTTAGGCCTGTATACGTTGGCATACGGCCAATGCCTTGAACCCGCGGGCAGCGGTCAGATGCTGCGGATGCTCCACTGGCCGGTACGGTTCGATGCGACGATCATCTGATCATTGCCGAGTTCCTTCCAGCCGTCCGCCTCGAACTGGTCGAAGCCGGACGACGCCACCACGATGCCGGCGGCGTTGTTCTGGTCGTCGACAAGCGGACGGTAGCGCATGACACGGTAATCCAGCGCCTTCTCCCCTTCGCCGTATTCCTCGTAGATTTCAACGATGCGTGACGATGTGCGTTCACGTCCGGCCGCGTTGAGCGCGATGAACGTGTCCTGCGATTGGATCATGCAGTTGTAGCTCGACTTCGGGTAGGTCTGGCGCAGCTGGCGCACGGTCTGCGCCACGGCTTCGTCCAGCTCGTACCCGGATGCCACATATTCGAGGATGATCGAGAAGAAGATCGCGGAATCGGAACGTCCGCCGGTGCCGAGGAACGTGCTGTGGTTCACCGGGTACTGCTTGTTGTCTACGATGTTGCGGCCATGGGAGTCGGAGATGTCGCCGTTGTGGATAAAGCTCAGGCCGTTGCTGAAGAACGGCTGCTGGTTTTCCAGGATCAGCGGAATGCCGGAGGATGCGAGACGCAGATGGAACAGGCCACCGCGGGCACCCTCGCGCGCAAGTTCGGGGAACAGCGGATCGTATTTCGCTGCAACGGTGGACTTGTACAGTTTGGTGCCGGTTTCAGGCGATGGTGCGCCGCCGTCCAACGTTCCCGGCACTTCGGGCGGGTCGTACAGCGACGCGCAGCCCCAACCGTCGTTGTGGATGCGGCTTAATTCGCGGAACTCCTCAACCGTGGGGATGCCTAGGATATCGTTGAGGCTCAGATTGGCGCCAGCCGTTGCGTATCCCAGTAATCTGCACATAGTAGGGCACTGTACCGCGCGTGCGTTTCGACGCGCGGGCAGCGCTATAACCATTGCCTATATCCGGCTCCGTTCCCCGGTTCCGCCATCATGTTCCGCTGCCGCGTTCCATCACCGGCTCCCGGAGCCGTGCGACTCATTCGGAGGTGCGCTTGAGCTTCGGCGGCCTGTTCGTGGGCACGAACAGCGGCTGCACTTCGATGAGCGGATTGTAGGGCGCGAGGCCGAACCATTTCACCGCAGAACCGGCCATATGCCTGATCGCATATTTGACGGACAGCGACAACGCGCCGCGTCTCGACACCTTGGATTCGGGCATGAGGGCCTTGTGGACCAGCACGTATTTGATGGTGCCGATGCCCGGATCGGCGTCGACCTTCGGGTAGATGGATTTCTGCTGCGGCAGTTCGCCGGTGTGCTCCAGGTCATGCATGATCTGATGCAGATACGCGGGAATCGACTGCGACACCTTGAATCCCAGCCGCATTTTAATGCGGAACAGGTAGTCGGTGCCGAAGCTTTCCACACTGTATTCACGCGTGAACGGCTGGTCGGTGGTTTCCACGCTCAACGCCCACCAGGCGCGTGCGCGCTTGGGGTGATCGGCGAAGATGGAGAAGAAGATGTCGGTATCAAGGCGCTTCATCTCACTATCGGACGTGAGGTAGACGATGTTGTCGGCGAAGAACGGGATGTGATTGTCGCCGTGCAGCTTGTCGAGCGTGGGCAGGAAGTCCTTCGTGCTCATGTGGCGGCGTTGTGCGCGGTCGATCTTGGTGCCCTCGTTCCACGTGTACATGATGAACAGGATCGCCAACGTCAGCAGCATCGTGAACCAGCCGCCGTGCAGGAACTTCGCCATCGACGCCACGAAGAACATGGTCTGTATCGCGAGGAACACCACCAGGAACACCATCGACCAGATCTTGCTCACCTTATGCCAGATGTAAACGGCCAACAGCACGGTCGTGGTGATCATGGTGACCGTCAATGCCAGTCCATATGCGGCGGATATGTGTTCCGAATCCCGGAACAGCGCCAGGACCGCAAGGGTCGCCACGCACAGCACGGCGTTGACCACCGGAATGTACAGCTGGCCGCGCGTACGCGACGGATAACGGACCCGCAGGTGGGGCATCCAGTCGAGTCGGGTCGCTTCAGACACCATGGTGAACG